>Ga0056115_1000755_pt1 | contig 14465 bp, 5 predicted proteins | sample WorMetOlspDAHAB1_FD_77007 | JGI IMG/M metagenome (GOLD analysis project Ga0056115, IMG submission 77007) | Marine gutless worms symbiont microbial communities from Max Planck institute for Marine Microbiology, Germany - Olavius sp. DAHAB.1 ...
GCTGCCGGTGGAACGCTGTGCATAGCACAACCTGCGCAATCCGTTGCTACGCTCTGACTCGGAAAAGACCTTTACGACAGTCTGCGAAACATCGTACATGCAGTAATTTCAGCATAACTTGGCAGTGTACGTTCTTTTCTCTGACGAATCATATTAATCTTGTAAGAAATTGTTTTTCGTGATTACGAAATGCGTTAAAATATGAAGAAACAAACTCAGAATATCGTTGTGATTCCGTTCTTATGGAGTTTGTTTCATAATTTGCGAGCTGTAAGAGTTATTACTAAGTACGTTTTGCCGCTGTCAAGATCAGTGCTTTGTGAATGCCGTTTAGCTGAGATAAAAACCGTTGTTTCAACAAGTCTTTTGTGTCGCTGGCGTTTTTCACGCTTCTGGAACTGATCATTAAATTATAATTTTCTGGGAGGCGACCAAATCAGGTGTAGCTCGTGTTTATTGTGTTTAGTTGTTTAGGTTTATTGAGTTGTATTGAGTTATTGTGTATTTTTCTATGTCATTTGGTTTTGTTTGTTAGTACATTAGCCAAGTGATTGGCTGGAAGACCTTACTCTCGTGATAGCTTTCGTGTCGAAGGGTTTCCCCTACAAAGACTAGATTGAAGAGTTATCTGTTGTATTCCCAGCACGTAACATTGTCAACTTTTTTGTAACTGCAACATATTTATCAAAGTCACCACATAGCCTATTTGTGCTGAAAGTGCCGTTAAACCCCAATCAATCATTCAATCAATTATAATTTTCTGAATTTAATGTGCTTCCAGATCTCTTTTTTATGCATCGATTTATTTTTTTTCAATTTCTAATTGGTTGTATGAACCAGCGAACATCAGCTTGTGAACATGTATTAGACTTACATCGCTGCGTGTTGTCCTTCACTTGTTGTGTACGTGCGTTCCGTGCTTTTTATATCAGAAAAACCATTGTGCATATGTGAATAATGTTTTCGGTCGTTCGCATTGTTAACTTGTTACGGTTGTAGCTGTTAAGTGTTGTCGCGTGTTTTTGCGTCCTGTTTTTATCGTTTCTAATCAGTAGTTGCTAGATGTATGTTGCCATTCGTGCACGTAACTCGATGATATTTTAAACTTTTTTTGCCGAACATTTTTTTCGGCTGCGTGTCGCCGTATTTGGAAATAACTGCCTAGCAACGTTATTTCACTGTTGTTGTTTTTCGTAGTTTTTCTTAAGCATTCCTGCCTCTGCATTTTAAAGGAACTTTTCGAACTGTAGAGTCTGCTTCCCGTTCGCCAAACACTTACATTTGCAGCTGAAAGTCGTGCTTCTGTTGAAAGAAAATCAACATATTAAACAGCACAAATTTGATTTCAAAACCGCACAACTTCTAGAACAACTACACATATTTTGTACGCCTGATCATTGAAAAAGTTCCCCATTCTTAATTTCAGGATTTCTTTTGTCTTTCTTGCTGAACTTATTCAGTGTACTCTAAACGAATGCACATTATACAAATTGTTGTTATTTTGTAGTTTGTGTAACTTAAATTGCTTCAGTTTTGCGTTCATGCATTCTGGTAGAGTTTTGATATCACTTTTGACCGAACTGTATTCTGAACTGGTTTAAGTATTATTTCCAGCGTTTATTTTTCAGACTGAGTATTGTGGCGGTAATTTTTTTGACTCTTCGTTGAAACAGATGCGACCGATGTCCTACTGTGTTTATGACAATGTGTGTTGTACAGTTTTTGGCGCAGTTCAGTGACCGTGGACACAGGCTCCAGTTAGTATTTGAACAAACCAACTTTGAGACTGTATCGACTTGGCTGAGAATTTTTAAACAGAAAACAAGCTTTTCTAGAAGTGTATTTCCTCCCCGTATTTTCACAGCTTATTATTTTAAACACTCGCTGTTGTTCTTGCTTTGTTTGAAATCGAATTGAATTAACATGATGATAATCAGCATATTAATCTCGTTTTTGACTGCTTTTGCACAAAATTATTTGTGGTTTCGTTTCTGAATAACGTGGGTGTTAAAGTGTATGCCTACTCAGTCGCTCAGTGTGAGGTCTGTGTAAAGTACAAGTTGGCTACAAGTTGTGTACTTTTTTTCGGCACGAGTTAGATCTGTTATTTGTGAAGGTTGTAAAGGCCGATTTTTTTTCAGTTCCACCGTTTTAACTGACGAACTAAAATTGTGTGTGAACTGCTTATTGATTTATTTTACTTATTATACAAACATCGTACCAGTACACATACTGTATTAGTTGTAATGCTATATATTTTGGGTTGTGTCCCTCATATGACTGTTTTCATCAGTGCTAAACTTTGTTGAAGTTTGCTTACCGACTTATTTCAACCATTCCACCTGTTTGGACATTTGCAATCACATCTAGTCACTGCTGAGCTTGTTTCCAGGGCATATTTTTTTACCGTACAAAGTGCTGGGGGAATTTCCTTGTCAGCTACCTCCCCCTCCATTTGACAACATCTAAAGTTATGACGATCGTCTGGAGGTTAAGAGGGAATATTATCAGAACTGTTTTATATTGCCAATGTGCTACCTCTTCAGTGGGCACAGTTAACAAAGAGTTCATACAGCCCGGTTGGGCCTTTAGTTTGTATTTTTTTATTTCGTTTACGTTGAATGATTTATCTTTATGTTTGTGTATGATTTGTTTTACCTTGAACAGTTGAGTCATTTCCCTTCATGTTTTGGCGCTGGCGTAACAAACTTAAACGGGGCCTTCGAGTTCTTGCTCCTTCCCCATTACTGCGGGTTAGGAGCTGGCTCCAGCCCTTTAAGGGCCATTGTGAACAAAAAGCAGTGCGAGACGAGGGGGCTATTTATGTTGGTGGTCATCCACTACTAAATACGAGATGTACAAGACTCCCAGGGTGCTTCCATTTTCCAAAACGTAAACTAAACTATAACTTTTAAAGGCACGATATAGCCTTATTGTGCTGCAAGTGCCGTTAAACTCTAATCAATCAATCAATCTCGCTTTCAGCCCTTCCGCTTGCCCCTCCAGCCCTTTGGTAACTGCTAATGCTCCACCAGTTTTTGTTTTTCTCAGTTTCTGTCCGTTACCGACGAGCAACATGTCAGAAGCCATGCCCAGAAAGAACTTACGGGACAGATTATCTCTGCAGGTAGACACTAAAAAAGGCGATAGGATCTGGGGCTTGTAACGTAAAAATGATGTTCAACAGTATATAGGCCTACATATTGCATAATGACGGGGCGGGGAGTCTGGACCATTGTGTCTTGTGACTCCACGACCGTGACCTTTTAGCCTGATGTCCCACCAGTCACATTATCTTTAAAAAAATCTCCTGTCTGTTTCTCAGTACGTGTATCGCGTTACTTGTTAGATCTCAGCCATTGTTGCAGTGGTGACAGTGGTGATGTCTTCTTAGTTTTTTACCGGTGGTTAAAATTAAATTCAGCTGGAACAGCCCGGAACGACCTCAGACCTTACAATTATACGTGCGAACATCGTAACTAAATGTGTTTTAACAGTCGAGCACATTTTATGTATCTGCACGAAATATGAACACATGGAAACAATACTTCTCTAACTCTCAACTTTCACGCTGACGGGCGGACTTGGCTGCCTGGCACTTGCCAGGTGTGCCTGTTGGTCTGGCGTCCAGGTGGGCCGCCACGTCAAATGTTGCAGTAGGTCAATTACGACTTACCGCGTTAACAGGTGAAGGGTAGGAAGGGAGCGAGGGACAAAGTCACAAAGAGGAGGTGATTGAATGAGGGAATGGAACAAAGGAGAGGTCCAGGGGCCCTCAACAAGTACGGTGGGCTCTATTTGGATATTTGTGCAGGTGCCCGGTCTGCCTGCTTAGTCAGGATCGGTTTGAAGAGCCATCAGTCCGCCCCTGTTCACGCTTATTATTGCATTCCCCAAAACGTACTATTTTTAACTACGTCTATCTCGCGGCTATTAACTGTAATATATGCTTGTATATTACAAATTTAATACGGAAATGTCTAGTGGCCTTATATACAGGCTGCGAAAATTTTATATCTTAGTAGGTCTCCGGTCACTATATGGTGCCACTATTCCTACTTCATAGGCCTAGTTTCTGCCACCATGCACCCACTCTGAAGTAATTTAACCACTGGAGTATATTGTCACTGCTAGAACCACGTGTTCGTAATGAACGTTTTGCCAGTAAATACGGTTGACAGTTTCTTGATGCTCGCCTATATCTATACTCTCATTTTTCGTCTTTTTTTCGCAGGAGATGGGCATTCGGGATCGGAGTCAATCATGATCGAACCTCGTTTATTTTTATTTTTAAACACTTAACAGACGTACGTGTTCTGCAGTTGACGAGCAAACAACCAGACAAATACACAGATAAATACACGATAAACGTTAAAGTCAACAAAATGCATGTGTACATGTACACAGTTCCCGTATCGGACTTGAATTCAAGGCTGGACTTGAATTTTAAAACACTCAAAATGTCCGTGATTTTTTTAAACGAAGGCCTTGAAAAGTTTGGAATTTAGTCGCGGCCAGTTAAACGTCAGATAGGAGCGTATTAGGCCTAAAAGTTAGCGGCGTTTGGTTAGGCCTACTAGAACGTACACGATTTTTTTAGCATTGTACTTGCTCGTTGTTTCCACAATTATATCTTGGTGACGGTTTAATTCTCGTTTTCACTGACGACACAGTTTCAATTATCCCACAATTGTCAGCCGTCAAGTGCATGGTGACACGTTTAAACCGGCTTCATATAGTTGATAGGCCTTACTGTCAGTAGAGTTGACGACAGTTGTCAGTGAGCCGATGGCCGTTTTGCCCCACAGTCTGTAACACCCAGAAAATTTTTCGCATGCAAAGTTACAATAACAATAAACTTTATGGCGCCTAGCCGGTCTACAGATTCACGGTGACCGTGCTTTACATCGACACACGGAGAGACAACAACTTAAAAAGGACGGTTAATAAAACAACTTAGCTATATATATACATGTAAAGTTTTAACACGAACCAAACATGTTTCTAGTTACGCTAGGGGGTCATGGCGTCGTGCAGTCTATAACGCAATCCCATATTTCACCATCTCGACTTTTGCAAAGACAAGTCGTTTCGTGTCAAGCTGCTTGTCTTGTGGTCGTGTTTTGTTTGTTGTGTCGAGTTTCATGTTTAAACACATCGAGACACGACGACTGTTTTAACTTGCTGTGGCGTGGACACCAAGTCTTCGCGTGAAATAATGGAGTTCGCGGCCTTATCAACAATTCTACGGTCGAATGAAACTAGATCACCAGACCTGTAAGGAATAGGTCTACATTAAGTTCTGTTAATTAAACCCGTGGCTCGAGTGGTATAGGCTTACAGGGCATTATGAGGGGAGCGGAGCGGGAGTCCCGTAAACGGAACTGAACGATGAGCGGTAATTTTGCCGCTCCCGCTCCGCTCACATGCCATGGTGGTATAGGGAATTTGAAAATCGCCAGCAATAGAAGATCTAGAAATAATGAATTGTCGTCGTGGTCGTGCGTCAGCATAACATCAATGGTGTTCCCTGCAAAGACTACACTATACTTGAACACTAAGTCTAACCCCGACCCTAAACCTAATCCTACATGTAACACTTGTTTCTAGATATCCTTCTATTGCCGGAGATTTGCACATTTCCGGAGGTATAGACCTAATTAAGTGAGTGTTTACGCACTTTTACCGCGAGGGATAGTAGTTATTAACGCACTTATTTTCCACGGTCTGATAATGACATTAAAGACAGGCCTACTAAACGCAGTGTGTTGGCTGTAGTCAACATTACTGCAGTTCGTGTACTTATATGGTAAAAGACAGGCCTTCCAGCTGCTGTGATTGAATGGATTCAGCTTCTTACACTCGACCGCATAGCTTCTGCGGATGAAATTCGACACGATTGCTCACGGTTGAGACGTCGGTTAACAAAACAACCCTTCACTGTTGGACATGCAGCATTGTGAACATAGGCCGATCAAGTGAGACTGTGGCTTGCAATGCCCGTCAATTGTGTTTGACGGCAGGTGCGCTGGCGCTCGTGCTGCTGCTGTAACACGACGTAAAACTGGCAAAAACCAAACGCTCTTCATAGTCGTATTCGCACAGTATCCTGTTGTCGCAAAGGTAGTAGCGATCGCCAACGCAGAACCTACAAAAGAAGCAAAATCACCTTTTTAAATACATTTATTTATTATTACACCGACAGCATAAAAAACACAATCATAAAACACGTGCACTAGACAAACAGAGACGTAAGAAAACAGAATAGTAAAAACTGAACAATACGCCATCAGAGTCATACGTGACATCAACAAAAAAATTATTCCGCATATACGACGATTGAAATCAGTCATTTATTCATTTTATTCATAGACACAATGTGCTACTTACACAAAATCATATTAATTTTACATTCGTTGATACCAGCAAGTATACTAATAACCATACTGTCAGAGCACAATGCCATTTTCCAGAACAGAATCTGTCGTTGATCAATCATGTAAGACATCGGTAATGACTGGCAGTAAAACCAAAGGCAAGAGACATTTCTCACGCCAGCAACAGTTACATATACGGCGAAAAGAATTGTTCCATATTACATTAGAGGCTTAAAGCGATACTAGCTATTGTAATAGAAGGCTTAAATTCAAGATAACTATTTTATCGAAACCTGTAGATTTTGAATTTCGACTGTTTGCCTTCTAATAATACGTAGCCGTTCTCTTGTTATTATTGACTGATCATGATCAGTCATCACTCCTGGAATTTGCTACCTGATTCGTTACATGATGCTGGGCAATTACGCCAATAAGTCTACATTAAAATTTTTTTTTTATTATTATTTTTTTTAAATTCATTGGGTATTTTGTGTACGATCTGCATATTAAATACATAAATAAAGTGAAAGCGTTGCATGTGCCGCCAGGCCGAATACTGGCAATATTTGATTCCGCTTTATGACTGTTTAACCCCGCACGAATGCGTGTTATGAAACTGACCTGAACTCCCGCATTTCTTAAATTTTATAGCCATGTTTACCGGCAAATGGCATTAATTAAGAGCTATAAGTTTTATACGTAATGAATGCTATAGGCTTATGTCACAAATTAAACAGTAGTACATTTTAAAAAGTGCATTTCTGTATTAATGAATTGAAAACAGTTACATTGTTAACTTATTAACCGAGAGAATTTACGTGCTGGTTTTTGTTTTACTAATGATTTTTGTAAAGTATAAGTGCAAGTACTAACGACAAGTTTTGTGTGTTTTTCACTCTTGAAGTAACAATGACAAAAGCTAACTTTTGCCGTCACCATTTTTATCGTTGCAGCTAACAGAACGCAATTGCAGTGTACAGCAGTCAGCACAGAAAGAAGAAAGGGTTCCAATGCGGCTCAATCAAGTGAGTTGCATCTACCTGTGGTTGCACTGCTGGCACGCAAAGCACTCCAGGTGGTAGACGTTGTCCTTAGCACGCATCACCATCTCAAATGACGGAATCATTTTCGAGCATGCACTGCAGTAGCCAGTCGTTCCGAACAGTCTGCGTGAATTCAGCATTATTCAGAATTCAGCAGTGACATTATTCGTTGTATTTTTAAAACTTTCTCGCTAATTTCAACCTTTTAACCTTTTAAATAACGTTACTTCGACGCTATTTCCGGTTACGTCACCACAAACTTCCGTCTTCGTTTTCAACGTAATTTTAGCTTTTTAAAAAACTCGTAAACGTTCACATTTACGAAAACAAAAACAACATTTTAAAGGTGCGTAGTTTAGCAGCAAGGCAGACACTCTGAACACCTGATGTAAAACTGCAGGATGTGAAAGTTACTTTAGACTATAACTGATACAGTAAACACGTTCTTTGCTGTTGTTAATTTCTTAAAATGTGTTGTTACAAAAGTTTTGTTTTCAACTGTTGCTTTAAGACGTTGACATTTCACAAGGTAGTGTAGCAGCACATTTAATGTGTGCTGGGGTCTTTAATGACAATATTATTACAAAATAATGTTTTCCTGATTCTGACAAAAAGTTTGAAAATTGGTTAATATTTTATAAAGCTGTAAGACGTACAAAAATGTGTCACATTTTGGGCATTCTGTATAGGCCTAGTTAAGATTTTTGGTCATTTAATCGAAAAAGGGGTGTTCGCAACTTCGCATGTGAAACTATAAGTGTTTCGAATTTTTAATGAATGTTGCTGAAGTAAAAATGTTTCTATTTCTGCGACTTTCGTTTTATTTCGACGTATACAGTTTCGTTCACTCACTACATCTCAAATTACATTCTTCCGACACCTCTGACATGACTGCAATACATGGGGTGAAGTGATGCCACTGAGCACAAAACCGCGCCGACATTTTGGAGACATAGTTAATGTGAACACAATATGAGTTAAACGCGGAAATCCGAAAATTCTTATGCGAAAGTTATTCGAAGACGGTGTATTTCGCCCGCATTTTGCCATACACAACAGTTTGCAAGCATACACCAGTTTATGACGTTAAACCGCTGGTCCAACATGGCAAAGGAAACTGTTGCAGACAGAACGACGTCACTGTAGCCCCGTGTACAGGCCTACGACAAGAAAACGTCGAATAATCACGATCAGGGACGTAAAAAGATTTATAAAGGGATATATATCCCTCCATACTGAATTATTATACGTGTTAGGCTGTCTCGTTGAAGTGCACGTAGCCTAAATGCTCCATAGAACAGCTATTGGTAGTAGTAGGATTAGGGTCAGGATTAGGGTTAGGCAGAGTTTTTGGTGCTTATTACCCTATTAATTATCAATTATTACGTTACATATTCTGTGACGGTGATTTTTCTGCCTATAGTTACGTGCACTTCGACGACAGACAGTGCCCACAGTGAGCGAGTGAGTAGTTGCTTAACGGCACATCAGCACAAAATAGGCCATTCAGTGCCATTATAAGTTAGAATTTCTTAGAAAAGTGTGCTAATACTTTAATAAAAAATAGATTATTAAAAGCAAGGCTTATAGCTAATATAGACAGCGCCCACAAGTTATTCTAGCCACACCACGATGACCGAGCTACTGCACCGAATGTTAACTTTCAGCAATCTACCATTATCTAGCAATAGCACACAAACGTATTAGGGGAAGGTGGAGCGGGTTCTACACATTGACACTGAGACTGACCATGTTGACCAACATTTTAATAACAATAATGATAATAAAACGCAATTTATAAGGTACAGTAACATGGCTAGAGTAACTAATAATGCTATACACACCCAACTCGAATTTCTACCTACGTTCTTGGTCACACAAACCGCACTGCCGGATTAGCAATGTAGCAAATATAGCATACGCTACGGGCCTCGCGTTTTTTTGAAAGAGGGGGGGGGGTGCTCGCGGCACCCCATGAAAAATTTTCCACGGCACTCCAGGGTATTTTCACGTTCGGTGGGTAAGCCTACTTTTAATAAAGCGTATCTCGCCTGTGCCCTGTGTGTTAATTTGTTATGTCATTAACAGTGGCGTATCCAAAAATTTTGAAAAGAAGGGGGCGGAAGACAGCCCCGTCCTATTTATCGCAAAAGCACACAACGATCTATAGGCTTTTTACAGGAAAAAGGCGGCGTTTTGGAGAAAGACAAAATTGAGCCAATAGGGGGGGGGGGCCGCCCCCACCGCCCACTCCCCCCTTTGAATCCGCTACTGGTCATTTATGCTGCATATGCTACAACAGTTATGAACTCGTGCAATAATCATTGGTATAACTGTAATACGTTATTGTTCACGAAACTAATAATATGTAGTACGGATCTGTTTTGTTTTGAAGGGGGCCTCTTAACTTAATATTGCTACGGGCCTCGCACTTGCTTAATCTGGCAATGTACAAACTTTTACGAGAATCACAATGATATGCAGCTCTGGGCACCGCACAGGGTACTTCACAAACAGCGCAGACAGGGAAATCTGGCGGCGTCAGACCGTAGGTAGTCTCTGCGGCAGAGCAGGAGATCTCCCTTGACGAACAGCGACGACCCGACCTCACCGAGTCGGCATTCGCAGCACGAACATTTGAGGCAATCCTCGTGCCAAAACTCGTCGATCGCTTTCAGCAAGTAGCGGTCGGTGATCGGCTTGCGACATCCAACGCAGTGCATAGCCAGCTCCGGCGCTTTCTCAGTCTCAGTCTCAGCAGCTTGGTTGCGTCCGCATCCCAACGGTAACCGCACGTCAACTGATGGGCACTGAGCAGCAACGACCAGCGTAAACGGAATCGCGCTGTCAGCGGGAGAGTGTCAACGACAACGCAAAGTAGCGTAAATACGTGTGCATTAACCTCTACCCAACCAGACACTACATCTAATCCTACTTGCTAACCTTAACCCTAACCCGTCTACTAAACAGCATAAAATATTATGCATTCAACTGAACTCTACGTCTTACGTATCCGGAAAAATTCACACGAGACATTGTCATTGTACCGTATTTCAGCAACTTTTCGTTGTCATTGTCACTCTCCCGTTTGGCCGCTTTCACTCCTAGCGATGCGCTCTGAAAATTGCCCGTTCATGCTTTGTGCCACTTATTATCGTCGTGTGAAATGCTAACATAGAAGTACGGGGCGAGGATTTTAGGGGGAAGGTTTTAGGAGGAGGAGGAGGGGGGCGATCGCTCGACTGATATACTGACAAAACTAAACGACACACGGCAATACACAACTTAATACGACTCAATAAACCTAAACATATAAACATAATAAAGATAACAATTAGCCTAAGCTACCCCGATTCTGTCGCCTCTTACGACACTCGGTTAAGTCCAAATTCCACTTGGATCGTCACGTCACGTCTCGACACGATACGACACGTTCGACTTGTCGAGCCTGTCGAGCTTGTCGAACAGCACGGCTCCACACGCTCGTCTCGACGCGCTCGACACGTCGAACGTGTCGTGACGTGTCGAGACGTGACGTGACGAGCCAAGTGGAATTTCGGTATTAGGAAACGAGATAACCTTAAATCCAGAGCACTATACCGGAGCTCATAGAGCAGCACCATGATTATAAATACGCTGGAATATAAAGATCAGTGAAGATAGCGCGGGACGACAGTTTGAAAGGAAAGCCTCGCGCATCGAGCGCTGCGTTACAACAGAATGGATGGCCGTGCAGTACAAGAGGTGACACATCATTGTGATAATATGCTATGCTCGGTGGATAGCTGCTTGACTTGCACACACAAGGCACCGTCGTCTGCCATTTTAACCCTTTTAAGATTCTCTCTGACTATTTGCCTTTGACATCTGCAACTGTTGTGTTAAAATTAATACTGTATTTAGGCCTTCAGCATGATCTTGGAGGATTTAAACTTTTTTTCCAGAAATCTGCTTAGGCCTATACTCCCTGCATAACTTTCCAATCCACAGACTTCCTGCGCCCCATTAGGCGTGACAACAGAAACTTTTTTGATAGACATTTGTTTTAAGACACGTATTAATTTTTAACTATGTAGCTACTGACTTTGTCAGTTTCGTTTTGTCAGCTGTGGTTCTTTAAGATTAAAAGTGAAAGTGAACTACTTGGCGACCAAAACAGCAAGCCACTCCCGAATGATTATTAAATCGTACTAAAAATCCCGCAGTAAGGCTAGATTGTTTCAATGTGTTTTAAGGAAGCGCCGTACTATTATTACCAGTTGGTGTTAAATATTATATGCTTGGCCTAATTTGTGACGAGATCAATTGTGCTGAAATTGTCGACATAAGAAAAATAAGTGTACCGGTATATTATAAAAAAGTAATTAGAAACCTGACAAACATCAAAAGATTGAAATCAAAAATATACGAATTTTGCATCTAAAAGTTGATTTAGGAGTTGAATTCATGCTATTGATGCCAGAGGAAGCGCTTTTATCATATGCCTTGTATAACACCTATTGCAGTTACGCAGCTTATTCACTATAATTGACGTCTCAAAGTAGGTCATTCAATGAATATTTAATACCTTGTGATAATACATGTAGCCTATGATAGTACTTATTTGATATTTAAAGTTGATCTAATCTCATTGGTAGGCAATAATGCGATTTAATATGATTTATGGATAATTTGCTCGGTAGTAACTTAATTACATTTTTGGGACACCTTGGATGTTGTTTTTGCATGCTGATTTAATTCTGTTGCAGGCCATCCAGCGGAAATAATCGTGTAGCTTTATGAACAGTTTTATTTATGAAATGAAGTCAAGTCACTGATGTCACTGACATAATACGCCGCCATGTTGGAGGTATAATATGAACGAACACTACGTAAAAACGGAAATCTGACCATTCATTTGCCTAGGTTATTCGCATACCGTGTATTTCAACTGGCGTACAATTCCACACACCGACACACATAAAATTCACGACGTTACACCGCGGTAACAGAAATACCTCAAACATGGCGGCATTTATTATGACGTCACTGTCGCCCCATATGCATTCGACGTTTGTGGGTTAAAGACGTCATGAACGTGGTGGTGGCAGAAGGCGGGAGACTGGCGTTGACTGGCCGGGCTAAGTGATGAAGCCATTTAACTCATAATGCCCATTAAGCGATGTCCGACGGTGGCGGGCAGCCGGGCGTCTCTGTCGCCGCATCACCTCACGCTTAAAGGCAGCGTCTGCAGCGTGAAAGGCAGCCAAGCATTGGTAATGGATGCGAAGTGACGTCTGCGTCACGGAATATGATAGATGGTCTACGGCGTCGACCTGTGCCGCGAAGATGGTTTTCATGACACGTCACACACTCTCTCTCTCTCTCTCTCGACAGAACAAGTCTGGTGGTGTGACAATTTACAACCTAAAGTCGCACAGACGGTGCAACAACATTGTATCGTATGAATTTATCTGGATACGTAGGACACATGACAATATTTAGCTCAATGTTCACTATTGTGTGCTGTTTAATCGTAGGGTTAGGGTTAGGATTAGTTTTAGTGTCTGTTTGGTAAGCTGTTATGCACACGTAGCTGTGCTACTTTAGGTTGTATTTGTCACACTGCCAAATGAGTCAGAACGCACCCGCAATTAGAGATGCACGATGAGCTAGCCTATATTACGTTGAAATGTTTAAAAATTTTCCAGAAATTTTTTGAAAAATATTTCAAAATATTTTAAAAATATTTCTCGAAACTTTCAATTTTCGTTATGAAGTGACGTTTAATCATTCAAAAATCACGATTAAAGTGATTGAATTTAGTAGGAGATAACCTACACAATGCTATTCATGCATAACGACAGATACTTATCAATAACTGTTTTACTTATTGACTTAAGATACTTGTCTTGCGAACTAAAAACATCGTGAATTTTTTTTCTAAACATTTCACGAAATATTTCAAGCCAAAAAATTTTAACGAAATTTTACAACACTTCCCGCAACACACTGCGCTGACTGTGTAACGTTGTATGCTTCCGATTCACGGCCGTGTTTATTTATTATTATTTTTTTAATTAGGCTATCGTTTATTACGCCACGCAGGCAGCACATAGTTACATAGACGAGACATTAAAACGATAAAAACATAAAAAGACGAACTACTAATACTACGAGAACATAAAACGTAAAACACTGAAAAAATACATAATATAGCCTACAAAAAAGAAAATCACATAAAATCACATCGTGAGAGCAACAGAAAAATTTTCGAATACCGCACGTTTTATCGCCTGAGTTCCATCGTACGGCCACAGACCATATTTAGAGCGTAGAGCATTGCACTGATTTCTTTTAAGATATGCTAAGGTCTTTAGATTGACTAATTTTTTTGCCAAAAAAATCATTTTTCGTTCATCAAGACTTTATAGTTACTCTCTTGGAACGGATGGGGTGTTAGTGAACGTATGCATAAAAGTAACATTTTCTCTGACTTTTCATATATATAACGTCTTTTTAGTACTTAATGTCTGCTGCTGTCTGTCATTTTTTGCTTTTGTTTTTATTCTTCTGTTTTTCCTATTTTTAAACAGCATTTCTACCGGGTACTGTTTTACATTTCACACATCATTATTTCTTCTATTATGTATTGACCGAGTTGTCTGAAATAAAGGATTATATTGGATTGGATTAAAAATAAAATAACAAGCGCAACAAAGTTTCACCCTCACAGCAACTTTACAGGCGCGTCATCCTACAGCTGGAGTACACGCGTAGCATTTCGACTCAGGGAATAATGTGAGCTCGCACGACCGAACAATATACAGGGTGGTCCAAAAAACTGACACCTTTTGTTTTGTACGCCTTAATTTCATCAAATATTGACCGATTTTCAAACTTATTTTTATGTTTGAATCAGGAAAAAATTTGTAATACTGTCGCTAAAGATCCCACCACACCTCAAGTGTGTCGCTACACTACCTTGTGAAATGTCAGTGTCTTAAAAGCTACAATCGAAAACAAGACGACTTCTGTAACAACAAATTTTAAGAGTGCGTCGTAC
>Ga0056115_1000756_pt1 | contig 14459 bp, 10 predicted proteins | sample WorMetOlspDAHAB1_FD_77007 | JGI IMG/M metagenome (GOLD analysis project Ga0056115, IMG submission 77007) | Marine gutless worms symbiont microbial communities from Max Planck institute for Marine Microbiology, Germany - Olavius sp. DAHAB.1 ...
CAACCACTTTAAAATCTTTGTAATGATCAATTAGAAATCATCACTTTAATATTACTAACAATACTAATAATGATAATAATAATAATAGCAAGCTAATGCAATTTAAATATTTAATATTTAATGCAATTTAAATATTCCACTGTTATGAAGATGACACGAGCAGTATTTCCACAATACCAGGTCCGAGGGTAACAGTTCCGATCTAGTTAGTATGTAAAACGAATCACAACCTCGTACCCCACGATGCATTTAATGTAACGCTGACTGAAAAGAACTACATTAATATGGCACACACCAGAGAAAGAGAACATTTGGTGAAGGAAATTTTGCCACTGAAACAAAACAGACAGAAGAAGTGGACTCACCGAGATAAGTCTCGGTGTCGTAGTGCCACGATGCGAATGGCCAAGTTGGCCATCCGAATTACAGCCCCAAGTGTATACCTGACGACCATTTTCATCAACAGTAATACATCACTAGGTCTACAGCATCTACAGCGCAAGACTTCTAGCAGTAAGACATCGAACACTCATGCGGTAGTGGAAGTGTTGCAATGGCGACGACGCAAATCAATGGAAAATCACACAATTCGACCGCTTTGATTTTTGCAGTTTTAGTTGTGCTCTGTAGGTGGTGTTGCCGTTACAGAATGTATTGAACTGGAAGTTTTCGTGCATTTATTCGTTCGATGACCAGCAATAGAACGCGACAAAATTTATTCGCCAAATCAATCAGCAGAAATGGGTAGACAGATAAACACATAATACACAAACGCAAAAATTCAGAAAAAAAATACAGTGATAACACAGACACATCACGAAAAGAAATGCTGAAACATGATAACACTGTTTACAGAGCTCTTTCAAATCAATCCAGATCTTATTAGTAATAACCGCATGAGACGTGTCCAAACTCGCATCAAATTCCATTTAAAGATTATAGAAGCATGAGCTTACAGCAAACATATTCATCAACATCATTATCATCGTCATGTGTATGCGAAACAAGTTCTGACATTATTCTTACCTAGTTCTAAAGCTAAGGGTTAGGCTTAGACACATGGACCGATACAAGCCTTTTTCCCTCATCCCAAAAACCAACGAACACAAACGCTTTCCTTAACTCAAGCCAAATTGTTGACTATCGGCCACATCGGACTTTAGACCAGAACTCGGACTCAAATAACGAATACAAAAAAACTGCAAACTACAAAACAAAATAGGAGAGAGTCAGTTGGGATCTCCAAGTTAAAAAGCAGCGTATTCAATTTGGCTGCTGCTAAACAACGCCGGCTACATTGCTACTACAACTGAGCTGACCTGACATGCTGCTGACAGAGCCACAGTGTGTAGACCACCAGCAATGACACTGACTATCTGACAGTGGTCTAACGATGTCAACTGACATGGTAAACATCTGTCAGACACAGCACGACATATCCTATTCACACGAAAATAGTTCTCAAGAAATATGCGAAAGCAACACACTGCTCATTTGTCCAGCACCAGCAGGTCGCAGTGGTTTAGTGGTGACTTCGGTGCAAGACGTCCCAGGATCGAACCCGCGCTGCTGACAGTTATGTACTTTTCACGAAAACAACTATGATACACAGCTTTGAGCACTAGCGTCACACTTACTTTAATGCCTAGGTCAACTCGGCCTTCCATCCTCTTTGGGATGGTAAAATAAGTATCAGCCTTTTGGTTAAGTAATACAAAAGGCGATAAGTGAATGTCTGACCAACCAGTGGACTCGATGTCAAGTTTGCAGTTTGGCTTACAAGTTGGTGGCCCACCTGGCACTGCCGACTTTCACTTAGATGACCCGAGTGAACTCTCGCATGAGGCTCTGCGTGTGAGATAATAACACTATGCATATCGTCTTGGTATTATCACTATTCTTCGTGTTATTAATACTGGCTGCACAACCTAAGATATGTATAACTAATTGGCACCCTTTCTTATTTCATTTTTTCCACAAAACTGCTCAACAATTTTCACAAATTAATCTTCAAATAAATCAAATGCTCGCTGAAAACATTTCACTAAACCAGACTGCAAAGCTAAGTGACTTGCTGCTGTGAAAACACTGTAACTAACTAACAAACTAACCAATTAACAAACTATGAAACTACGAACGAAACTAACTAGACAACAATGTTTAAGAGAGAGGAAAGATGGCAGCAGCATTAGCAGCAACCTGTTAATGAAGTCAGCGTGACCCAGTTGACCGAAGTCGCCAGCACCCCACGTCCACACCTCAGTGTCCAGATGAATCTTGCGACTTTGTCTAATCTCGAAAAGCGCTACAACATCAGCAGCACTGCACCGTGCTCTCACCACAATCAATACCACACAAGTCCAGTTCTCCATCAAAATGAACTTCTCAATTCATTGTATTGTACACTGCTAACATTCCGCTAAGTGACAACGATTCTGGCTTCAAATAACGTTTAAAGTCATTACTTCTAAATAACTGCATTTATCGCACCCTATCAATTCTCTTTTTCATCGCGTCTGAAGCTCTGAAAATGTCGCTATAGAAATTCGATTATATAGTGTTATTATCCAACATGATCTAAAACATATTTCGTCTGCATATGGAACGTCAGCATCGTATACCAGTCTGTGAATGTGTGTGTGTTTGTGGCGTTCCATTACCAAGGCTGGCATTGTCTATGGTTCCCGAAGGCAGTGATATGTTTCGCTGATGACCGAGACGAGAAGACTCGAGACCCATCGACGACGATTTCACGATTGCAATGTCACTCGCTTCCTGCACACAAAATTTAACACATTACGCGAAGGAACAGACGTAATGTCGTGGACACTATCTATATCATTTACAGAGAGTACATTGTTCATCTGTGGATCATGCAACACAAAATATAATCATATCTATTTTAAAACTTTTCATTCAGCAAATCATGTCGGAAAGTAACTCTCACAAATTTTCTACAGAAACCAGATGTACAACATCAGACACCAGTCTCTTCTTCACGAAATATGCCAAATGTAATATTTATTTCCCAATGTTACTATGACTACATGCTGTACAAACAAGTGGTCCCTGGGCAACTTTTGCCTGGATTATTTCAATTCCTAACCATTCACCAATGCCAGTGGACTGCAATGACATGTCAATGGTCTCTGCCTAACATTATGGCAGCCAATAAATGCATCAAATAAATCCTAGAAGGCACAACATAATCCTATTATAATAAAAGTGCCAAAATACCTAAAACTTAAACAAAAATGAGTGAGAACAAACTCAGCTGCAATTATCTTCAATTACGTACTGCATGTTTTAAAACTTGGTCTTTGGGCATCACTCTGAAGGTCACCGTCAAAAAATACTCCCTTCATTTAAGTTGCACACTGACTGCTGTTTTGATTATGACAACGGGGCGTCAGCTTATTGATGAATGAAAAACTGTGCAAAAAGTTGAAGTCGGTTAGCTTGGTTTTTGAATCAAAATTCACGTGGCATTGCCATGTTTGAATCCAACAATTGTTCTGACCGATAACTTATGTGTTGCCTAAAAATTGTTAAGTGCAACACTTAAAAGCTCATATTCGATGTGACCCCCCAAAATGCGCCAATTCTGATGCATTTCAGCTTCAAGTGGTTCAGTTATAACTAGAGAATGGACGATTATCGGATCGGTATCGTATCGGAACCGATACTGGGTGTATCGTATCAAATCGTATTGGCTACTGTTGTATCGGCCGATTATGTGCATCACTGCAGGTTCATCAACTGTTGACGGATCACATTACACACGATGATCAAAGGGCGTTCAAGCGACCCGTCACTCGCCCGCGCACGCGTGCGTGCTGTTTTATGGTCCATGATACGGGAGAGGGTTGGAGGGGAGGAAGGCGGAAGGAAACTGTAACCTGATACCGGCATCCCCGTGAAACAAAGACCGCGCAGTACTGGTCTTGGCCACCATCACGCCGCACTCCCTCCACCAGCAGGAAGTGATAACAACAGTCATGTCAATCACTCTAACGTTTCTGCAAGTTAACCAGTCATAAAACTGACTGAGCGCGCAAGTTTATGTGTTGCTAATGGTTGCATGTGCCACCCATTGCGTATAAGCTGTGTTCTCTAAGCGACCTGCCTGGTCTAATATTACAAGTGGCTGGGACACCAACGCACGGAGCACTCGTATCGGTATCGGCCATTATGTATACTCGAATACTCGTATTGGATCATATCGGTGCGTGCCCATATCGTCTGTTCTCTAGAAATAACCGAGCACAACATGATGTCAGAACTGCGCGATTTCAGTCACTGCCACATAAAACCAAGAAAGTCAGAAAATAATAAAATTTAGCAAAAGTATACGTGGAAATAATTTCAAAAACTATTTTCGATCTTAGTATCAAAATTTATCAAAATTTGTCCACAAAAGTTGGGAGCTATAACGCGCCAAATTATTCGCTAATATTCGGCATACTTTCTGCTTCTCCCAACAGTCTTGTCCAACACCTACAATCTGAGACAGAGACGACACCAGAAACAGCTCACCGTCAAATCTAACAAGAGATACTTTGTAACAAGAAAACTGACACATATTGACTACTGTGTTTTACATCTTTACAGCATCAATGCTGCAGCTATTGTCGTACTCTTTATTATAGTATTTTATCGTATTAATGCATAACTTGTATGCATGTAGCCAAATGTGCGGTTGCGTTCTGTCAACAATTAAGAAATGTATGATGATGACGATGACGATGAAAAACCATATGCGACTCACACAGCTGGCAAGTGCCAGTCTCTGCAGCAGAGCGGTGTCATCAAGTGCTACGTTCCCTTCGCCGATTCCCGGCTCAGCAACTTTGTTCAGTGACGCCAGAGCGTTCAATGACAACTCCACCTGGCTGGTCACGTAGCTCAGTCGGCGATCCACCGACGTTCGGAGGTTAGTCACCATGGTCCTTGTCAAGTTCGACACGTATTCCTGTACGACCGGAGACGAAGGAACGTGCTGCAGGAGGCTCTCGACGGTCTTTGCAAATGGACTCATCGACACGGCGCCATCCTGTGTCACCTCCTTTCTCGACACATTCCGTTCCTTTCCCGTTCTGCCATCTGCTGTCATTATACTGCCGCCGCCGCTAGTGCTGGTGGTGTCAAGCAGCTGCTTTTCGAGAAACATTTTCGCTTCTGTCTCATCTAAAAAAGAACTTCGCGACTTGGGCACCGTGCTGCAACTCAGACCAGAACCATCTGTTCCAACATTTAGTATGGCGGAGTCTGCCTGCGACTCGTCAACAGTAATATCGGTGTTCTCGGAATGACCGTCAAGCTGTGAATATAACTTGGTCGTTATTCCCACAGAGGCACACGCATCATCAATACAAGTACTTGCAAGTTCGCATTCAGCCACACAGTCGGTGCCTTTGCAGTCATCACCTGCTGACTCTCCTAAATCGGAAGAAGCCAATTTCTGCATAGCAATATTCACGCCAACAGCCTCATCAGAAACAGACAACATCTCTTCAGCGTCAAGGTTGCGATCGGACTTCTGTTGATGCCTCTTCGGGCCTTTTTTCGCTTCAGCCGGTACACTGTTCAGCTTAATCGATTCATTGGTTCCAGGGTTGCATCTATCTGTCCTACTGATGTCAGTTTTTAACATTTCATTAACCACAGCCGCTCCAAACCTGTTAGTTTCACGTCGAATGGTGATTGCAACTGTGTGTCGTCCACCGCAGGATACATGGATGACCTGCCGACTCGCTGGAAACTCGACCGGATACGGAACGGGAACGGAAACCAAGTCTGGAATGCCGACCTGGACGCCTGTTCCACAAGACCACAACTTACTGGAGTTTGAGAGAACGGCTGTGTGAGTCCAACCGCACGACACGTCAACTATTACGACGTTCACGAGACGACCGGAACAGCCCGTTTGACTCGCGTGGCACGAACGACTGTGGCAACAATGAATGCGACTGCAAACTTGTCCGTCAGAAACATCGGACTCCATGCCGTTTCTGCAGCTTTCAGCTACCTCAACCGATTCTGACAAGACGAGTTTCTGAGTTTCATCACAGTGGGCAACAATGGGAACATGGCAGGGATGAGCAATGACTTGTTGGCCGACAACACCACACTGACTGCTAGTGTTGTCTCCCCACGAAAAAACACGACCATTCGCCGACGAACAGACAGTATGGTTATGGCCACACGAAACAGCACGCACACATTCTCCTAAAACACACATCTCAGTCTACATGACACACATTTCAACAAGGATGATGTGCAAATCATTCCTAGAGACATACTGTAAGCAATATAACGGATAATGTGAGCGATAGTGGGTGCAAAAATACAGCAATTCTCTGCAATTGGGTTCTAATTCCTTTAGTTTTCAAGGCTACTGGTGCTGAAAACGTTTGCAGTATTCAAAGACTAGCAGCTAATATTTGACTACATGTTTACATGCTATCATTATCTGGCTCATGTCTGGTATCAAACAGTGATACTCTGTGTGCTCTCCATCCAATATAGACCTTATACACTTGATAGCTACATATTAACTGCAATAACTGAGATCATGTTTTAGGTAAGAAATACATCTACTGACATGGATAAAACTTCAGAGAAAATCACCATGTGACACATATTTTATAATGAAAAACTGCCTGCAATAAATCATCAATCTAAGTATGGTTGAATGAGTGTGACAGCCAGCACAGAGCATGCTAGTGAACCCTGTCTTGATCACTCAGACCAGTGCCATATAAAGTCGTCAACTGAATGACTGCTTGTGGATAAGTACCTGTCGGCAGAGTAAGAGTGCTCGGAGTGGCCACTGCCGAACAGTCAGTTCCAAGCCCAACTTGACCGTGATCATTGCTGCCGAACATGAACAGCTGTCCAGTCACAGTGAGCAGAGAACCGTGCCGTCCACCCAACGAAACGGTCCGGACACAAACACGTGCCACGGGACATCGCAGCGGACTGGGTTTGGCTGATGTAAAACCTGTCCAAGTGAAGACCTTTCCGACGTCGTCGTCGTCATCCGTTTCATGCTTCTCTGACCTGCACACACATATACATATACTAACACATAATGCAATGAACACCTACAACAAGACTCAAATGGCTATGCCCAGTCACCCTACATCTACAGTGACAGTGACAACGGATGGTACACATGCTAATTCATAATCATCAAACACTAAACCCATCACTAACCCTAACCCGTAACAGTCTAGATAAGCTCCGCCACACCAGATCTGTTGCTTATTCAGTAGAACTTGTTCTGCTGAATATACATCAGATCTCGGGTGGCAGAGCTTATCTAGACTGTTACCCCCTAACCGTACTAATTGGCAGTTATCTCACCAGTGCATTTATACAGGTAACGAGTTGACCGTGTAAATGACGGGTTGATCGACGCCAATGCGTATGCCTGCAAATGTAAGTGCCCTACTACGAGATTGTCGAATGTGCACACATCCATCGATCTGTATCGAAGACAACATAGAAAACTAATTATACACTTTCAACACTTACATATTTTGTGCCTGTCCGTCCATGACATATGCTAACTAAGTGATGCGGAAATTAAACTATCTATTCCAAAAACAACTCAAGTGATCTACTAATAATAAATATTTACATCACGTGACGCGTGATGTAAACATATCATTAAATATTTAACTCAGTCATTTGGGTATAACTAACTACTCCCGCTTACCGAAAGGCAATATTTTCGACCAACTACTTTGCGAAATCTTTTGCATAGTCTTCTGCTGGTCAAATGAAATCTAAGAATTAAAATTGCCTGTTGCAGACAAATAAAAATGTCACCATACGGATGAGAGCTTTATGAGCTAGGGGGTTCGAGGCTGTGTTGGAAAATTTCATAAACATTTTCGCTTGAATTATTTCACGATATATATCAAAAAATTAACGATGTTTTAAGTGTGTAAGGTTAGGTAAGTATCTTGTCAGTGATTAGACCAGTTAAAGGCAAGTGTCTGTAGTCATGCACTATCAGCATTAGTAACTTAAGAGTTTTAAAAACATGATTAAAGAATAGGTGGAGAGTTTCATGAAATATTACAGAAAGGGTCTTAACTTTAAATGAAATTTCTAAATACTTCATAGTGAAATATTTCGTACGTAGAGAGTTCATATTCTCACTTTTTTATATTGGGTTTTGATACTTCCGTATAAAATTAAACTCTTCAAGCTTTGACTTCACAAGCAATTCACTGTTGCTGACGTCGAGATCCCTTGTAATATGTTACGAGTTACTAAATCGTTAGACGATTAAATTATTTATATTTGTTTTTTATTAATATTGGTAACTTTTAAATAAATTTTAGCGCTTGTTAAGTAACTATAGTTTAGTTTAGCTTTTTATTTGATGCTATTCTTTGTTTTCACATTAGTTCGAGTCTCTTGTGAATGGTGTTAAGTGTTGCTATATTGGTTGCCAGTTTTCTGCCCGTTCGATGCTATGTATTTCGCCTTTTAATGCCGTCACGTACGAATAAAACTGAATACGTTGACAAAACATTGTATCTCTATATACATATGCTACTGTTAAAACCACGACAGCGTCTGTTCTGATGGCAATCTGCTTGTTGGCAACGAAACGTGAACGAATCAATAGTCAAACACAGACAGAGGCAGGCACTTGCATCGAACACATCATCTCTATGCAGCAGAGTGACAATAACAAAGGAAAGCAATTTGTTAAATCGTCAGTGATTTTTATTTATTTTTATCCTAGTAATTTTTCGAAGTAATATAGGCAGTAATATATTCAACTGTCTATTTAGTTGAATGCTTACTACTGCATGCTATGTAGCAGTAAGGTTATGGTTAGGAATAGATTTAGTGTATGGTTGGTTAATTGATTGATTGATTGGAGTTTAACGGCACTTTCAGCACAGTAATGCTATATCGTGCCTTTAGATGTTGTCAAATGGAGTTGAGGGGGAGTATGGTTGGTTAGAGATTATGCACACGTATTTGTACTACTTTCGGTTGTTATTGTCACTCTCCCTCTATAGGCAGGCAGACAGAGGGTGCAAGTACAACATCAAACGACAAGCGTCGCAGGTCACACACAGACGACACACATAAATCACCGAAACAATCAAAACGCAAAATTCCGTCGCGGCGATAACGAGACGTGACGTGGCGTCATGCACACTTACGTTAGTCAGCTGCGTCAATCAGGGGGCATGGGACAGATTTTTATTAGCAGAACAGGCTCCTCTCCTCCCTTTCTTCTCCCTCCCCTTCCTTTCTCCTTTCCCTCTCCTCATCTCCCCTTCCCATCCCCGTCCCTTAGAAATAGGCCCCCTACTCCCCATTCCCTTCCTGCCCTTCCCTGTCGTATACCTCTACACTATCTCCCCTTCCTTCCCCTTAGTAGTCGGCTCCTGGAATCCAGCTATATGGGGGAGCGCTGTAAGCTCCCTCATCAGGGTCTGGAGCGGAGCCCCAGTCAAATTCGAATTTGGTGCATTTAAGCTGCAAAATATGCCATATGGTGGCAACAATTTTACTTGATTTCACGAAAATTAACTGTAGCCAAAGTACAAAGTAGCAGGCTACGCTGTCGGTTTACAATACGCAGTTAAGAAATATCGGAAGGGCAAAATGTAGGGTTTTCCCCACCAATCCCGTTCCCGCACCCCAGGAATCAGCGTATCAGCGGCTGGTGTCCGCAGAACCGGTGCACGCAGTCAACGTAGCGAGTGGTCAGCCACTTCACGAAGAATCATGAGAAAACGCGCACAAAAACATAGAGATAATACTGCTCATCTATGATCGGTTTGCGGATCTCGTATCAGATCATATCAGCATTGAGACACAGAGAGATATTCACAATACATCTTGGCCGGATACATGATTCAGACTCGGTCACTGTGTGTGGTCCACCCCCAGGCCACTAATCGCCAGGGCGCGGTCAGGCTGCCCTGCCTAGAGAACCTGCCACTGCACGAGGCAATGCGGCCAGCCGTCATAGCCATATGAACACAAACACAACATCATGCAATAAAGCGTCTTACAAAACAATAATGACTGTGACAAACAACGTTAAAAGTACAAACACACAAACAGCCTCCAGAAAATTCACATGTAACTACGTTTCAACTCCCAATTGACACAAAAGTGAGTGAGTGAGTAGTGTTTAACGCCCCACTCGACACAATATTATATGTCATTTCTGAGGCGGATACACCCTGGCAGTCTTGTACATCTCCTATTCAGTAGTGGATTACCAGCGACATAAATAACCCCCTCATCTCGCATTGCTTGTTGTTCGCAATGGCCCTAAAAGGGATGGAGCCAGCTCCTAACCCGCAATAATGGGGAGGGAGCAAAAAACTCGAAGGGGACTCATTTAAGTTTGTTACGCCAGCGCCAAAATATGACAGGAAATGACTCAACTGACCAAGGTAAAACAAAACACACATGAACATAAAGATAAATCATGCAACCTAATATAACACAAAGACAAACTCATGGCCCAACCGGGCTGTGTGAACTGTTGCTGTTAACTGTGCCCATTGAAGAGGCAGCACGTTGCCAATATAAAACAGTTCAGATAATATTCCCTCTTAACCTCCAGACAATCACCATAAACGTCATCAGCCAAAATCAACAGATATACACGCAAAGTTGATAACCCAAAATAAAATAATGTAAAAAAAAGAAGAAACTAATCCAACTGATTCGAATGCAAATGACTGATATCACTGACTGATATCTCGCATCACAGACAACCAGTGAATCGATATCATTAATTCATGGGACATTTTATATATGAATTATGTAACACTTCAACAGCTGATCAGTCTGCAAATTCAACCTAAATAGATTGATTGATTGGGGTCTAACGGCATTTTCGACACAATAAGGCTTTAAAAGCTATAGTTTAGTTTAGTGGGAGAATGAATACACCCTGGGAGTCTTGTACACCTCCTATTCGTAGTGGATGACCAGCGACATAAATAAGCCCCTCGTCTCGCATTGCTTTGTGTACACAATGGCCATAAAAGTGGAGACAGCTCCTAATGCACAAAAATGGGGATGCAGAAAAATCTCAAAGGGGACTCACTTGGTTTGCTACATCAGCGCCAAAACATGAACGGAAGTGACTCAACTGTCCTAACTGGGCCGTATGAACTGTCATTGTTAACTGTGACATTGAAGAGATAGCACATTCGCAATATAAAACAGTTCTGATAATATTCCCATTTAACCTGCAGACAATCACCATAGCTTGTTGGAGAGTCCAAATTCAACCTAACTCCTCCTCCAAATTTGGTCTGAAATGGTGCCAACAAAAAAAGCAACATTGAAACAAGTGGATTTCGAGTCGGGCAACAAACACTAAGATGAAACAATTCAACAGCGACTGATAGTCGACACTTGCAAACAACGAGACAGATACGACACAAATATGTTGTAAACACAAACAAAGAACAAAACAGCACGGACATGTAAGCTTGGCAACATGACATCAGGAACCAACGACAACCTATCAACTCGGTCCATTATGGCCAGTGCAGTCAAACTCTACGATCGACTGATTGGGATTTAATGGCACTTTCAGCACAACTAGGTTATATCATGCCTTTGAACAGTATGCTGGAGTTAAAGAACTGAAATTAATGAAAAAGTTGAAAAATAGAGAAAAGTTATTAAAATATCTCTTCAATCTGGTCTTTGTGGAGGAAACCCTTCAACAGGAATGATATCAATCAGTTGGCTAACGTACTGACAAACAAAATCAAACGACACAGAAAAAAACACACCTTAATAATAAAAACAACAAGTTAACACGTGATTTGGTCGCCTCTTACGACACAAGGTCAGGAAACGAGGTTGCCTCCATATACTCTACGAATCCCGGGCACCACCTGGGTCATAAAATTCCATGTTACCACATCATAGATATATTCACTTCAGCCTTGCACATTTTGTATCTGACAGTTTCGGGTGTTTTTGCCTTTTTTGCGATCCCATCTGGCAGCAAAAAATTCTTTCCAATGCTGCCAGTTAACACAAAAAATAGGACTTGTTGCATCACTGAATGAATTGCCACCAGCTGGAATGAATCACACGACAGTAAATGTCAACGCAGAATCTCGGAACAATATTGTCGATTACTTGGTTACATTTTGCCACAACAAACTTTTCACTCAAGTACAAACTCTGCCGGACAGCAAGATCTTTTGATTACGAAAAATAGTGCAATGTGCAAGAAAATACCTTGCCAGATGCCTACATGCAAACACACACAACAGAACACGCGGAAATGCTACGATTAAAAATATACGCTTATGTCACCGAGACAAAAATAGCGATGCGATATGGCATTATCTAATGAGACCAATGACGACTGCAAAAGCAATGCACACTACTACGGCCTACACAACAGATGAAATGTGCAACAAGGGGAAAATGACCACAGATTGCGAAAGGGTTCACACTCAAATTAGATCGATCAAAATTCACGGCTTTTTTGGCAGCATGACACCACCAAATCATGACCCATTCTGCCAGTCAATTACGACCGTGCATGTCATTTTAACGCGAAAAATGTTGAACTGTACATTCGGAATTAGTTATAAACCGAGTTGTTAATTCTAATGTAACGCAAGGGAAATAGCAGTGGAAAAAATTACGGATTCCATTCGACAACTTGGTTTTTCACGAAGACGCTCGACTTTTTCATCACCATGTCCACCACTGCGGAGTTAGATTTGGTACTTTTTGGGTCCCACGTAATGAAAACACACACAACTGTTTCGGGACTTTTCAGAAACAAGAGAGAACCGTGCCGCAGTCTGCAATGGAACCCATCAAACCGACGAATCGCCACAAATGCAGATCGGTCGACCGACAACATCGAGTTGTTTCCGGTGTGCACAGCTGCTAATTGGAGCTAGTGACGCGTCTCACGGCAGCCGTCGGGCCATTTCTCGGCGTCATTTCGTAGGCCAACTCACTGTCGCCAGCTTCATCAACCTCATCCTCTTCCTCCGTATCACTACGAGCATCCTTCTCAACCTTAACGTGCAACACAGTCGTCATCCGCTAACACATCACACAAACATCCAACACTCTGAGCAGTAAGTAGGGAAATAAGTGAGTAAATGGTGATTTATATAGCACGATTCCGTGAAACGATGACACCTCCCTACTTACTGCTCATGTTTCTAATGTCCGACTGCAAAAAGATGAGTTTTCAAGTCCCACCTAAAATGTCAAGACTCGACGGCAAGCTACATCACGGCTTTATAAGGTATGTCAATAAAATTATGTTAATGAGTAAGCATTATCACTATTCCTGTTACAAACATAATTATTATTATTACTGCAGTAATTATATTAACATTACTAGTAGTTGGGAGATTGCATAATTTATGAAGAAACAAAATGAGTGATGCATGCCGACTCAATATAGCAGTCAACATGCAAACTATAACTGAAGCTTTCCGGGATTTGTACCTTTTACGACATTCACTAGACGGGAAACAAGGTGCTGGGATACATTCTATTGCTCTCAAGCAGCCAAAATGCAGCCGGGGCAAAAGAGAGCACTGGGGTGTAAGTGTTAATTACAAAATATTTTAAAACGCACTTGTTCCGGCAAATGGTGAAACGACAGAAGATGACAAATGCTGCTGGTCCTTGGCTAAAGACACACAGGCTCGAAAACTGGCGCCAGTCGGAACCGAATTTTGGAATGAGAGTTGCACGAAAACGACTTCAATTGCCGACTCCAACTAAAGCGTGTTCTATTCCAGGGTTGATTTTAAGTGCATGATTGAAATAAATAGTTATGACATGCTTTCCCTTCTTTCATTCGCTGCTACAACAAAAAATCTGGGGCGACAGCATTGACGTAACCTTGGTCAGCCATGTTTGTTTGCGTCGACCCACAAAAGTTTGCGATGGGAACGAATAAATGACACCGACAGTTGGTTGTTCCGAATTTGGGATCGGAAAATCAGCGGCAGTTTTCGACCCCATGTGTCTTCGGCATTACCGGCTTAATGACAAGTACAGCACAAGATAAAGACAGCGACGGACAGATGGAGACCTTTCCGTTGATGATGTAGCACTTGGCCATTCGAACGATTGTCCAGAACCAGAAGATGTGGAGCACTTGCAGAATGCACAGCAGAAGGTTGTAAGCATAGTAGATGGGAGCCATGCCAACAATTGTCGTCGCCTCAAACAGCGTACTGTTCAGAATTCTAAGTCACACGTTCAAATGCACACCTGTAGTTCTGCAGCGTAGTTCAGTGAATAGGACGGCCGGGCGGACTTTCCCTGCCCTGCGCCTGATCTATGGTTGACGATTGATTGATTGAATTGGGATTTAACGGCACTTTAAGCACAGTAAGGCTATATCGTGCCTTAAAGATTTAGAGTTTAGTTAGAAGTTTAATATC
>Ga0056115_1000758_pt1 | contig 14444 bp, 5 predicted proteins | sample WorMetOlspDAHAB1_FD_77007 | JGI IMG/M metagenome (GOLD analysis project Ga0056115, IMG submission 77007) | Marine gutless worms symbiont microbial communities from Max Planck institute for Marine Microbiology, Germany - Olavius sp. DAHAB.1 ...
GATCCGATGCTGACGTCATCCGTATTGATAATAAAAAATCCGAGATTCGTAAAAACCTGCTTGTTGGTTTTGAAAAACTCGCGGGTCTCGCGCAATGCATCGGAGGCCAACAGACTTTCACGATCGGGTTGTACGGCCAACAGGCGTTTGACCAGGGTCACCAGTTCCGGATCTCGTCCGAGCAGTTTCAGGAAAGCGGTTCTTTGCTCCACCCAGAGGTTGATACGGTCATCTGCGGTATTTAAAACCCCCGCGAGGTTTTCAGCGACGTCCACCAAATTTTTATCTTTATTCTTCTCAAGGGTAAACCAGGCCAGCAGGCAGACAACGATGATAAAAATGCTCAAACCGGCTAGAACAAACCCGCGAAACCAGCGCGATCCGAAATTCACGGCGATGTGTTCCTTTTGAACCGTCTTGATCAATATCCAGGCCAGCAGGCTGAGAGCCAGAAAAACGGCGATACCGTAAATAATAAGGCGACGGTATGAAACCGCGACGACAGTTTGGGGTGCAGAGGCGGCATCCATAGCTGCCACAATCCATTTTTCCTGGATTTGATTCATTTCCTGCGGCGCAATAGCGGCCATAGTTTTCATGAGTGCGGAATGCAGCAGCGGCCAATCATCGCGAATCCCGATGCGCAGGTTCGTCAGATCGGGATTACCGATCTTCACCTCACCGGAGATTTGCAGGCCGGATATGAAATTTTTATTGATCAGGGCTCGCACCACGGCCGCCTCACTCAGGGCGGCATCCGCCCGGCCGAATGCGACCGCTTTGAGACTGGCCAGGACATCCTCCACCGGCAGGCGTTTGATCCGGGGAAACGATTTAGTCAAGATTTCTTCATAATAAAATCCCTTGGGAAAGGCCACGGTCTTGCCGAACAGCGCTTGAATGGTTTCAAACGGAGTTGCCTGTGAGCTGACAATGACATTGGGATTTTTGACGTAAGGCTCGGTGTACAGCAGGTATTGCATGCGGTCTTCAGTTTTGACGATGTTGAGCATCACGTCCAGCTCTTTGCGCTTGACCAACCCCAAAAATTCGTTCCAGCTGGGACCGGTGACGTATTCGACTTTGATGCCCAGTTTTTCGGCCACCAGATTCATGTAATCAATGGACAGTCCCCGGGGTTTGCCGTATTCAAAATAATTGAACGGCGGCCAGTCTTTTTCGTTGTGAACCCGAATCACCGGATGCGCATCCAGCCATGCGTTCTCCTGTTCGGTAAGGATGATCCGCTTCGGCGGCACGGGTTCGGCAGCGACGTCAAACCGGAACCATTTATTCCACAGGCGTTGACGTTCCCCGCGCTCCAGGGAATCATAAGCTTTGTCCAGAATCGATTTAAGCGCAGATTGGCCCTTTGCCACAGCCCAGTAACTGGCTCTGGCGCCTTCCCCATCAAAAAGGGTTGCGAATCCGCTGAGGTGCAAATCCGTGATGCCGTATTTCCGCAGCAGATATTGGCCCATATTGGATTCCATGATGGCCGCATCCGCCTGGCCGATGGAAACCATTTTAAGCGCGTCAAACATGCTCTCGGCGGTTACGATTCGAATGGACGGATATTTATCCCGGATAGTCTGGATGATGACAGTCCCTTTTGGCCCGGCGCAGGTTTTGCCTGCCAGCGTTTTCAGGTTATGAATATCTGAGCGGTCGGTTTTTGAAAAAATGGCTGCTTTCACCTGGAATGGATACGCTCCGAAAAGCATGTGGGTGGCCCGTTCTTCCGAATATCCCTGGTTAAGGGTAAGTTCCGCTTCGCTATTTTTAATGGCCGCAATGGCCTCATCCAGCGGAAAAAATTTAATTTCAAACTTAAAACCGGCTTTTTGGGCCATCATCTGCATCAGGTCAACGGTATAGCCGTAGGCCTCATCATTTTCCCGAAAGGTGTAAGGCGGCAGGTCTTCGGTTGCCACCCGAATCACCGGATGGGCATCCAGCCAGCTCTTTTCCGCATCGGTTAACAAAAGCCTGTCTTTGCCCGCGGAAGCGGCCGCCGGTTTCTGGGGCTCATCTTGAAAATCCCTGGCGATCCATTTATCTTCCAGCTGTTTTCTTTCTTCGCTGCCGATGGCTTTTAATCCTTCATTGACCAGATCCATCAGGGCCGGACTTCCTTTTTTCGTCGCCGCGTAATAGGCCCGGGAATCAATCGGATGCTCTCGATTGTGTTCGAATATGTTGGTGAGAAAGTTTTCCTTGAGGTAGTAAAAAAGTCTAAGTTCGGTTGCGACAAATACCCTGATTTCACCTTCCAGAGCAGCCCGTAAGAGATCCTGGAATCGGTCATAGACCGCAATTCGGTTCCCGGGCACTTTAGCGCGCACCAATTGTTCCGTATACCCGCCTTTCTGAATGCCGACGATAAAGCCCGCTGTTTTTTCCAAAGATTTTATCGGATGGACCGACGGATGGGTGAATATATAATCGTTGAGGACGAAAAGCGATTCTGAATAATCAAGAAATTTATCACGTTCCGGGGTTCTGAAAAGGCCGGCGTGCAGGTCGACCTGGCTGTCTTTAAGCAGCTGGATCGATTCTACAACAGATTCCGCCCTGACAAACTCAATCTTGCTGCCTGATTTATGGGCCCACAGCCGCCACAAATCCGGTAAAAGCCCGGCCGGCCGCGAAGCAGCGTCTTCAAACTGGAACGGTGCCACCCCCGTGCTGTAAACGATCTTCAACTCACCGGAGGCCGTTGCCGGTATTGCTGCAGCCAAACTTAAAAACGCCGCCAACAAAGGTATGCATATCTTTAATTTCGGCATACGATTTTCCTTAATCGAGTGAACATTAAACCTCCCTGCTTCCCGGGTCGCCGGGCAATCAGCAGCTTGTTTTTTCCCGGCTCAGGTATGAAGTGGTTTCGGAATCCCAACTTGTCTCCGACTGCTTGTCAGTTTTCTAACTCGTTTAATAAATTTTGAATACCATCGAAGTCAAAATCCTCTGCCAGCTGACTCAATTTGCCGCAGAAAGGCGCCATCGCATCATTTACGGACCGCAGTTCATCCGCAATTGATTGAATTTGCATAACATCGCCCATTTCGGCAGCCGCTTTAATTCTATCAGTTACCTCTTTTACCTGCGCCGGCGATAATTCTGCCAACGCATCAGTAGGTGGTTCAGCAATTTTTTCTTCTGCCGGGTGTCCCATTGTCTTAACCGCTTCCAGTGCTTGATTGACAGCCTTTTCCATTTCCGCAAATATCCGATTCAGTTCCGTATCAGAAGCAGGCCTGGCGGTTTTTCTCTTTACGAGCTTTTCCATTTCCACAGTTGCAGCAAGAAGGTCCGTGGCTTCCAGGTTTCCTGCCAGACCCTTCAGGTTGTGGACCAAGCCATGGGTCTGTTCAAAATTCTTGGCATTTAACGCCGCTTTAATTTCGCCGGCGGTTTCGGTATACTTTGACCCGAAATCCACCAGCAACTTACGGTAAAGACGCTTGTTGCCCGCCAGCCGTCTCAAACCGGCGGCAATATCAAATCCGGGCAGAGATTCGGGCAAGTCGTTTTCATCCATCACTGGCTGATTTGGTTGAGGCGGTGCCTCGATTACCGGCCGGCCTCCCGCAATTGCAGTCCGTTCTGCAACCGGTTTGATCCACTTCTGTAAAGTGGTAAACAACTGCTCCGGATCGATCGGTTTGGTGACGTGATCATCCATGCCGGCTTGCAGGCTTTTTTGCTCATCCCCGGCCATGGCATGCGCTGTCATTGCGACTATAGGTACGCGCTTCGCGCGTGCTGAAGGCTGAAGGTTGAAAGCTGAAAGTTCCTCGGAATCCTTCCCATTGAGCTTTGAGCCTTGAGCCTTGAGCTTCTCTTCCCACTTCCGAATTCGCCGCGCAGCGGCATAACCATCCATCACCGGCATTTGAATGTCCATCAGGATCGCATCATATTGTTTCTGCATGGCAGCGTCGACGCCTTCCTGCCCGTCGTTGGCCACTGTGACATGCAGTCGTGCACTTTCGAGAATTTCTCTGGCCACCTGCTGGTTGATTTCATTGTCCTCTACCAACAGGACCCGGGCCCCGTGAATTTCTGTGATATCTTCAGCTGTTTCAGTTGTCTCCGAAATCCGGGAGGTTTTGGGTCGGTCTTCTTCAAAAGCGTGTATGATCGTATCAAAAAGAACTGACGGACTTACCGGTTTAATCAGAAAACCGTCCAGTCCTATTTGTTTGGCTTGCTGCATGACATGCTCGCGACCGTAGGCGGTAATCAGGATAATGGCCGGAATCTTGTTCAGGGACTGGTGATTCTTAATGTGGCTGGAGGCTGCGAGTCCATCCAGCCCCGGCATTTTCCAGTCCATGAGTACCAACTCATAGGGTTGGTCTGTATCGGCTCGCTGAATTTTTTCCAGGCCCTCCTCACCCGAAGCCGCCAGCGTGACGTCGAATGAAAACGATTCCAAAATATCCTGCAGGATGTTCCTGGAATTCTCGCTATCATCCACCACCAATGCCTTAATACCGCGCAAGTCCGATGATGGCACCAGGCGTCTTTTCACTGATTCCCTGCCCTGACCAAAGTGGGCCGTAAAGCTGAAGGTCGTACCCTGTCCGGGTTGACTCTCCACCCAGATCTCTCCGCCCATCATATTGACCAAACGTTTGCTGATGGTCAGCCCCAAACCCGTTCCACCGAATTTGCGGGTCGTGGATGTGTCCGCCTGGCTGAAAGATTGAAACAATTTGCCGATCTGGTCCTCGTTCAGCCCGATGCCGGTATCGCTGACGGAAAACTTCAATTCTATTCCCGTCTCATTTTGCTCCAACAATTCAGTCGTAACCATAATTTCACCGGACTCGGTGAACTTGACCGCATTGTTGGCCAGGTTGATCAGCACCTGCCCAAGCCGCAGCGGGTCTCCCACCAAAAACCGCGGAACCTCCCTTGCCGTGGCAAAGAGGACCTCCAGGTCTTCTTTTTCCTGGGCCTTAACGGTTACCAGGTTGGCCAGGTTATCCAGCGCGTCGTCCAGATTGAATTCCACGGTCTCCATATCCAATTTGCCGGCTTCGATTTTGGAAAAATCCAGAATATCGTTGATGATGCCCAGCAGGGAATTGGCCGAGGATTGAATTTTGCTCAGATAATCCTGTTGCTTGGGCGTCAGCTCGGTTTTCAGCGCCAGGTGGGCCATGCCGATGACGGCGTTCATGGGGGTGCGGATCTCATGGCTCATGTTGGCCAGAAAATCGCTCTTGGCCTGGGTGGCTTCTTCGGCGACCTTTTTGGCCTGCTGCAGTTCCTGCTCGATTTCTTTCTGATGGGTAATGTCCGTGGCCAGCCCGCACATAGCGTATACCTCACCGTCTTTATTGAGCAGGGGGAATTTTTCGGTCAGGTGGATGTGCAGACTGCCGTCCCCATGGGGGATGGGCACTTCCAAATGGACTGCCTCACCTCCGGTCATAACATTGCGGTCGACCTCCATAATCTGCTCGGCAATATCGCGGGGAAAAATGTCCAGGTCGGTCTTGCCGATGACATCTTCTTTTTTCATGCCAAATGCTTCTTCAAAATACGAGTTGACCAGGAGGTGCTCACCTTTGGTATTTTTGATGAATACCAGGCTGTGAACGCCATCGATAATTGCCTGCAAGCGGTCTTTAGCTTCCAGCAGTTCCAGTTCCATCTGCTTACGTTCGGTGATGTCTTCGGTGGTATTGATGATTTCCGTGGGAGAGGTACCGGGTTCTGTCGGGTTAAATAGAGACCGCACCAGAATGGTTCTACCCCCGCTGACGGAAGTATACTCGCCTTCAAACACGGTTTGCTTACCGTCAAGCGCGCCTAAAACGGCGGCACGCAAATCGGGATCTCGAATTTCATTCCGTAAATTCATTCCAAGAATTTTATCAGGGGTTGATCCCATGAGTTCGGCATGTCTATCGTTGCAATCCAGAACCGTACCGTCTTTGCCGACATAGGTAATCCCTATAGGAGAATTTCGAAATATGGTGCGCAATTGCAGGGCTCTTTTTTGCAGGGCCTGCTCGGCATTCATACGGTCGGTGATGTCAACAACCGATGCCAGTGTATTGCGGATGGCACTATTCTCATCGCGCACACAGGATACGCTCAGCGTCGTATAAACAACCTCACCGTTCTTGCGGATAAAACGCTTGTCCATCGTGTACTGGTCGATCTCGCCTGCCTGCATCTGCTCGAACAGCTTAAGATTTTCTGCGATGTCGTCCGGATGAGTAATTTGAGCCCAGTCCATCCGGCGCAATTCTGCCAGACGATATCCCAGCATCTTTTGCATATGATCGTTCGCCGCAATCCAGCCCTTTTCCGGCGAGGTAATGGCGATTCCGATCGGGCTGTGTTCAAAATAGCCCCGAAAGCGCACCTCGCTTTCGCGCAGCGATTCACGCATCTGCTTTTGTTCGGAAATATCTTCTTTCACGGCCACGAAGTGGGTGATCTCACCGGCTTCATTCTTGATGGGGGAAATGGACGCGCTTTCCCAAAATTCCTCGCCGTTCTTGCGCTTATTTTTAAACTCACCCCTCCAGATCCCGCCGGCCAAAATCGTGTCCCATAGCTCTTTATAATGTGATTCGGGAAGATCGCCTGACTTTAAAACGCTGGGATTCTGTCCGATGGCCTCCTGCGGGGCATAACCGGTAACTTCGCTGAATCTTGGATTGACGTATTCAATGGTGCCATCTATATCGGTAACCACCACCGAAGCAGGACTGTTTTCAGTGGCCTGGGACAGCTTGCGTAAATCGGCGGTTCGCTCCTGCACGCGAAGCTCCAGTTCGTCCCTGGCCCGCATCAGCGCCCGACTGGTCCGTTCGCCGATGATCAAAACGAATAGTATGGCCCCGACGGACAAAAGCAGAGTAAATCCCAAAATGCTGAATATTGTTACCTGGGTCCGGTAATAATGAGACAGGGCCTCAGCCACGTCGATCTCTACTGCCAGTCCGATGTCCAGATCCGCCTTCCAGAGCCAGGAGCCGAAAACCGGCACCCCGCGATAATCGCGGTATCCTTCAATGTTGGATTCGACCGGTGAGCGACCCTGCCGGACACCCTTTTTTTCAATTTGCTGCCGCAGTGCCAGGCTGCGCACAACCATTTGAGTGTGCGGCTGCTGCGATCTTTCGAGGTCGGGGCGATAGCCGTCGATCATATTGCCCCCCGGATCCCGAATCTCGATGTTCAGGGCACTGGACTGGCCTTCTGCCAGCAGTCCGATGCGGCGCAGTTGGTGTTCAAAACGGCTCGTCGACAGCATGACGCCGTGGCGGTCAAAGGCATAGGAGTCACGGGATGCTCCATTTCCATAAGACTTGAGGGCCCGGGCAAAATCTTCCCAGGGGTCCACGCGCAGGGTCATCACTGCCAGCACCCGTCCATCCGTGTCCCGGACCGGTCCGATAAAAAACATGGTCGGCGGTTTCCGGGCGCTTTCTGATTTAGCCGATTTGCCCAGGTCCACATCCGATGTCATGGGCGGTACAAAATCCACCTTGCCCTGAAATGCGCGCTGGATAAGTTCCGGGTACTGTTTTGAAATCAGATTGCGGGTGCCGATGTTGGCGTCCCGCATGGACCCGATACTGATATGGTCCGGGTCGATCACAAAAAAACCGATATTTCGAAAAATATCCTCGGTGTTTTGGAAGAAAAACCGTGCTTCCCCCAGGGCGTCCGAAGCCAGCAGGGCCTTTTTACTGGGTTCGACCCGTAAAAGGCGTTTGGTGATGGCCACCAATTCGGGATCACGTCCCAGGCGCGCCAGGTAGGAAATTCTTTCCTTCAGCCAAAGTTCGAACCGGTCCTCGCTAACGGACAATACCCCCCGGAGGTTTTCATCCACATTCAGCAGATGCTCGGTCTTGTTGCGCTCGAGCATATACCAGCCCACGAAGGCCACGATGAGCACGAAAATACTCAAACCGGCCAGGACCAGCCCCCGAAACCAGGGTGATCCGAAATGGACCACAATTTGCTCCTTCTGGATATTTTTAATCAAAATCCAGGCCAGCAGACTGAGTACGAAGAAAATCGCGATGCCGTATCCAACCAGGCGGCCGTATGAAATCGGGTCGGATTTCTGCGGGACAGACGTCTCTGTAACGGGGACCCACTTCTGACGAATTTTGAGCTTCTCTTCCTCGGTGATGCCGGCCAGGGCCTTATTGAGGATACTGACCAGCACCAGCGCATCTTTCCGGACGCCAAATCCCAGGTCGATTGAAAGTCCGGTCGTCCCGATGGTCTTAAGATTGGTCAGGCCAAGCTCGGACATCAAATAATATGCCGTTGAAGCGGCGGAAATAAACGCATCGACCTCCCCCGCGGATAAGCGCATCAGACCATCGCGAACCGTCTCCACTTCCACGTATTCCAGATCCGGGTACTGTCGACGAAAAGGAATCACGTATCCATAGCCTTTGACCACCGCCACGCGTTTTCCGTTAAGTTTGCCGGGATCCGAGACGGATCGGCTGCCTTGTTTGGCAAGGATCACTACCGGAAAAATAAGGTAGGGCTTGGTGAAGATCATTGTGTCCCGACCCGAGCTGGTTGTCTCGGACAGGATGTCGACTTTGCCGGCCTCTGCCAGACTCACCGCTTCGCTCCATGTTTTTACCCGAACGCGCTCAAATGGGATGTTAAGTCTGGCCTCCAGAAGGTCGAGAATGTCCGCCACGATGCCGACGTACTGCCCGGTGCTCGTAAACGCCTCCTGCGGAAGCCAGTCCGGATCGCCCGTGAAACGGATTTTTTTGTGCTCTGCCAACCAGGCGCTCTCTGCGGCCGAAAGGGGAATGGCCGTCTTCCCGGCATCCTGAGTCAGAGATGCGTCCGTCCCACCGCTCTGCCGTTTATCGGCCATGAGCCATTTACGACGGATCCGGTTCATTTCCTCGGGCGTCACCGCCGCCATGGCCTTCATCAGTGCGGATTGCAACAACGGCCAGTCATTCCGAACCGCGAGCCTTAGATTTGCCAGGTCGGGATTTCCGATATTCACCTCACCCGAAATACGCAGACCGGTCAGAAGATTTTTGTTTATCAGGGTTTGAACCACGGCCGCCTCACCCAGGGCGGCATCCGCCCGACCGAAGGCCACGGCCTTGAGGCTGGTCAGGGTATCCTCCACCGGCAGCCGTTTGATCTCAGGAAATGACTTGGTTAGTACCTCCTCATAAAAAAACCCTTTCGGAAATGCGACCGTCTTGCCGAAAAGCGCTTCTATCGTTTCGTAAGCATTTTTTTCGAAACTGACGATGGTATTGGGGTTTTTGACGTAGGGCTCGGTGTACAGCAGATATTTCTGGCGGTCCTCGGTTTTCACAATGTTGAGCATCACATCCAGCTCTTTGCGTTTTATCATCTCCAGAAACTCGTTCCAGCTGGGACCGCTGACATATTCGACGTCGATGCCCAGATTCTCGGCCACCAGATCCATATAATCAATGGACAATCCCCGGGGACGGCCGTATTCGAAATAGTTAAACGGCGGCCAGTCCTTTTCGTTGTGAACACGAATGACGGGGTGCTGATTGATCCAGTTTTGTTCCTCGGCCGTCAGGGCGAGGTCAGGGCGGCTTTCCTCGATCCGTTTCTCCGCAAAAGAAATCCACTGGTTTTTAATGGCATTGTGCTCACCCTCCGGTATTGATTTGAGTGCCTTATTGATCAGATTTTTTAATATCGGCCAGTCTTTTCGAACCGCCATGTGGACACTCGGCCCCCGGAAGGGGACCGCCGCCGCGGGCCTGATGCCCACAAGCGAAAGTTCCTTGATATTATAGGATGTGGAAATGATATCACCGATAAAGGCATCCGCTTCACCGGTAATAAGCATTTTTAGCGCATCCTGAATCGTGGGTGCCGTTTTCAAATCATGTGTCGGATAATTCGATCGCAGTTCTGCTTCTATGGTATAACCTTTGACAACGACAATGGTTTTATCCTGCAAGTCAAACATACTGTTAATGTCTTGATCGTCGCTGCGCGTAAAAATAAATTCGGTTAACTTGAAATAAGGGTCGGTGAACTGGGCAAAGTCTTCCCGTTGCCTGGAGTGATAAACGGCCGGCAGAACATCGATCTCCTTTTGTCGGAGCTTGTTCAGAAGCTCATCCCAGGAGGGACCGGTGACTATTTCAACTTCGATCCCCAGTTTCTCGCCGATAACTTTCAGGTAATCATTCGCGACACCGGCATGCTGCCCGTTCTCATCAACAAAATCAAATGGCGCCCAGTCCATTTCGCCGCCGACAACGATCTTTTTATGTGCCGCCAGCCAGGCCTGTTCTTCCGAGGTCAATTCAATCAGGGACGTATTTGATGCGTATAGAAAGTCCTGATCCACACCGACTTTGTCGGCGCCAAAAGCTGAAGCCGGCAGGCAAAACAAAAGGAGCCATATGCAAGTGCGTAATAAACTACGCGGAAATTTTCGCATGATTAATCCCCAACCGGGACAAATCGGAATTGAAGATTGATGTGGCCGCAAAAAGCACAAATATCAAAATTAAGAGTATGTAACTTCATTTGGTTATAAGACCAAAATTCGAGAATTTTGATCTCTTCGGATAGGTACCGACTTCCGATTTTCCCACATCCGAATTCTTTCCTCTGTCATCTGTCATCTGCCCTCTGTAATCTGTCTTTTCCAATTGCCTTTTTGATGGCAGCGGCCATGTCCCGGCTAAAGTTTTCAACCATTCGGCTTTTTGCCAATACCAGTTCTTTCACGGTTCCATCTGCGGCCAACTCCTTATATCTGGATCGCCGCATCTGAATCAACTCATCTTCCTCAGTTTCCAAAAGCGCCCATTGAGCAACCAGGACAACCTGATTCCCCAAATTGCCGTCCAGGCGCAAGACATCAACCTCCAGCCGGTAATCGAGCTGAATCGAGCTTTGCGAAGCCAGAATTACCTCGATTGATGCGTTTTGCAGCAAATCGGTCAGGTTTTCTTCAAGCACCCGTGTCAGGTTATTGTCCAGCGGCTCGGCCCACTGATTAAACTCTGCAAGCTGATATATTGTATTGTCCACGTTGAGGACGATCTCGTTGCGATTCAAATATTCGGGGATCACAACCGTTTCGAGACCGACATGGACGCGGGCTTCTGCGGATGTCGTCGACTCCCCGGCCTGCGACGAATTCAACGGACTGAGCATATAAAAGTTAGTCGGCGCCGATTGACCGCCCAAGCAGCCGGCCAGAGCCAAAACCAGAAAAATAAATCCAACGTGCTTATGTCGATATAATAATGCGTTCACTGTTTTACCTCCTCTTTGATTTACCCTTGCCGCGGATCAGCGCTTCGGGGTGTCGCTCAAGGTATTCGGCCCAAACCTTGATGGAACGAGCCGCAGATTGAAGCTCCTTGAGGGTGCGATCTGCTTGCGGTGCAACATTTGAATTTAGGCTCCTGGCAAGCTTTTGGGCCTGTATCAGGGCTGCGTTCAAATTGGAAACCGCTGTTTTCAATTCAGGGGCGACATCCTTGTTGAGAGCGGCGACAAATTTCTGTGCCTGGTTGAGGGTCTCATTTAACTCCGCGGGGGATTGTTGTAACTCAGGTGAATTTACCAGACGGTTGGCGCCGGAAATCGTATCGCGCAGCTCGCTGCCGATCTGTTCGATGGGCAGTTTTTCCAGCTTCTTCAGCAGTTGGGTTAGGCTGGCTGTAATTTCCTCCATGGCGGTCGGCACGGTGGGAAATATCGGGTAAAGGCCATCCCAGTTGATTGTGGCCGGCGGTGCGTCCGGATGCAGGTCGAGCGACACCAGCAGCTGGCCGGTGATCAAACTGCCGGTTTTAAGCTGGGCGCGCAGCCCTTTGGCCACGAGGTAATCCATGACTTTTTGCTCCTCGGCACCTTCAGGCATCTTGCCGGTCGCCTTTATCCGCTCACCCTCGGTCTCGATCAGAACCGGGACACTGAAAGATATTTTCTCGACGTCAAACTCCAGATTGACATCCAGCACCGAACCGATCTTGATACCGTTCAATACAACCGGCGCGCCGCTTTCCAGCCCCCGGACATCACTGTCAAAATACATCAGCCACCGGTTTTTATCGACATAGGTCTTTTCAGAAATGCTCCCACGGTTCTTGAAGAGCCTAAACACGTAATTTTCCTCGGCCGGTTCACCGGGCGTCTCGTCGACCGGTGTGTCAAAGGCGATGCCGCCGATCATCAAGGACACCATCGATTCCGTGTCCACCCGAATTCCGTCAGCTCCAATGTCGACATCCAAACCGCTGGCATTCCAGAACCGGGTGTTTTTGCGCACCAAATTGTGATGGGGATCATTGATGAACACTTCGATGGTCACCGCCTGTCCGTCTTCGTCCAGTTTGTAGCTGACCACCTTGCCGACTTCGATTCGCCGAAAATATACCGGGACGCCGATGTTCAGCGAACCCAGGCTCGCGGCCCGCAGCACAAAATGACTGCCCGGCAAATCAGTGGTCACAACCGGCGGTATCTCCAGCCCTTCAAAATGGGTTGCCGGCGGGCCGGCGTTGCCCGGATCAAGTTCGATAAAAGCTCCCGAAAACAGAGTTCCGAGCCCGGAAATACCCCCGGCTACGACCCGCGCCCGGACAACCCAGAAGCGGGTGTTTTGCGAGAGAAATTTTTCAGCCTTTTTAACCAGCTCGGCCTTCAGAATCACCTGGGAGAGCTGATCGTCCAACTCGATGGAAACGACCTGGCCAAGTTCGACATCTTTGTACTTGATCTTGGTCTTGCCGGCCTCCAACCCCGCAGCCGAGTCGAACGAAATGGTAATAATCGGTCCTTTTTCGGAGAGGGCTTTGTAAACCAGCCAACCGCCGATAGCCAGCTCAACCAGCGGCACCAGCCAGACGATGGAAATACGGCGTTTTTTCTGCCGGAATTCGGGTTCGGGGAAACCCTTTGATTCAGGCTTTTCCTTGCTAGAACTACTCATGAATTACCTCCTCTGTGTCCCAGATCAACCGGGGATCAAAACTCATGGCCGCGAATATGGTGATCACCACCACCGCACCGAAAAAAATCGCTCCGGGGCCGGCATGGATGGTTGCCAGTCCCCCCAGATGCACCAGGGCCACCAGAATGGTTACCACGAAAATGTCGACCATCGACCAGCGGCCGATGATCTCTGTAATCCGGTAAAGCACGGTGCGGTCTTTCTGGCGCCAGCGGGACTTGCGCTGAACACTGATCAGCAGGAATATTAAAATGAGCAGCTTCAGCAACGGGACGAATACACTGGCCACAAAGATGACCAGGGCGATGGGCCACATCCCGCTGTGAATGAAATAGATGACGCCGCTCATGATGGTGTCCGACTGGGCCTTGCCCAGTGAAATAACGACGGTGATCGGAAGCAGGTTGGCGGGAATGTAGAAAATGATAGCCGCCAGCACCAGGGCCCAGGTCCGGGCGATGCTGTTGGGTTTGCGATCATGCAGCTCGGCGCCGCACCGGGGGCATATTCTGTCTGAAGAACGGTTTCCTCGCGTACAGAGAAAATGGCAGCTGTGGCAGGCGGTCAACCCTGCATTGCGTGCGGTTATTATTGCGCGACTCATCGATGCTCCTCCCATTTATGCCAGATCATGTGGCTGTCCAGTGAGACGGTCATGGCGGTCAGGACGAAAATGAGCGCCAAAAAAGAATACAGGGAAATACCCGGTAGGATTATCGCCATTTTGGCCAATTTTACAACGGATACCAGAATACCGACCATGAAAACCTCCATCATGCTCCAGGGTCCCAAGCTGTGCAGGAACCGCAACACGCGCGGCAGGCCTCCGGGCACCCGGCCGAATTTGAGGGGCAGCAAAACATAAAACAGGCACATCATTTGGGTGAACGGCACCAACACGGTGGTCAGCAGCACAAGGATCGCGATCACCTGCATATCTTGAACATATAGCTCGTATATTCCGGTAATCAACGTTGTTTGACGAATCTGAGCACCTATTTTTAACCCCATAAAGGGGAACGAATTTGCCAGAATAAACAAAATCAACCCGGCAAATGCGAATGCCAGGGTACGATCCAAACTGTTGGATTTATGCTTGTAAAGAACCGCCCCGCAGCGGATACAATGGGCCGCCCCTTTGGCCGACAGGGGTTTGATGCGGTGGATTACATCACACTCGTGACAGGCAATGAATGAGTCCATCTGTACTTACCTCCATAATCACCGAAACCATTGTCTTCGTATTTCGATTCATCCTTTCCGGTTTGAGGATGCCGAGCACCAAATGGGATGAAAGATAAAAACCGCGTCATGGAAAATTTTTATCATCTTAGGGTAGATGCCGTATGCGATCGCCATGGCCAGAGCGGACTTGATGGCATTTATAGTGTGCATGGACAGGGTCATCATCATTTGATCTTCTATTTGGTATAAATAC
>Ga0056115_1000759_pt1 | contig 14440 bp, 11 predicted proteins | sample WorMetOlspDAHAB1_FD_77007 | JGI IMG/M metagenome (GOLD analysis project Ga0056115, IMG submission 77007) | Marine gutless worms symbiont microbial communities from Max Planck institute for Marine Microbiology, Germany - Olavius sp. DAHAB.1 ...
GCCGGGTTTGTTTACAAGCCGTCGGTTATTAGGTCAGGTTGACCTATATGGGGTCACCGAGATATCGAACTGGCTTATTGGTATTAAATATTCTGCCTATATACAAGGGTGGCCGTAAAAGGAAAGCCATTATCAAGAATCGCGATTAAATAGAAAACCGTCAGTGAGGCTAGATTTTTTATCAATTTCAGTTTTGAGTAGCCTAACAATAAGAACAAGAATATTATAACTTTGTGGTAAATACTCTATGTGTAACCTAATTTGTGACGTCATCAGTTGCTGTGTTTGAATCTGCGATATGGGTGAAATCAACATATATGGTAAATTGAAATTCGTGATTGAAAACAAGAAAAAAAAGAAAAAAATATGAAAATAAAAGCAATTTTTACATAAATCTCCATCTAAAAATTGCTAAGGCGAACTGATGAAAGAGGGAGCGTTGACATCATTTACCGTATGTGACGCATATCGTTATTCTGCGTGGTTAAGCACAGTTATTGACGTGACAAAGAAAGTCACGCAAAGAATATTTAATATCAAAGGATAATATTATAGTGCTTGATTGATAATTTAATTTGATGAAGAAATCTAATTTGATAATTTAGTAGTGACTTACTTTTTGGAGCCACGCTGCAGGTGCTGTGACACCACAAAAGGAAAATGTGAAAATGTTCCTCAGAATGCACGACATGCAAATTTAACAGATCCGCTTAAAAAGTTAACAACATCAAAGATTTCATTTCAAGCTGAACGTTAACGTTCTTGGCAACGTATTTAACCAGTAAAACGACTGTACTTACAATTTTTAATTTAAAAAATTCCAGAAAGAATGCCTCGGAATCCATTGACTTATATCGCCTGTCCCCTCCGATTTTGAAACAATTCCGCCACGAAAATTTGCGCCGTTAAATGATTCGCTAGGCGACGCCACGTGAGTCGATGTCTAGTTCGACAACAATTCGACAGATGGCGTTGGCGATCATTGGCGCGACGAGGTCAGAGCCGGAGGCCGCTGATTTATTTGTTTACGTCCGTCGCTCTCTCGCTTGTTCGTTTGGCTCTCACATGGCGTCAGCATCATCGTCATATTGTTTCCTGTCGGTCCAACGTTGGCTCCGCCCACCGACTGCTGGCCACTTGTGCGGGCAAACAGCCGATCAACGCGTGGACTTCGATCCACAGAAATTTGGCCGCATATCGCCATAATGTCAACGTGCTCCTAGCCTCCTAGGTACTGTAATAGCACCTTTTGCTATTTGCTGTTTTAGTTGTGTGATGTAGGCCGTGTCGCCGTTACAGACTGTTTTAAACTGAAAGTTTTTTACATTTATATTTGCTGTTTTATTACATTTATGAATTTTATCAGTCGACGTAGAGTATAGGGTAGGCCCCTTTTGACTCATGCACGTTAACTCAATTATAGTAAGACTACGATCACTCGAATGCCTTTGCAAATGTTTTGGTAATTTTTTTAATGTTTTGTGAAGTGAAATAGCGTTTATTATCTTTAATTTTACTCCCTGTAAAAACCGCTTTTACCAACGTGTTCAGTGTAATTTGTTATAATGGAAATGAAGTTGTGGAGATACTGCACCACATTTACAATGCGCATGCGCAGAAACGGCTATTTAGGAGCTTTCAGTCAAACGTCTGACCCTGCCATTCGCTCCGGCTACCTAGATTTCCTATAATAACTCTGCTATCGGCGTACATTTTCTCGTGTTGTAGCGTTTACTTTGGTGCGCATGCGCCAAAATAGCGTTAATTCTGCTTCCGGTCTAAAAGTTTCCGTCATCGCCGATTTCATCGGCTGTATGATTTCCTATGATGGGGACAAAATTTTGGCGATTTTCCTACTCGTTAAACGAACTATAAGCATATTTTAACTGCGCATGCGCGGAAACGGCCATTTAGGTGCTTCCGGTCAAAAATATGGCTCTGTCATTCGCTCCGGCGACCTAGATTTCCATATAAGACAGGTATATTTCCACTATCGGATGACGTTTGCGGCATATATTTGATGTTTTTGTGCACAATTATCATTTGACCTTGTGACCTTGACCTTGGACCCTTTGACCTCGGCGGTGTATGATGAATTAAGCTTTATACATCCAACGCACTTACCAATTTTTAGCTTCCCGTGATTATCCGTTCCTGAGTTATGGACGACTCAATCTGATCACATTACCATCACACGGAACGGTCACTACGCATGTGCCGAGTCACGTGACCTATCACCGAGGGGCAAAAATGATGCACATTTTTGAAATCCTTGACCCCAATTTGTCTATGCACTTTGTCACTTTCAGGGTGCTACGACGAAGATTAAGCCATGCGAAAAATAGCGTTTTCCAATTGTGTATAGGATACAAAGTTTACTGCGCATGCGCAGTATCACGTAACCACACGGTGACTTGTGCCCAGGGGGTCCCCCAAAACCACATGTAACAATTTTTGACCACGAATTGTCTATTCACTATACAACTTTTATGGAGCTACGATGACAATAAAGGGTACTTTTATACGTGAGCACTCCCATGTTAAAGTGGTTTTCGGCCGCAAAAGTCGTCAAAATTGGTAAATTTAAGGGTCTAAATACAAAATACAGTCAACGAGACCCCAATTGGCACTTCCTTTCCCGAAACGACGTCACTTAACGTATTTTGCGTAAAAATCCGTTCAGGGGTGTATATAGGCTGTAGCCTTATTGAAGAATCCTCCTCCCAAAAAAACACGAACAAAAACTAGTCTCCCCAGAGGCACGGCAAAATCACGTATTTGGGGAGCAGAAATCCCAGAACCGATCGCTACAAAATATTGCATGTCGGGTGCTGTCCATGACGTAATCACGCATGCCAATTTTTGTGAAGATCGGTTTCTGCATGGCGAGGGGTCAAATGTTGGCCTTTTCCATTGACTTGCTTCGTCGCCTTTTCGCACTACCGTGCGAGCGTGTGATCGTGAACAATAAATGAACAATGCATAGACACACGCACCTAGTAGATATCTCTAAATAGCATTTCATGATTCTATAGATGAAGTTCTTTATGAGCACGTCATTATCCATCTGAGGGAGATAAGGGCGTGTGGGAACGTTCCCGCAAGTTGTAACCACTAACCAGCGGTCTTTTCTGGTTATAATAGTTGTTACAGCACATGGTGTAAATTACCCCTAAATTAAATTGAATTGGATGCAGTTTAACGTGGTAAACTTAACTTTCCCTGTAGTGTGTGGAATTACGTTAGTCCAAATACACGATCTGCGAATAACCATGGCGTAAGATTTTACTCATTATTTGCCCATTTTTGACGACAGAAGGCTGACGGCACTGCCACTCAACGAAGATAGACGCGAATTGCGGATTGCTAACAGTGGATCGACTTCTTGGCAGTGCGTTGCGCACTTACGCCTGCTGGCAAGCATTGACTAACTGTGTCAATCAGATGTTGTCTAAGTGTCAGCGTGTACGTTGAATGCTGCGCGTCGCTTCTCTGACCGCATGTGCCCAGTTGGTTACGGCAGATAGCGCACTGTAGCGGTACGTCGTCGTGTAACCTTTGTTGTCCTGTTACCTGCTGCTAACAAGTTGAGAGTTCTGTAAACGAGCTGTTCTTTCCTTGGGCTAACGATAACTGTCTGAATTCGTCGTCATCTTATCAGGTTTGTCTTCCACGACGTTTCACTTGTGCTGTATTACCAGCTAAACTGCTTAGTCGACAGTTTGAATGAAACTTTAATAAAACTTATTTTTTTTAGAAAGTTCGAGTAATTTAATCGTTACTGGCCGCTGAAGAGTGCTGTAGACTGTAGAGAGCGTGACGTATTGTGATTAAACGGATAGCAAAAGCGTTTCACTCTGGCAGCACTACATCTAATTTAACAGACTAAACTGAACTAACTGGCCGTATAATAACTTACAGGATGCACGGAAAGTATTGTAGACTTTTTTCGAAGCCTATTCCACTAAAAATAAATTCCCTAAACGGGTGCTGAAAACACAAAATCAGTGATGCATGAAAATTAGACAACTTTTACATGCTCTGGCATGTAACACAGTAACAGTAAGGGGGCCCTTACGCAATTTAAGTTGGCAGACGCCTTGAGCAGTGATATCTCTACTGTGGTGATACGTCGGCATAGCTTTATGATTAGGAAGAAATTGTCGAATTAATGCCACAAATTAAGACAGGTGGCAGAACGACTTTCCTTTTGCAACTACAGGTACTGTGTTATTTTTAATCACTGGTGCCTTTACGCTGTTCCCCCACTGTTGCCTACATCCACCACCACGAGCGCTCTTCATTCAGTCGAGTCGAATACCTGTTAGCAGTTACACGCTGGTTATCACGTAGCTAGCTCACTGTCTTGACAGATGTTATTATGCCGACAGAATGCTGTCGTTAGAGTTGCGAGACCGCCGCGAGACAGCAGAACTCTCCGTCCGTGGCGACTGACTGCCACAGCGCTGTTGATGCTAAACATCCGCTCCACCGTTTTTTTGGATGCCGAGCTCACCGGTTCGTCATCCCTTTCTCTCCTCCCATTCGTTTTATTAAGAAATTTCTGCTCCCTTCTTCCGGCAACGTTAATACTTTGAGAGTCGCGTCGTTGTTGCGTGTCGCTGCATTATGGTACTTCCATCTGATCCTTGACTTTAACGCCTTGGTGCTACATGGTTATGATGGATATTGAAAATCGTCATCCATCATACAGTGGTAGTTCAAACAAATAAACAGATAAATAAAATCCGTGATAATGATTATAAGTTCTATAATAATAATAATAATAATAATAATAATAATAACTTTCGACGTGTTTCAGCTCCTTATATAAACAGTAATGTTATTGTAATTGTTATTATTATAAGTCGTACATAAAGAACAGCTGGCTATTGGCTATTTACATAACAGGCGTTTGCGAAAAAGCAGACATGGCCTTTATCACCTAATCACGGCGCTGCGTAGTCTCATCAAAACGAAACAATAAGCAAATGAGAAACAATCAACAAAAAAACGATAGTGGTAATTTGGCGTCTGTGTAGAATCAGTCCATGTCAAATAGGTCGTTACATAAGATGATGATACTGATGCTGAGACGCTTCGTCTTGTCTTCGTATTTCATTGGGTCATTACCATTACACTGAACGTCGTATTAAGTCATTATAAGTTACGTACTTGCTTGCTTACCTAAGTACACTAATACCGACTACCGAGGTGTTGAGCCCCAGAACGTTAGGTGGATGTGGTGAATGCCCATTGGTGGGCTGCACACCAGGTTCCCGAATGAGGTCATAACTCAACTTAACTCAACGACCACCCGTAGGTGGTATACAAGAGGAAAGAAGCTTAAAGCTTATTTGAATCCTCGATTCTTAAAATACCGGTCGAGTTTCTTTTTATGAAAAAAAATGTTTCCGTATGTCTAAATGTATCTGTGGCTTTTGAAGTTTAAATTCGTGACCCCTCAAACCAGTACTTGAGAAACTAAAAAAACTGACTATAATTAACATTATTGAATCTCTTGAAAATCTTAAACACTTCAATCAAATCTCCACGCAAGTAATAACTGTAATACTAATATGTTTTCGTCTCACAATTTCGTGATTGGTCAGATTCGTCCCTTAAGTTTCACGTCACTTCGGAAGTTTGTCGTCTGATTACAAACTGCTGTCCTATTTTCTTTATTTTTTTCTGTACTTCGTGTACGATTACAATTCTAAATAAGTAAATGAGCTAACTCAGCTTAACTGTCGTCGCAGATGATCTGTTGCCAATCCAAAACATATTTGCGGGAAGAATCGGCTGTTTTTTGGTACGTCGCAGTTAACTGTTGGTTGAGTCATTACCGATGATTTTTCATTTACGTCTGGCGTTTGGTGTACATACGATGTTGTTTGATGCAACGTTTAATAACAGTGAAGAGCAGCTTCATCTGTCCGTAATATGTCACCGTAGCTTTACCTAATTGCGACTCGACGTAAGCTCTATGATTCGACTTCTTGTATAGTGTTGTGAAGCGAGTTAGTCAGACAGATGGCCTTGCGCTCAACTCGCAGTACGTGGGGTTAATGAATCAGTGAACATAAGCGTGCAGTATTATGTCAACTTGAGAGGCTTGTCTGCAGTGCACAGGTACAGCACTATAGCAATAGGTCAGTGGCGCGGTGATGGGCAATTTCTAAATTGATTTTTGTGATTGACAATTTTTATCGCTTCACCATGTATTTTCGGCTAGGTTTCCTCGATCTGATTCGTTCGATGTATTCGTTTCGGTCATAATTTTTTGACATTTTATTCCGATCTGAAGTACACAAGATACGCTAGTGACGCTAGCAAAGTAGCCTCAACTATCTCAAGTTCTATGATTGCCTCAAATTACTCGTTTATATTTAAGACTTTTTTGACTTCACTACACATACTACACACACCTGGTAGTAAAATAGCTGTAGTTGGTTTAATTACCACTTAAATGAAGTCGCAATTTATATCTGCCCATCACTTGCTCGGAGTTATGGATTTAAGGTTGATTCAAAGCTGTCATGAAGCAGTTGTAATTAACCGGGTCTCATCTTTTGGCGACACTGTCATCTGTCAGGTCCGCGCGTGCGTGTTACAGCTGTCGTGACACGTGACTGACAAGTGATTAACTACTGCGCATGCGTGTGTCGCCGCGGAATCTTCGACCCTCCACGTTGAATACGCCTGTTCGTCACACCATACTGACGCAAACTGCTTTAAGTGAATGGCTGGTCTACGTCAAAGCTTTGTCATATCACCTTAACGAAGACTTAAGTTTGCGTGTGTTTGATGTTTCGTCCGTCTATATCAGCAGCATTAGTCACAAAGTTGTTTATAGTTTCGCGAAAATTTTTGCTGCTAGACTTTGATCGACTGGATCCTGGAAATGCCGGGAACTCCCTATGGGAACATTGGATAAGTAAGCATGTGCTATGAGTTTTGCACTGAATGCCGAAGGGGAACTGACAAACACTGAGTTATGATGTGTCTCAGCCAGTTGAAAGCGCTGGAATTACATGTCTGGAGAAGTTTTGAACTCTATTATAGAGTACTTTGTAATTACGAATATATTCACGTGCACCGTTCTGCAAACTGGATCAATCCACAACTTCTTAAGCTACCATTGATAATTGATTCATATCGTTGTACAGTGAACCGAATACCGAATACTCTTTTTAATTTCTTTTTAATTCTGCTAAATTTTTCTAAGGTCTGTTAGACAAACTAAAATGTTTTTGAGCTATGTGATAATAAACAGATCCAGCGTTATTCGCCAATCCGGTAAGACAACGAACAGAAGCGAGAACAGAATACAACGCAGTACTATAAAGCCAGCTGTAATACCACGGCGCACCATACAATTGCGAGAGACATTTTTGTGTACCGCGAGTCACAGTGTGCAACTGTAATTCGCACCATTTCAGTGGCTTGATTATTGGTTTCGTGAATTGAGTTCTTTCGTGACTGTCTGCAGTCAAGCATGTCTTTGTCTTAGTCATGTTCGTTTTATGAAGACATGAGTACACTGTGTAGGCGTCTGACGCCAGTGAAGCATTGGCATCAGTCAAAGTTGAAGCTGTAGACACGTAATGCTTGGGCTGTTCATGCCAGCGCTGTGCTTTAGTATGGTTATCGATTTTTGATAGTTATATGGCAAGGACGGCGTGGTGTGCGTATTTTTAGTCTTTTCGTGCGACTGGGGAGTGAGGACCTGTGCTGAGGTGTCAAAAAATTAACTTTGCAATTGCCGATAAACGTTAAGAGTCGCACTTTTTTACCGGTTTATGTCGAAAAAAATTTGTTCCCGTACATTTCCAGTCGCCTGATCTTCATTTGTGGCAGTTATCGCTTGTCGATTATTCCAGCAACATCAGTCTGCGTAGACTTGCATCACAGCGTTGTCTCGGTTGATATCCGGTCGGCTTGGCTGGCTGTAGTCCGATGTATCACGCTCACGTTAAGCTGCGACTGTGGAATTGTAATCGTATCGGTTGCCGGTAGTCGATACTTTACGACCGGACCGGGCACCGTTTGGTCGTTTTGCCGTCGCCCACCGTGACGCATGGCCCTCGCGGACCATTCGGCAAATAGTTCGATAAATCATCTGTTTCTGACAGCAAATTGGTTTTCCGCAGTCGCCGACGCCGATAGCGAGTATTTCCAGCGCAACGCATCACTGCCGCTACTTTTGGCTGACAGTGATGGGTCAGATATCAGATTTCTCAATTCGATATGCTATCTGTGTGACGCTTCATGCACATGTACACGGAAATACAGCAAACGTGAAGGCGAAACACATCCGCAAAACTAAGCTGGAACTAAATGTGGGCGTAACCACGGACGTATTTATAAGGTAATTTGTTAGCGAGAGTTGCGCGTAATGTACCCAGAAATCTCAGACCCATACGCACTGTGCCAGTGTTCCTGACTGTAGGTGGAAGTGCTAACGCTTATCTGCTCAATGTCATTATCTCCGTCGTATGTGGGACGCCTCTTTGATGCCGATATTTACGCACACCGTATCAGCATCAGCATATACATGCGTATATGCTGATACGGTGTGCGTAAATATACACGAAAAGCATGCAGACCCTAGTTAATTCTAGAGTGTTTTTTTGTGTTTTTCTTGTGTCTGGATATAATTATTTGATGTCTTAGAGCTGCCCATCCGACTGCTATACTCCGACTCGTGCTTATCAACCGTTGCTTTGTAGACGTTAACTGTGATGCATTAATGGGTATTGATTGAATTTACCGCTGTTTTGAGACGACGTGACCGTATCAGCTACATTAACGATAGTTTAAACGTTCGAACAGTCTTGACGGAACTGATAGTTGAACTGGTCTGGATGACTTAGCGGAGTTTGACGGTCAGGCCCGGCCCAAAGCCTAGGCCTCACATTTTCAAGCTAATCCTAGCCATACTAACCCCTACCCCAGTCATGATCGTAACTCTAAGTTGTCCTTAGCACTGACCGAGCTGGGTTTTAGGCGCAGCGGAGTTTAACGACCCACTGGACACAGCTTAGGTTGCTTCACGTATTCGTGAATGGCACGATTGAGACTAGTCTGTCAGTGTACGAGTAAGCTAACCAGCTAACAAACAAACGCCACGCACTTGCTGATATCGGCGCTGAAAACGCTGAGTGCATGTATGACTTAGTTCTTTAAGGCCTGCAATGCAATGGGCGAGCGAAATGTGATGGTGTGTGTGTGTGTGCGTGTGTGTGGTGACAGTCTTGGCGATCGGGTGAGAGTCATAGGTTTGACTCTAGACACGGAAGCCCGCACATGCATCTTCTCAGCTGTGGCCAGATAGGGCGAACGGTGATGAATTTGGCGGCGAGGAATGTAACAACAGGCTTGGTGGAAAGTATTAGCACCATATCATTGAGTTTATGATACGCGTTATCTGCGGGCGGACTGTCCAGAACCGAGAGTATCCACATTATCTCCGGAATTCCGGACGTTTGTAGTAATCGAATGGGACTTTACCTTTTCACATACTGTGAGTGTCATTGGATGTAGTCAGGTTTCTGGAATTCTGGTTTTCGTGCTACTGATTACAGCAATAGACGATTGAGTTCTATACGTAGAAATGGTGGCAAACATGCGTTGGTGGTGTTTTTCGCGTCTATATATCTGTTCATTGTTTGACCAGTCTGTCCCGCCTGTTATCTCTGGCTGTCTCGAGTATATGTTATACGGTCGCAATAGTGCAGCCTATCTGGTGTGTAGCCTACAAGTAGTCTGCTGTTTATGTTGATTGATTGATTTAGGATCAGAGCAAAGCAGTGAACATCTGTAGAGCCGGTTACTGCGTCGATATAGTATATGCATATGGTCGTCGTGATGTCGAGTCGTAAATCTGAAACGACTCTTACACGAACGTGTAAATCATGCACGTCCGGGCGCAATATCACGACATTTATGATCAACGCAGGCTCAGTCGTTTCCCTGGCGGTAGCAATACATCACAGGTCGTAGGCTACGTGTGTCCCACGCAGCCAACTACGTAGTTTAAGGCGTTGCTACACTGCATGCGACGTGCTGTGTTGCTTCAGGCGATGTAGAAACAATTGTAAGTCGAAAAGTGGATACCTCTGTTCACCAAGTTAACTGGTTGTACGTTCGATTGCATGTGCATTGTGCAAGTGGTATGTCCGAGTGGTATGTTCGTGTTCTGTTCACTTGTGAAAAAACTTGAAAATTTGTGGTCGTAGTTCGTGGCCGTTTGACATCGTTGCGCTGTTTGGAAACAGTATGGACTGAATAATCTCATCTTGTCTATTTCGCGGGTAACGACCGCATTGAAAGTTTGTATTTTTGGATGGGAATCCACGATGTGTTGACGACGTAAACGTGAATGCGGGCCCGTTCGTAGTGAAGATTCGTTAAGGGGTTTTGGCGTGGCGAGGGGTCAAATTTTGGACATTTTGCGTTGTTGTCAAACTCCAAACCATTCCAGTGTGATGTTTGCACACAGATCAGTCTATACTCTGAAGTATAGGCGTACTAATCTGCGTGATGTTGTACTTTGTAATCGGGTAATTGATTCGATGTTGCATATCGAAACGGCAGAATCGATGCATCGACCCATCACCAGAGGCAAAGGAGCCACTACAGACGAAATTAATGAGTAATCCAGTGGCAGAGCGGATGTTAACTCTGCGTGCGTGGCTATGATTTATATGACGCTATCACCGTGCGACTCGCAAACCATTAATTATTCGTGGACGTCACCCTCGCCTGCAGCGACGCCTCTTCACCGAATCCACTCATACACTCGCTGGACGCATAAATAACGCTTAACGAAAAATCGAGATGGGCCCGCCCACTATCCCTAGTAACCATCTTGTGCTCGTTTAGCGTACTGGCAGTTGCTGGAGCTAGCTGATTCTGACGGCGATGCCACTGCAGTACAGATGGCTTACACATCCGCCATGTCGGCGATGTCGACTGTCGTCGTCAGTGAACCGTGACTTGACGCTGATATCATGCGACTCTGTTCGCATGACGGTCGTATTTCTTTGTCTCTCTTTCTGTCGTTGCGTCTAACTGACGACACATAAATAACATTACATTGTGTGTCAGTGTGTGTTTCGCCGAAAACACCGTCAGCAACATTGTATCAGCTGTGGATGTCATACAGGGTGTCACAAAAAGTAAACCCTACCGAATTGTGTAAATTGTATTAAAGAGTATTAAAGCATACCAATGAGATTAGATTTTTTGTATTTTTTATCTTCACATGTTTGAGATAATTACGCATCATTTTGTTGACGTATAGTTCGCAAACTTTTACGTCAGAAATATACCTGTTGTCATTACAATCGTTTCATGGGTTAAGTACGTCATCAAGAACGTTTACGTCAGCTGGAAATCTGTAATGCTGTTAAGCAGATCATGCAGATGCTCTGTGACAGGAGAATCTCAAAGTGATCACGATGGAGCACATTTGTAGACTATACAGCCGTGTCTTTAGTATGGTACGACGACGACGGAAGTAAGTTATTCGAGTGTGACGAGCACATAACTCACGACGAAAGCATGTTGTAATAACTTTTTCGTGACTCTGACGTATGTACTTTGAGCTTGCTAACTGTGTTATTCTTAGAAATCTTCCGTCGTCACTGTTGGCGATAGAGTGGGCGTTTCGTACGTTGTAAAATAAATCACCAGCAATATACAAAACGCCAGAATACGTTCAGCCAAATTGACAGCATACATGTTGACGTCGTCGCACAATTGTCGCTGTTCAATGTTCGCTGACGTAACGTCACGCAAGACGAAAAAATGACGAAAATGCTGCAGATGTTGTGAGCTTCATTATACGATTTATCATGGATTGTTACGTAATGTGAAAAGCCTGGAGTCGACTGCTTGTTGACAGCACATCACCATGTCGCCATTGTATAGGGACTGCAAGAATGCTGCACAGAACGTGCAGTATCAGCTGTTTCAGCTGTTTCATGTGGAACTTCACTAGTCTAACTACATTGTACACCGTGTGCGAGTAACTGTGGCTAAGATTTTCTCTCCACATTTCCATACTTTACCCCGTTCTTTGTATATTTGTAACATGCAGACGTGGTTTTATGCTTAGTTCAATCATGTCTCTGGACCCCATGATATAAGTAACTGCCCACGTCGTCTTATTTTCCACCATGTTCGCACTTAGTTGCTGCATCAGATTTCCTTCTGTGAGACAGTGCCGTGTCACTATCCGCAACTTTTTCGAGTACTCACGGCAGTAAATTTGGATCGACGTTCTCTGTCACAGCGGTGAATGGGCTGACCCCTAAGTTATATTCACCTGCGCCTATACGTTTATTAATACTCGGAAATGGCGAATTCGTGCATGTCGCATACGTAGACAGTCACTGCGAAGAAGCAAAGACAGGTGGAAGGTGGAAGGGAAAATGACAAAGAGTTTACGGACGGTTGAAACGTCACACCTTCTCAGCTACAGGACGCATATCGTTCATCGTATACGTGTTATCTTGACCTTGTTTCACCACTGGTTTCCGTTGAAGATGGTCGGTCGTCTGCATGGGTTACTGGGTCGAACAACATCATCAAGACAAGTGGGTACTGCAAGGTCACGGACATGGCAGCAGTAGCCGTTTGCCTGATTAATAGTCACCAGCTGATAAGCGTCGTAAGATTTACGAGCGTCGGTGCGCAGGCAGGGCTGCTGTAATTTGCACAGCACGTGAAGTGGTTGTAATTCACGTCAGCGCTAACTCGCCCTTCCCAACGACTTGCCATATGTCAGTCCGTCCCCTCAGCTGCTGCTGCTGCTGCTGCTGCGTGCACGGCCGTCGCTATGGCAACCAGGGGCAAGTGCCCCGTGGGACCGCTATAAATTGCCCCTGCCTGGGCGGGTAAGTGAGATAGCTAGACTAAAGGGCGAGATTAATGACGATACTTGCAATGGATTGCGTTGTTCAGTCACTCTGTTCGCACCTCACTAGTGAGGCACGTGCACTCGTAATTTGTAATCGACGGCCAAACTGCAACACACGGCATTAAACTTTTAGAGTTGACTGTTGCTGGCGAGAGGAGCAAACAGAGAGAAAAGAGTGCATTTTAGCGTTGGTTGTTCGCGATTTTCTTGGTAGCCAACTGTCAGCGCTGACGTTTGGAGAAGACAAGACAAGGCTCCTAACGAACTGGCGTAGTGTTTGGCATATAGTGCGAACTGTAAAAGCAGTCATTTTGAAATTGAAATTGAGAATTCGGCTGTCATAGTGGACTGTCAACTGTCGTTTGATATCGCACTTTACTGTGGAATGGGTCGCATGCGTTGCGTTAATTCCTGTGAGTCAGAAGTTGCCCCGACATCGTACTGAATAATTCGTATATCATTAACGTAACCAACTTTGTGAGGTAATGTGATGGCATTCGCACAGACTTATAACCCTCAAGAAAAAAAGAGAAAAGATCTGGTTATTACTGAGGCCAACAAGTGTTTCTGCGGTGCAAACGACTACTAATGATAATGCACGCAGCACAGATGGGCCTAATTAGCTAGGTTTCTAATTAATTAGAATTAGATTATGCCATATTTTTATCAAGAACACGGATGATTGCTTTAAACGGTTCTGACATAGGAAATTAGGAATACGATATATATGCACAAAACCAACACAAACAGGTGACTAACAGTTACAAAGCACCACCAACCATCAGTGCAGAGTAACACAACGAGCTAATTAGCCATCTAATTAAATTTAATTAGAATTAGCTTGAAATTTCTAATTAATTAGAATTAGAATTAGCAGAATGAATTCGCTAATTAATTAGAATTAGAATTAGCTCTCTATCTAATTAATTACCTATTTCATTAGTTGCTAATTAATTAGTTACCCACCACTGGCACGCAGAGGATGTCGAACAATTTGTACATGTTCGGATGAGGGCATGTCACACGTGAAACTCATTTCTGAGTTGAAAAAGGTCGGATGAATTCTATGAATTTTGCATTTTTTGACCATAAAAGCCCAGCATTTTTTTCGGTATTTTGTGTTAAATAAAAATGTTTGTAGGATTACTCTTGTTTACCAGGTATAATTTTTGTTTTGACACGGAGTTGCAGGCCTTCTTGTAAAAGACTAGTCTACTCCGATTCCAATAATTTGAAATATTAAGAGAAGAACCATTTTCCCATCTTACATCTTATTGCTTGTTGCTCGAGTGTTGCCACCTGTAGCATTAGTTCGTATTCAAAGGTGTTCAGGGGCCCGATTTTCGAAAAATCGTAAAATCGTCATAACTCAGTTACGACGAATTTACGATCGTAAAATCGTCGTAACTTCATCGTCACAAGTTATGATCGTGAATAAAAATAGCAACCAATCACAAGAGCTGCAAACCTGTTGTTTATATAATGAACGACGGTCAACTGAAGAAATTCAAC
>Ga0056115_1000761_pt1 | contig 14433 bp, 12 predicted proteins | sample WorMetOlspDAHAB1_FD_77007 | JGI IMG/M metagenome (GOLD analysis project Ga0056115, IMG submission 77007) | Marine gutless worms symbiont microbial communities from Max Planck institute for Marine Microbiology, Germany - Olavius sp. DAHAB.1 ...
CAGCCGCGCCGTCCGCGCCTTCCTCGATCACGCACAAGGACGCGCCGACCTCGACTTCCGCGCCTTCCTCAACGGTGATCGATGACAGCGCGCCGCCGACGGGCGCCGGCACCTCGATGGTCACCTTGTCGGTTTCCAGTTCCACCAGGGGCTCGTCAGGCGAAACAGCGTCGCCGACCTTTTTGAACCACTTCGACACCGTCGCTTCGGCGACCGATTCGCCCAACGTCGGGACGGCTACATCCGTTGCCATTCTATCGTCACTCCATCAGACGCCGCACCCGGTGCGGCGGAAAGGTCGTTCGTCTCTTGCACTTCGATCCTTGCCTGCGCCCCGCGCCTCATTCGGCGCCGGGTGCGGGCGGCGCCGCCGGTTTGGCGGCTTTCTTCGCCGGCGCCTTGCGCTTGCGCGGCGGCGCAGGCAGCGTCAGGGCGTCGTTGACAAGCTCGGCCTGTTCCTTCATGTGCCGGCTGTTGCTGCCGGTCGCAGGCGAGGCCGCTTCGGCCCGGCCGGCGTAGATCGGCCGCATGCCGGTGCGTCCTGCCTGGTTCAGCGCCTTCTCGATCCGTCGGTCCACGAAGAACCAGGCGCCCATGTTCGCCGGCTCTTCCTGACACCACACCACGTCTGCCTTGGGGAAGCGTTTCAACTCCTCCACCAGGACCTTGCGGGGGAACGGGTAAAGCTGCTCCAGGCGCAGAATGTAGATGTCCTTGATGCCGCGTTTGTCGCGCTCTTCCTCAAGGTCGAAATAGACCTTGCCGGAACACAGGACGACGCGGCGGATCTGGTCGTCCGGCGCAAGGTTGCCGGCGATCTGGGCGTCGTCCCACAACAGGCGGTGGAACGACGTTCCGTGCGCGAACTCGTCCAGTTTCGACACGCACTTCCGGTGCCGCAACAGCGACTTCGGCGCCATCTGGATCAGGGGTTTGCGGAAATTGCGCCGCACCTGCCGCCGAAGCGCATGGAAGTAGTTCGCCGGCGAGGTGATGTTGCAGACCTGCCAGTTGTCCTCGGCGGAAAGCTGCAGATAACGTTCCAGCCGGGCCGAGGAGTGCTCGGGTCCCTGGCCTTCGTAGCCGTGCGGCAACAGCATCACCAGCCCGCACATGCGCAGCCATTTCGATTCGCCGGACGACAGGAACTGATCGATGATGACCTGTGCGCCGTTGGCAAAGTCGCCGAACTGCGCTTCCCACAGGACCAGCGCCTGCGGTTCGGCCGAAGCGTAGCCGTATTCGTAGCCCAAGAGGCCGAATTCGCTGAGCGGAGAGTTGATCACCTCGAACGGTGCCTGCCCCATGCGGATATGGTTCAGCGGGATGAATTTCTCTTCGGTTTCCTGATCCACCAGCACCGCATGCCGGTGCGAGAACGTCCCGCGTTCGCTGTCTTCGCCGGAAAGCCGGATCGACGTGGATTCGCACAGAAGGGTGCCGAAGGCCAGGGCCTCGCCGGTGCCCCAGTCGATGCCTTCGCCCGACTCGATCATCTTCTGCTTGGCCTTGAGCTGACGGGAGATCTTTGAGTTCAGGTTGAAATTCTGCGGCACCTGCGTCAGCGCATAGCCGACCTCGCGTAGCAGGCCGATGTCGGCCGCCGTTTCGCCGCGCCTTGCTTCCTCGTCGCCGGCAAGTCCGATCCCCGTCCAGCGTCCTTCCAGCCAGTCCGCCTTGTTGGGCCGGAATGCGGTGGCCGCCTCGTATTCGTCGTCCAGGTACTTGGTGAAGTCCTGCGCCACCGTGTCGGCCTCGCCGGCCTTGATGATGCCTTCCTCTTCCATCCTGGTTGCGTAGATGTCGCGGGTGCGTGGATGTTCGGCGATCTTCCTGTACATGCGCGGCTGGGTGAACATCGGCTCGTCGCCTTCGTTGTGCCCGTGCCGGCGGTAACAGATCATGTCGATGACGACATCCTTGCCGAAACGCTGGCGGTACTCGGTGGCGATGCGCGCGACGTGCACGCAGGATTCCGGGTCGTCGCCGTTCACGTGGAAGACCGGCGCATCCACCATCTTGGCCATGTCCGAACAGTAGGGCGACGAGCGTCCTTCGGCCGGGTCGGTGGTGAAACCGATCTGGTTGTTGATGACGATGTGAATGGTGCCGCCGGTCTGATAGCCGTCCAGCTCCGACAACAGGAAGGTTTCCGCGACGATGCCCTGACCGATGAAGGCGGCGTCGCCGTGCAGCAGAATGCCCATGACCTTCTCGCGGTTGGCGTCGCCGCGCTGTCGCTGCTTGGCGCGGACCTTGCCAAGGACGACCGTGTTGACCGCTTCCAGGTGGCTGGGGTTGGGCGTCAGCGACAGGTGAATCGTCTTGCCGTCGAACTCCCGGTCCGAGCTGGTGCCCAGGTGGTATTTGACGTCGCCGGAACCCTGAACGTATTCGGGATTGGCGGAGATCCCGGCGAATTCCGCGAAGATGGCCTGATAGCTCTTGTCCATGATGTTGCCGAGCACGTTCAGGCGGCCGCGGTGGGCCATGCCCATCACGATCTCCTCCAGGCCCAGCATCGCGCCGCGCTTGAAGATCTGTTCCATCACCGGGACGAGGGATTCGCCGCCGTCCAGGCCGAAACGTTTCGTGCCCTTGTACTTCTTGTCCAGATAGGTCTCGAAAATGTCGGCCTGGGTCAGGCGCTCCAGGATGGTGCGCTTGCCCATGTCGGTGAATTGCGTCCGGTTGCGGATTCCTTCTATCCGTTCCTGGATCCAGGCCTTCTCTTCGGGCTGCTGGATGTGCAGGAACTCAACGCCGATCTTGCCGCAATAGGTTTCGCGGCAGATGTGGACGATCTCGCGCAGCGTGGCGGATTCCAGACCCAGGTAGTAATTGATGAAGACTGGACGATCCATGTCCTTGTCTTCGAACCCGTAGGTGGCAGGGTCCAGTTCCGGGTGCTGTTCCGGCTTGGTCAGGCGCAGCGGGTCCAGGTCCGCCATCATATGACCGCGCATCCGGTAGGCACGGATCAGCATCAGGGCCCGGATCGAATCCAGGGTTGCCTGGCGGATTTGCTCGGCGCCGGCCGCATGGCCCGCCACATAGTGAACCGGGGCCATCATTGCTGGCTGCTGCGGCGGCGCCGGACGGCCTTCCAGCACGTCGGAGATGGTTCCGGTCTCGCCGTTTCCGCCGATCACGCTGGTCTCGCGCCGCGCCCAGCTCGGACCTTTGAATTCCTTGATGTATTCAACGCCGTCCTCGCCCAGGGCGGAGAAGAACTCCGCCCAGTTCGGGTCAACCGAACGGGGGTCGAGCGTGTATTTCTCGTAGAGCTCGGCGACATATGTTTCGTTGGCGCCGAACAAATAGGAACTGTTGCCGATGTAGTCGGACATGCCTTCTCTCCACCGTAAGCAAAGGCTTAACGGTTTTTACCGCCGAAACGTTAACCAATCCATATCGGAAACAGGGGAAACATGGCTGCCGTTGCCATGCAATCCCTTGGCCGCACACATCTTTGTGTCCCGCGTCAGGTCCCCATAGCCTCTAGCATGGTGCTGCCCAAGGCCGCCGGGCTGTCGGCGACCTGGATGCCCGCCGCCCGCATCGCCTCCTGTTTCGACTCGGCGGTTCCCTGACCGCCGGAAATGATCGCGCCTGCGTGTCCCATGCGCTTGCCGGGAGGGGCCGTCACGCCGGCGATGAAGCCCACCGTGGGCTTCTTCACTTTGGACGCCTTCAAAAAGGCCGCCGCCTCTTCTTCGGCCGTGCCGCCGATCTCGCCGATCATGATGATGCCTTCAGTCTCGGGGTCGGCCAGGAACAGTTCCAGGCAATCTATGAAATTGGTTCCGTTGACCGGATCGCCGCCGATGCCGATACAGGCGGTCTGACCCAGTCCCGAAGCCGTTGTCTGCGCCACGGCCTCGTATGTCAGCGTGCCCGACCGGGACACGACGCCGATCTTGCCGCGCTGGTGGATATGGCCGGGCATGATGCCGATCTTGCACTCGTCCGGCACGATGACGCCGGGGCAATTGGGGCCGACCAGCCGCGTCGACGACCCCTGCAGGGCCCGCTTGACCTTGATCATGTCTATCACCGGGATGCCCTCGGTGATGCACACGGCCAGTTCCATCTCAGCATCGATCGATTCCAGGATGGCGTCGGCCGCGAAGGGCGGCGGCACGTAGATGACGGAGGCGGTCGCGCCCGTTGCCGCACGGGCCTCGGCGACCGTGTCGAAGACGGGCAGGTCCAGGTGGGTGGAGCCGCCTTTGCCGGGCGTGACGCCCCCGACCATGTTCGTGCCGTAGGCGATTGCCTGTTCGGAATGGAAGGTGCCCTGCGCGCCGGTGAAACCCTGGCAGATCACCTTGGTGTTTTTGTCGACGAGAACGGCCATCAGCGCGCACCTTTCACAGCGGCGACGACCTTCTCCGCCGCATCGTTAAGATCGTCTGCGGCGATGATCGGCAAGCCCGATTCCGCCATGATTTTCTTACCCATTTCCACGTTGGTTCCTTCCAGGCGCACCACCAGCGGGACGTGCAGCGCCACTTCCTTGGCAGCCGCGACAACGCCCTCGGCAATGACGTCACAGCGCATGATGCCGCCGAAAATATTGACCAGAATGCCCTCAACGTTGGCGTCGGACAGGATGATCTTGAACGCTTTCGTGACCCGTTCTTTGGTGGCGCCGCCGCCGACGTCAAGGAAGTTGGCCGGCGCGCCGCCCTTCAGCTTGATGATGTCCATGGTCGCCATTGCCAAGCCGGCGCCGTTCACCATGCATCCGATCTCGCCGTCCAGCTTGATGTAATTCAGTTCGTGCTTGGCGGCTTCCAGTTCGGCCGGGTCCTCTTCGTCCTCGTCCCGCATGTCTGCCACGTCGGGATGCCGGAACAGGGCGTTGTCGTCGAAGTTCATCTTCGCATCCAGCGCGATCACGTCGCCGCCGCCGGTGACCACCAGCGGGTTGATCTCCACGATGCTGGCGTCCAGGCCGACGAAAGCCTTGTACATGCCGGTGACGAACTTGACGCATGACTTGACCTGGGCGCCGCTGAGCCCCAGGCCGAATGCGATCCTGCGGCAATGGAACCCGCTGATGCCCGATGCAGGGTCGATCGCAACCTTGATGATCTTCTCAGGGTTTTTCGCCGCGACCTCTTCGATCTCCATGCCGCCCTCGGTCGACGCCATGATCGTCACCTGGCTGGTGGCGCGATCGACCAGCAGGGAGAGATAGAGTTCCCGGTCGATGTCGCAGCCTTCCTCGATATACAGCCGCTTCACCTCTTTGCCCTGGGGACCGGTCTGCTTGGTGACCAGGATGTGGCTCAGCATCTGGTTCGCATTCTCGCGGACTTCGTCGGTGGATTTGACCACCCGCACGCCGCCCTTTCCGTCGGGATCGTCCTTGAAACGGCCGGCGCCGCGGCCGCCTGCATGGATCTGGGATTTGACCACATAGACCGGTCCGCCCAGCTCGTTCGCCGCCTGCACCGCCTCGTCGACGGTGTAGGCGACCTGGCCGCGGGGCACGGCGACGCCGAACTTCTTCAGAAGCTTCTTGGCTTGATACTCATGGATATTCATTGCTGCAGGCCCTTGCGGTTTGGCCGACGGTGTATGTCGAAACGATGAGAAGTGTCGGCGATGACACGCACACTCCGGTGCAAGAGGGGACGCGAACGGGCACGCCCGGTCAGGAAACCGGCCGTTAATGTATCAGGCTGTGGCACGCGCGCAACCGGCCAATCCGACCGGATTGCGGGCGCGCGCGTGCACTGTCCGGTGCTCGTTCCGCGGGGACTTTACTTCCGGCCGGTCGACTTGCGCGCCGCGGTGGACCGGCGTGCTCGCGCGCCGCTTTTCGAGGACTTGCGCCTTGCCGTCGACGGGGCGGCCGCCTTTGCAGCGGGCTTCTTGGCCGCCGCCTTTTTGGCGGCCGGCTTGCGCGCGGTGGATTTGGCCTTTGCCGCAGGCTTCTTCGCAGCCGGCTTTGCGGCCGCCTTTTTGCCCATGTTCTGGACGACCTTGATCAGGGTCTCCACAGCCCCGACCGAGTTCTGGAACATCCGTTTTTCCGACGCGTTCAGGTCAACTTCGATGATCCGCTCGACGCCCCGCGCGCCAATTACCACCGGCACGCCCACATAGAGGCCCTTCAGGCCGTACGGGCCCTTGCAATAGGCGGCGCAGGGAAGCACCGACTTCTTGTCCTTGAGGAACGCTTCGGCCATGTGGATCGCCGACGAAGCCGGGGCATAAAACGCCGACCCGGTCTTCAGGAGCCCGACGATTTCAGCGCCGCCGTCGCGCGTGCGCTGGACGATCTGGTTGATCTTCTCTTTGGTCGACCAGCCCATCTTGATCAGGTCCGGAACCGGAATGCCCGCGACCGTCGAGTAACGGACCAGCGGCACCATGGTGTCGCCGTGCCCGCCCAGGACGAACGCGGTCACGTCTTCGACCGACACCTTGAATTCTTCCGCCAGGAAATAGCGGAACCTTGCCGAATCGAGAACGCCCGCCATGCCGACCACCATGTTGGTGGGGAGGCCGCAGGCGTCGCGCAGCACCGAAACCATCACATCCAGCGGGTTGGTGATGCAGATGACGAATGCCTTGGGGCAGTTCTTCTTGATGCCGGCTCCGACCGCCTTCATCACATTGGTGTTGATGCCGATCAGATCGTCGCGCGACATGCCCGGCTTGCGGGCGATGCCAGCAGTGACGATCACCACGTCGCATCCCTTCAGGGCGGTATAGGTCTTGGAACCGGACAGAGCGGCGTCAAAACCTTCGATCGGAGAGGCCTCGGCAATATCCAGGCTTTTGCCTTTTGGAAGACCGTCGTCGAGATCGATGAGGACGATGTCCCCCAGCTCCTTGAGGCCGGCCAGCAGAGCAAGCGTCCCGCCGATGTTGCCCGCGCCGACGAGACCGATTTTTCTACGTGTCATGTGATGTTCTCCGGAATGAAGGTGGCGCCCGCCCCGGCGAGCGCGCGCTCTTGCTGGCGCATGGAACTACAGCGAAACGGGTGCAAGGGCAAGGAGGTGTGCCTGAAAGCGGGTCAACGGAGCCCCGCCGCGTCCCGGCGGCGCCATGCGGCCAGGCGTGGCCAGGCGAGTTCCACGAGAACGGAACTGCAAACGACGACGATCGCCAAGACCTGCACCAGTGTGATCGGTTGCGCCAGGATCGCCAGCGCCAGGACGGCGGTGATGACGGGTTTCAGGAAGAAGAGGTAGCTGCCGCGGGTGATGTCCGGCACCTTCGCCAGGCCCCACAGCCAGAAGAGCTGCGTGACCGTCGTGTTGAACAGGGCGATGGTCAACAGCGACCAACTTGCGATGGGCGCCCGGTCGAACAGTGTCAGCGGGTTGACCCAGACGTTCCAAAACCAGCCGACCAGCAGCCAGAGAAAGACGCCGCCCAGGGCCACCGTAATCGTCGTCATCCTGATCGCGCCGTATTGGTTGATCATCGGACGGACCAGCACCGCATAGCCGGACCCGCCGGCCGCGCACAACAACGTGAGGCCGATCCCAAACAGGGAATCGCCAGTGCCGGCAAGGCGCGCCAAATAGCCGTCCGTCAAAAGCAGCGCCACGCCCAAGACGGCGCAGACGCCGCTGATGATCTTGGGCGCGCCGACCGGCATACGGTTGACGCCCAGATTGATCAGGGCGACGAAGATCGGCATCGTCGTGACGATGGTCCCGACCTGTACGATGGTGGCGAAGTCCAGTGCCCAGTGAAAGGCCAGATAGGGCAGGCTGACGCCAAACAGGGACAATCCGACAATGGCCCAGGGACGTTCGCGCAGCGGGGTCATCAGATCGCGCGTGCCGGGCATGAGCAGCGCCACGGCGATCAAACCGGCGCCGCCGAGAAGATAGCGCCAGACCGACACCTCCGGTCCCGCGACGCCCGACAGCACGGCAAAAAACTCGCTGGAGCTGTGGCCGAGAACACCGACGAAGACGGACAGGTAAGCAAGACCTGCAGGTGGCATTATGCGTCCTTCAGGCCGGCGGCAAACTGCAACAGCGCGCTGGCGGTCGCTTCGGGCCGTTCAAGCGGGATCAGGTGACCTGCATCGGCCACCTCCAACTTGTGCGGATGCTGGATCCGTGCGGCAAGCGCCGCAACGTCGTCCGCGTCGTAGAAGACCCGGTCGCGCAGTCCGGTCAAAATCAGGACCGGAAGGTCCAGCGACTCGTAGTCCAGGTCCCAGTTCGCGGCGCCGGCATGTTGCATCAGATTGAACAGGCCGTCCGCGGGGTCCATTGCCGCATAAGGCTGCGCGCCGAGACAACGGTCTCGCATCGCATCCAGCTGGTCGTCGTTCACCAGCATCGGCAGCCACAGGTCCATCAGCAACTGGGTCCCGCCCGTCGCGACGGCCTTCACCATGGCGCTGTTGATCCAATCCAGCCGGGCAGTCGGCTTGCGCAACGTGTTGATCAGCACGAGGCCCTGTGCCGCGGCGCCCGCCAGGACGGCCTGGGCTGCGAACAGACCGCCGATCGACAAGCCGGTCAGGATCGGCAGCGGAGGATCGACGTGGGTCAGCAGCCTGCGCAGATCCTGCACGATCAGGTCCGGTCCCAGCGCGGTCCCGGGCGCGAAGGGACTGTCGTTCTGGCCCCGGAAACTGTAACTCAGCGTGCCGTAACCCGCCGTGCGCAATGCCGGCGCCACGGAGGCTTCCCACATGTCCAGCGAGCCTGTCAGTGCATTGACGAAGACGAATGTGCGCCTGCCCGCGTCCGGCGGCGAGAATTCATAGACAAGACCGTCCTGCGGCCCGATTTCCAGAACAGGCATGGCGGGGGTATCGCCTCACAATTGGGCGTCGGATGTCGACCCAGGGTCGATACAGCCTATTGTGTCCAAAAGCCAGGGCGCGAAGGGCCCGGGTTCTGTCCGCACCCCGGTTTCGGTCTCACTTCACCGTCATGCAGCTGCATTCGGAAAGCGAAGAGACCTTTTGCGAGACGCTGCCGATCAGCAAACCCTTCAGGGCGCCCAGACCTCGGTTGCCCATGATGATCGCATCGACATCGTTCTCCCGGGCGAAGATCAAGATCTGTTCGGCGGGGTCGCCCTCGACAGTGACGGTCGCCGGGTTCGCAACGCCGTTTTCGTGCGCCTCGGCACGGGCCCGGTCCAGCAGACCGCTGGCGATGGCGTTGCGCAAAGTGCCGGCCGCTTCGCCCAGGCGCTGCAGCACGCGCTGGCCGCTGACGTCGGAGAACGCGCTGCCGCCCAGCGTCTGGCTCACCTCGTCGGGAAACTCGGTTTCGGCAAAACGGCGCTCCGCATCGGAGAGGGCAGATTTGGTGACCACGGAAATGACCGTCATGCGGGCATCCGCCCCACGGGCCAGGGTGCATGCGACGTCAAGCGCCTTCCACGCATGATCGGAACCGTCTATGGGGACAAGAATATGCTTAACCATGAGATGAGACCTCCCGGCTTTCGTTTCCTGCGCTCGGCATGCCGCCAGAATGCACCGTTTTGTGCGCCCATGTCTTGACCCGCATCAGTTCCGCGGCGGGGCGACCACGCCGGCCCGGACCCCTTCAGGCGCCGTTGGACGGGCCTCTGGGCCGCAACTTCTATGCCGCGTTGTCCGCCCCGGCGGCCCGGGCCAGGGGATGGCCTTCGGCGACCAGGCGTTTCAAACGCGCGTCCAGGACATGGGTGTAAATCTGTGTGGTGGAGATGTCGGCATGCCCCAACATCTGCTGGACCGCGCGCAGGTCCGCGCCGTGAGCCAGAAGATGGCTGGCGAAGGCGTGACGCAGGACGTGGGGAGAGACGCGCCGCGGTTCGATGCCGCAGGCAAGGGCCAGATCCTTCAGCATCTGGGCGAAACGCTGGCGGGTGAGGTGCCCCTCTTTGGCGCGGCTCGGAAACAGGAAACGGGACGGCGTGTTCGCCTTCAGGAAAACGTGCCGTACCGCCTTGTAGGCGTTCAGCGATTGCTGCGCCGGGTCTGACAGGGGGACAAGTCGTTCCCGCTCGCCCTTGCCGCGGACCACCACGAAGTCCTGCTGGCGCGCCACCGCGGCAAACGGCAGGCCCACCAGTTCCGATACCCGCAGACCGGTTGCGTAGAGGACTTCCAGCAGGCAGGCAGACCGCAGCCCCTCCGGGTCGTCCGATGCGTGCGCGCGCCCCAACAGCGCTTCGACTTCCGCCTCCGACAGGATCTTCGGCAACGGCCGGCGGGTGCGCGGGCTGTCGATCACGGCGGTCGGATCGTCGCCGCGCAGTCCTTCGGCATGGAGAAACCGGTGGAACTGGCGGATCGCCGACAGCCGGCGCGCAGCGGTGCTGGCCTGCAGCCCGGACCGGTCCATTTCGGCAAGGTATGCGCGGATTGACGCGCTGTCCGCGTCCAGCCCGGTGGCCGCGCGACCGCCGAGAAACGCCAGATAGCCGGCAAGGTCTCGGCGGTAGGCGGCGATCGTGTTGGCCGAGGCGCCGCGTTCGGCCGCCAGCATTTCGAGGAATAGTTCCAGATGCTGGGCGATCTCAACTCTCCGTTCGCGGCTTCCCGTCAGAGGCCGGCGTCGATCACGGTTTCCATCGCCAGCGCCCGGGCATCCGCCGACAACCCGACCTTGTTTAAGTCCGCAAGCACGTCGGCCAGGACCGCCGAATCCGCCGTGGCCGGGCCGGCCGCACCCAAGGCGAGCAAGGCCAGAAGCGCCGTCTCGCCCCGCCCGCCGGCGTCCGCCGCAGCGGCCATGGCCCTGCGGACCGACACATCCGGGATCGGCGTTTCGGTGAAGCTGTCGGCACGCACCAGCATGCGCCAGGTCTCCTGGTCGACTTCGTGACCCAGCGCCTGCAGCACCACATAGGCCAGGGATACGCGGTAGCGGCCTCTTTCAGGGTCGGACGCGATCAAGGCCGCGCGCCAGGCCTCTTCGGCGCCATCGACCGCGGGCGCTTCGGCCGCGGCGGCCACGCCGACCACAGCGGGTGTGGCGCCGGCGCTGGCCGGCTGTTCGACGCCGGCATCTGCGGGCAACTCTTCGACGGGGTCGCGCAAAAGCTGGGCCAGCGCCCAAAGCCTGTCGGCCGCCTCCCGCGCGGTCTCGTCTTTCACCGCCTCGCTGCGCAGCATCGCGATCCATGCGTCCGCCCGCGCCGGTTCGCCCAGGGCATAGAGCGCACGGGCCGCCTCTTCGGCGAACCACCACAGGGTCTCGGCCGGTTCCAGCGTCGTCAGATGTTCCGAATGCACCCGCACGATCAGGGGATAGACGTTCTCCTCGCGCGCCATCTGAACGGCGCGTTCGAGGATGGCCGCTCTTGCTTCGGGCTCTTCCTGGATCGACGCAGCGCGATAAAGAAGGGCGCGGCTGCGCGGGCCCGGCTCCTCGGCGGCGGCGGACAGGGGCGATTCCAGTTCGCGCGGCAGGAACGGGACGCTGCCGTAGATCTCCGCCAGCAACGGAGGCGAGATGGCGCCCACGGCCGCTGCCTCCTCTGCCGCTTCCAGGCGCAGCGCCAGCGGCGCGTTCGGACTGATGCCGACGGTGCGCAGCAACGCGGGCGTCCGAGTCGTCAAGACGTCACCCGGCAGTTCCAGCCGCGCCGTGCGCATCATCGCCAGTTGCAGCGGCTCCGGATTTGGCAGGGAGTTCACGTCGCTTGAGGGTTCTCCTGTCAGGCGGTCGATCAGGCTGAAGAAGACGGGGTCGGGGTCGGGATCCGTTTCCTCCAGGACCGCGGCGCCAAGCTGCGCCGCCCCGACGTTGCCTTCGACCGCGCTGCAGAAGACCCGGATCTTTTGCCAGAACGGGTCGTCTCCAAGGTCCGCCTGGCCTTCGCCCACCGAACAGGCGCCCGCCAGGTCGAACGCCATCAATCTGGCGTTGACCCGCGCCTTCAACAGGGCCGGGTCGGTGTCGCGCCGAGGGGCGATCGCAATCAAGGCGGTCGCATCCTCGATCAGGCCCATGTCCATCAAGTGCTGGACCCGCATCCCGATCAGGCTGGTTGTGGCGCCGTCGGCGGCGCTGGGGCGCGGGATGACGGCCGTCGACAACAGCACGCGGCGGGTCAGATCGCGCATCGCCGGCGACCGCATCCCGTCGGGCAGGTCGGCCAGCAGCCGCTCGATCAAGGCGCGCGGCGTGTCGGACCACATGTTGAGGCCCAAGCCGCCGGCGGATGCGTCCATCGTCCCCACGGAATCGGCGTCGACCTGGCCCAGGTCCTGGACCATGATTCCGGGCGCGTCGGCCGCTTCGGCCTCCGCCGCCGCCGGTTCTTCGGGTGCGGCGGGCTCGGCCTCCTGCGTCGGTTGCACCGGCAGCAGGCGCAGCGGGGCCTGTTGTTGCGCCATTGCCGTGGCCGCGGGCCACAGCATCACGGCAAGGGCGAACGCCGCCCTAGCGCGGAAACCGGTCATCATCGATCACGCGTTCAACCATCTTGGACGGCGCGGGAATTTCCCAGGTCGCCAGAAATACGGTGCCGCCCGCCAGGGCCAGCACGACGATCAGGATCAGGATCTTTGTCAGTGTGCTCATGCGGTCTCGATCAGGTCATTCATATGTCGGCGCGTTCCGGAGGCGAATCGGAGCGGCGTCGGCCCCCAACAAGACCTCCCGAGGTCCTGCTTACATCGAAAAAGGTAGGCGTGTAGTATGGCCATTGTGCGGCGGCTTTTGGAACCCCTAGCAATCCATCCCACGAAAGGCAAGGAGTGCGCCTTGGGGCACGAGGGAGCGATGTTTGCCATGATTCGGCGGCATGCGGAGATCAAACTTGACCGTCCCATCGTGCTTGTCGGCATGATGGGCGCGGGCAAGTCCACGATCGGGCGCCGTCTGGCGCGCCGGTTCGGGGTTCCGTTCCACGATGCCGACCAGGAAATCGAAAAAGCCGCGAACTGCAGCGTCGAGGAGATCTTTCAGCGCTTCGGAGAACAGCATTTCCGCGATGGCGAACGGCGGGTCATCGCCCGGCTTCTGGCGCTGGGTCCGCAAGTGCTGGCAACGGGCGGCGGCGCTTTCATGGACCCGGAAACCCGCGCCCTGGTGACCGATGCGGCCCTGTCGGTCTGGTTGCGGGCCGACATAGAACTGTTGTGGCGCCGCGTGTCCAGACGCGGGAACCGGCCGCTTCTGAAAACGGAAGATCCCAGGGCGACTCTGGAGAGCCTGATCGACCGGCGCTATCCGGTCTATGCAGAGGCGGATCTGATCGCCGACTGCCACGACGTGCCGAAGGACGAGACGGCCGGTCAGATCTATTCGATGATCCTGGCGCGCCTGGCCGACGGTGAAGCCGGGCGGGAGGCGGACCTGTGATCCCGCTTGAAACAGTCTCCGTGGCGCTCGGCAACCGGTCCTACGACATCGTCGTCGGGCCCGGCGCCTTGGCGCGCGCCGGCCAGTTGATCGGTCCCTTGCTGCGCCAGCCGCGCGCAATCGTCGTGACCGACGACGTGGTCGCGGACCTGCATCTTGAAGCTCTGTCCCGATCGTTGTCGGATTCGGGCATCGCATTCGACACGGTCGTCGTGCCGGCGGGCGAGAACGCCAAAAGCATGCAAGAGCTGGAACGGCTTCTGAACCGCCTGCTGGAGATCGGCATCGAGCGCGGGAGCTGTGTCGTTGCGCTCGGCGGCGGCGTCATCGGGGATCTTGCCGGGTTTGCGGCGGCGATCGCGCTGCGCGGGATCGATTTCGTCCAGATCCCGACGACGCTCCTGGCCCAGGTGGACAGTTCGGTCGGCGGCAAGACCGGGATCAACACGGGGGCCGGCAAGAACCTGGTCGGCGCGTTCCATCAGCCGCGCCTTGTCGTGGCCGATACCAAGGTTCTGGACACCCTGCCGCGGCGACAGCTCGTGGCCGGGTACGCCGAGGTGGTCAAGTACGGGCTGATCAGCGATCCGGCCTTTTTCGGCTGGCTCGAAGGCCATGGCGCGGCCCTGCTGGACCGGGACGACGCGGCCCGCGTAAAGGCGGTCGTAACCAGTTGCCGCGCCAAGGCGGCGATCGTCGCCGAGGATGAGCGCGAAGCGGGTCGACGCGCCTTGTTGAACCTGGGCCATACCTTCGGACACGCGCTGGAAGCAGCCTGCGGGTATGGCGACACGCTGCTGCACGGCGAAGGCGTTGCCATCGGGATGGTGATGGCGTTCGAACTGTCGGCGCGGCTGGGTCATTGCCCGGCCGAGCATGTCGCGCGCCTGCGCCGGCACCTTGCCGCCGTGGGGCTGCCGACGGACCCGCAGCATATCGACGGCGTCGTTTTCAGCCCGGACGACCTGCAGCAGCGCATGGCATCGGACAAGAAAGTCAAGGACGGGCGTTTGGTTTTTGTGCTGGCTCGTGGTATCGGCGATGCCTTCGTTTGCGAGTCGGTGGAGGCCGCCGACCTGACCGCCGTCCTTGAGGATTCCCTGGCCGCCTGATCCATGGATAC
>Ga0056115_1000762_pt1 | contig 14432 bp, 7 predicted proteins | sample WorMetOlspDAHAB1_FD_77007 | JGI IMG/M metagenome (GOLD analysis project Ga0056115, IMG submission 77007) | Marine gutless worms symbiont microbial communities from Max Planck institute for Marine Microbiology, Germany - Olavius sp. DAHAB.1 ...
AACATAAATACGAATCATGCAACCTAAAAAACACAAAAAGACAAACTCAAGGCCCAACCGGGCTGTATGAACTGCTTTTGTTAACCGTGCCCATTGAAGAGGTAGCACGTTGGCAATATATAAAACAGTTAAGATAATATTCCCTCTTAACCTCCAGACAATCACCATAACTTTAGGTGTTGTCAAATGGAGGGGAGGGGAGGTAGGGAAGTTCTAAAATAAATAAATAAAAGTTTTTGGCCAACAACTACAATACTTTCATGAAAAAAAATCTCATACACTTTGGCTGAGCAGTGTGCCACATTGTACATGCATAGAAAGGTCAAAGTATGAATATTCATAGGATGATGACTTCTCCTTCTGATCTGCTACAAGGGTGTGGTAAATAGTTGTCGATCTTAATTACCCTCATGTTGCTACGATGCTAAGCCACACCTGATTGAGCCTGCAACTTAACCCAGCCTCGTTTTGAATATTAGGCTGCAAATGTGTACCAACACCGATTGGCCTTGAATGACGTGTCACTTTAAACTGCTTTTTGACACATTTTTCATGTTTTCATTAACAACAATGATTGATGGCAGTGACCTCAATTAGCATGCTTATGTTCAATGAGCTACAATATTTATCATATTCATCAAAATCTATTACTATCATATACAGAGCTATGCGATCATTTAAACACATGCACACTGAATAATTTTCTCTACACAGTGAACTGCATACCAATGCATCTTGACTGGGTAGTTTTAACCAGGCTGGTGCAAAATCATGATGAGAATCCTGGCCAGCAGCCATTAGCAAAAATAATACATTGTATATGCAATGTCTTGTAACTCAATTGACCTGCAATACAAAAACAGAGTTTGTATTCAGCACTCTGTAATGTCAAGTATAGTTATGTTGAACCTTAATTACTGGCCATGACACTAGATCAGCATAGCTGCATGCTATGATTGCCATCACTATCATGAAAATCTAATAATTAAACCAGCCACAGGCAAAAACCTGTTGTATCCTGGCATCAGTGTTAATCAAGGTTTTTACAATTATGAGATGACAACCAAAAGTGCTAAAACAATTCGATACAATCCACTCTCCCTCAATCAATGACTTAGCTCATTTTCACCACAGAACAGGTTTCCAACGTCCATACAATGAGTGATTATTATCCACACGGTGCTGATCACTTGGACATAAGCTGAAAAACAATGTCAGCTTTGAATCTGAAGCAGCAGGGAATGCAGCTGGCAAGAACATGTTCCGTTAACTATGCCACATGCTTCAATAGTCTCAAGCATCGCAGGCAAGCGGATTTAGACCAAAAGCTTAACACGTCAGTATTGTAAACGTGTGATTCAAAGAATACATGACAATGACAGCTTATGTGAATCAACACAAATTTACGTCATGCACCTAACGCCAATGTCCAGGTTTTGCAGCCATACAATGGAAGTGATAAAATGCAACATGCCGTACCAATCTGTGACTGCCTTGTCGAATAGTGTACCAAAACATAATACTGCTCTTCTGTTGTGGTGGTGCTACAAGTATTCTATGGTTCAGTGGATGTAATGGTAACAGGAAAATTTGCCGACAAACCAACTTATGGTCAATCAAGTCACGGACTGCTCAACTTGTGAACTAGTCAACTTGCCGAAACATTTGATTTAAAATTAGCAGTAAATAATCGCCATGAATGTGATTTGCAGCTGATTACACTTTCAACAGTCGATAGGGTTAGTTTTAGGTTTAGATTTTGCGTAAAATATAATTTAGCGTTTCCGTGATTTTAAAAAATTTGCTGTCGGCGAGTTGACCAGTAAGCAACGTGACACTTAGACCAATACTACTGTATGAGTGAACCTCACCTCATAGCAATCCAATTACTTTACAAACAAGCAAACTTTATGCATGAAATTGAATTTCCTTTAGTATTTGTATAAGATAACACCGGTAAATGGAAAATAAAAACTTCTACAAAGTAAACTAGTCTATTATTTCATCTAAAAATTGAACTATAACTTACACAGTAGTCTTTGTATTCTTCTGGAATAAGACACAGTGTCAGCTGAAATGCTTCCAAAAATGTTCAGTCAATTCTTAGCCACCACTTTAGATCAATTCCAACTCCACATTACAATGTTATATACTAACTTCCAAACTTCTATCAAGCATGTGGTTTTGAGCAACAAAAAGGCACTAATACACACTAGTTCTTCTAAAACTACATATGACTGTCAACGAACTGGCGACTCACAGTCTTGCAGTATATTCAGGGAACATAACTCATATTCAAACACCTAACTTGACGGAATGTACATATACTACGATTCAATATCTACCTGAAAAAACTGCAGACTCCAAACACCTTCTATGCCTGTTCTGCAAATAGTCTTTGTGTACAAAAATACTATGGCAAACACCAGCGGCGCAACTGTCAAGACCACAGTGGGTCTACACCAGAGCAAGCCTTCGCTATAACATTTTGGTCATTCATCAGATGCAAGGAATGCAGATGATTCTGGTTTCGAATATTCTGGAGATGAGCAGGATATGATCAAGCATACAGGCACATTTCCTTTTTAAGAAATCGCATGCACTTTTCAGGCTCGTCTCATTCGTGGAAGAATTTGGTGGCAAACGATCAATGTCCGACGAACAGCACTGTATGCTTAACTAGGTCAGGTGAATTCACAGGAAATATCACAACCAGAATCCAGCGACGAAATAAGACATCTAACTGAGGCAACTGTTGAGCACAAACTGATACCGCTGGCACAGTCTTTCGGCATACAATACAAAAAATAATAATAATAAAACTCCTATACCAAAACTTTCACAACACGGCGCAATGGCGACATTCCCATAATACACTTCGCGCGGTACATTTGTGGTATACTTTTTATACAATTCACAAGAAGTTCATATAATATTTTAATATAAGATATTAGTAGAAAATTATTATTTTAGCTCATAATCATATGTAAAAGTGTCTAAACAAGTTTTTTTTCGTAAATAACAAATTAACTCAGCTGTTACATTTCATGAGAGAAATTTGCTTTTACTAACAATATTTTCGTTGACTTCACTAAAATTATACAAAGTGTAAATAAATAAACTAAACACTACTGATGCTGCGGGCGTAGGCTGTACGCACCTGTGCATTCGTGAAAGTAAAAAATGTTTTGCAGATTATGGGCAATAATCGATTTAAATAAGAAAAGTATAACTGTGGTGTTAACGAAGAATTAACGTATTAGTAGTTCATTGTGCTAGAGTTGTTTGACATTTAGCTGACATTCAGTATGTTAGGTTGTTGTGTGGTGTTGAATTATATAGTATTTTGGCGCAGTGCTATCGTTCTGGTACCAAATAAAAGGCCGGGAATGTCAACGTGTAATGTGGCGCGATTGCCATGGTATTTGGCGCAAGGCAGGCTCAAGCTGGGCTGTGTGGCTCTTATGAAGGGGCAGATAGTCCCCAGCGTGGTTATGGAGAGTCATGACAGCCATATTTCCATGAATTTAAATATCGAAGATGGCTTCCAGTTCTTGACTTATAAGGATTCTTCCACAACGAGAACAAGTTGGCCCTGTAATCTTCATTTTCTGCAGGTTATGTGTGATTTGGGGCTTGCTGGGCAATTCGCCGACAAACTCACGGTCAGTCAAGTCACGGACTGGTCAACTCACCGACAGCGAGTTTTTTTAAATCATGAAAAGACTACACTTTATTTGTACACCAAACTTCAGCGAGTTGACCAGTCCACGACTTGACTGACCGCGAGTTGGTTTGTCCAGCAAATTGTCCTGTTACCATTTGGGGTTGGTGAAGGGGTGAAAATGTGGGTGTCACCTTTTCAGTATGGGTCCCTCACCCACTCGGTGACTTGGCCAGCCTAAGAATTTGTAGCACAGTTCCAGCTTCAGTGACATTTTCCACCAGTTGTTACAAGCCATGTTTTCTTGCCCTGGAATTTAATCTCTGATATCATATACCTTGAGAACTCCTTTTGCAGCTCAAGGTTCAGGACTCACTGTTATTGTCAAGCACCTCTGCATTTCTTATTATGGTGCTACCATATATGTTTTTATCATTCCTTCATTCATTTTCAGCCAACCACGTTGACATGCATGCACTGAAGCTTAGCCAAACCAGCTAGTTGGAGCTGCTTAGTGATAGTACCGGTTTTTATACTGCTTGCTGACAAGTGTTGAGTGTTATACAGGTTTCCAGCTTATCATAGCTAAATTGAAACCATGCTGAAGTTCTCTACATTTCGCTGCATATCTTTTTACTTATTTATTTGAATTTAATAGCAAAGGAGACACAAGCGTGATGAGTGTCCAAAGGAACAGAGAGAGAGATTGTTAGAGAGAGTGTTATGTTGTGTATGCAGTCTGTGTTAGTACTGCTAATGCAATTACTGATTGCAATCCCGGGATCATGGCCTGTCTCAATCCTGAATTCCTGGGATTTTGGGGATTTAAAAATTGATTGTAGTATAATAATTTACAGTCATAAATGACACGTTGCTTGCAGTAATAGCAAAATAGCAGTTTTACCACTGCAGCCATGAACCATTAATTTAGGAAATTTTTTTCATTCCAGTTGTCTGCCTCCCTAGTCTCCTTATACAGCTTTCTTACTTTTTACACAATTTGCAGGTCCTGTTATTTTTCAGTGCTGATCACTGAGGTAAATATATAAATTCCATATAAGACTATGCTAGATTTTGAATTTTGGCTTACTGTAATGGAATCTGTATGTGAACTGAACACAGTTTGAGTATGTACATGATGTGCTGTAGCGTTTTAGAAGACAGTGTGATGCAGGGACTCAGAATAACTCACATATCGGCTGGATTTGATAGTCAGGCTGTCTGCACTGATGAAAATTCACCGTTTGTGTTGAAGTACAAAACACCAAAGTTCAGGTTAGTTTCTAACTTTTCAGTTGAAATTGTTGATTAAATGGTTAGAAAAAAAATACTTTTTTTGTGAAAAATTCGGTTAAATTAAAAAAACACCAACAGTCTTTTTAATTTGCCAGGGCTTAAATACTGCTGATGTATTTTGTGGCATTGTAGAGCCACTGCTACAGTTGAAGTGCCTTCATTGCTGTCAGATGAAGTTGTTACAGTTGGCTGGATCCAAGCATGCACAAGTTTACTCTTCATCAATCAGTATGGCTCATTAGGAATGTTAGTATATTAAGTATATATTTATTGTGCCTTTTTGTCTGCATGTGCTCTTAGAAGCACCATTTTCTCGTACCGGTGTATTCAGTTGTTCAGTAACCTTTGATTACTGACTAGGTAGACTGGCTGTTCAAACCGGCCCTGGCTAAGTAGGCAGACCGACACCAGCCCCATCAGCAGTGACGTAAATAGGAACTTGGACGGCCCCTGCACAAATATCCAGCTAAGTACAGCCATCCCTCCCTAGATAAGGGCCACTGGGCCCCTCCTCCATTTCATTCCCTCCTTTTCCTTTTTGCGACTTTGTCCCTCACTCCTTTCCCCTCCATCCTACCCTTCCCCTGTTAACGAGGCGAGTCGTTTAACCTACTTCAACATTTGACATGGCAGCCCACCTGGACGCCGGACCAACAGGCCCAATTGGCAAGTGCCGGGAAGCCAATTGGCCAAGTCTGCCTTTGATTACTGAGGCTTCTATTCTGCACTTGTTGTACTCATAGGCTTCCAGCGTTTGTGGATGTAATAAGATGTGTTAAAACTTAAAATACCAGTGGTCTGGCATGCATAGCATGTGCTGATAAACTATCATATGTCTCTAAGCATTGTCTGTGCAGAGTAATGCAGGTCCATTGTTCTGATACGTTCTTCAGATGAACTCTGTGAGTGTGTGTTATCGAATGCTTTCTGTGTTGTCACACATCGTTTTATTTTAGAACTACATCTTTCATGCTGTTGGCCACATTTACACTGTGTTTTCATGCAGATCTAGTTGGGAACTACCGGAAATTGTATCTGGCACGTACAAAATGGTGAGTGATTCTGATGGAAAGTACTATCCATGGTATGGTGCAAAGAACGAAGTGGTGAAAGTGTGCGGGCCAACTCGGCAGCCAACGTCTGTCACTGTATCTATGCATGATAGCTGTCATCCGCAGGTAGACTGCTACTGTAAACCCCTAAATTTTCGTGCGTCCTTTATTTTCGCGATTTTCGCGGGCAAGTAAGTAAACGCGAAAATAAGAGGCGCAAATATTGTGCGTCCATTACGGTGATTACTATCACCGGCAGTATTGCGGCAAAAACAGGTCCTCAAAACGCAAAATTTAAGGGGAGCAAATATGTCTTCACTAAAAAACGCAGTATAATAGGGCACGCAAAAATTTAGGGGTTTACAGTATCTGTAATGCTCTGTTGACCGTGAAACTTATTGTATTTGTGTCAATATGCATTCTGTGCCAGATAATAACGATCTACCTATTATGAGAGTAAATAGTGACTGTGTTTAGTTGTTAATTACTTTTCTGGTACTATGTGGTGCAGGTGTGAAATGTACTATACTACTTCTGTATTCTATCCATCCAATTTTTGTAGGTAATATCTGTGAACTGTATAAAAATGTCATGAAGCATTTTCAGTTCCCAATTGGCCCAACCATGTGCTCTTGTTTACTTAAACCAAACGTTAGGGCCAAACTCTAACAGGATCCAGGTGATGCTTTTTCGGTCACAATTAGGGTAACAAAAATGACTTTTTTGCTCTGCTGACGGTTATACAGAATATTTGCATATATGATTTAACAATTTGCTTCGTGCGGACACGAGTATAATTATTTTATTGTGCTTTTGCCGTTTCGCTTTTAAGTCTTTGCATATGTCATAAAAATGTATGTGTGGCCATTATCTCAAAGAAGAGAATCGCTCATAGCTAGGCGCAAATATTGTGCGTCCATTACGGTGAGCTTGTTGACTATCATTTGTTATTAACTGTCGTACGATGTATGCCAGTAAATGTGCACATGTAGTGGTCATTGACATATTGGTGTCCAATTAACTCTGTTGAAGGTTACATGGTATGCACCAGTTGCTGATGATTCTGGCCATCAATCACGTCATCCTTGCCTAACAAAAGTAATGCGTCTCCAGCGATTTCTTACATACTTGGTTCTGCATTCATCTTCCTTGCCGCCGAATTCGCTGATCTCTACCAGCTGTCATCTATATCCACTGAAAGCAATTTCGTGGTCATTGGAAGCAGAAATCAATGTCGACCCTAAAAAACCTCTTGGTAGTCGAGTGACAGTCAGCGGTCCAGCCCAACAGCGTGATCCGGAGATTGTTGATGTGACAAGAACGCTGAGCTTCACTGGGAATGCCCTGCAGCCACCGAATGCCAACAGCTCTCAGATGCTGATCTGGTGGCCAGCCAATGTCAGTGAAGAACCTAGGGTGATTGTGAAACCATTAACGAGCACACCTGCCGTCGTTAAAGCTTCACAAACTTATCAGCATTCTAACAGTCGGCATGCACTAAGATTACAGTCTCTTTATCATTTCTGACAGCACTCGAGTGTCTGTGACCAAAGTTGTCGCTCGTCAGCATTTTGATGCCTCCGTTCAGGTTTTCATAAGGTGCATTGCGAGTTATGCATACTTGTTCACCTCTAGTTCTTTTCTCTAGCTTGTATTCTTAGACACGTGTGTTTTCATATTTTTGTATACGGTTATAATTGTCGGATTGATGTTATGACGTACATGTTGTTATGTGATGTCAGTCATATAGTATTGCACTGACATATTATTTTGCATTTATGACATACATTTATCGCACATAATTGCTCTGCTAGTCCTGATTGACATTGTAAACGTGTTAATTTGCCACACTCAACAATTTTTTTTGGTGTGCAATACTTGCTTGTTTGGCACGGTTTCTTGCCGAAGCTGCCAACTATATTCTTCTGTGGCTGTAAGCATGAACTGTTAAGACTGACAGATCTCATCTACTTGTAATCTTTTCTGTAAGTGAGCTGTTAGGTGTTTCCTCTGTGTATTGTATTTCAGTATGTGTTTTAGAACACTTGCTATATTGTCAATGTCACTATGCTGTAGCAGCTAAAATGCATTGCAAATATCAGACTTTGGTAGTCAAAGTTTGAAGTCCACACAATCTGTAGTGTATGTCAGTATTTCATGTAGTGTATTTCAGGCCATTGTGTATCATGAAGTCCATAACCACATGCAGGGATATTCAACGAATCATTATCAGTATAACGATTCAACGAAAAGTTGACTTTTTGGAAGTTTGAGCACTGAGTATAGTTGGAAAGCCTAATGAGAGGCTAAAGCACAGCACATATTGTCACTGTTGCATTCTTACATGCATATTTATCATTTCAGCGATTTCATAATAGATAAAGTTGGCAGCATATAACGTTTGTTTATGTAGTTCAAAGTGCCTCGTTAAATGTTGTTTGCTGAATGATAATGTTTCCATTGTTGTTGCCTATTTTGGGATAGTCCCACCGTTGCTTTACGGCTGACATTTGTCTTCTTTATTATTTATTATATACATATGTGATAGTCAGACACCAATATGTTGTATGTTATATCTTGTTGTATGCAGTCATGTATTAAAGTAAAATTTAATTTGTGAAAAAAAACAAATACTGTTAATATGCTATATTGAGATTTTTTGCATTATAATATATTTTAATTTCTTATCTTACTCTATTGTTTATATCTCCCATGTGACAACAATGCAAATGTGTTACACAGTTGAGCACATCCGATGTACTCGCACCAAATGCAAACAGTAGGAAACAATGCTTCCCTAACTCAACTTTCAACATGTTATTATGTTCCCCGAAACATATCGTTTTAAATTTTCTCACTGATATCGACCTTTTAACTACCAGTAATATAATTTTTAAAGACACTAGCAACCAACCAATCAACCTGTCTTGCAAGTTGCAGTGTCATGCCGAGGAGGAAAGATATGAGGCCTTTATCGCTGTCTGTATCCATGTGAGCAGAAAACCATGTTCAAACGAGCTGAGTAATACTACGAAATGGAAACAGATGAGAGTAGATGGTAGCAGCTGTAACATGTCGATACGCGTCCCATATTGGTTGATTTGTCTTATGTACAATGTATTACGGTTGTTAATAGGGTATGCTTAGGGTAACTTCCAATTATTACGCCATTTTGACAGCGCATAAATACTGTATGTTTGTATGTATATTACCACAATTATTAGCATATAGGCAATATTTACACTGATAATAAGGGAGACACGTAAGGCAGACTTGGTTAATTGTACCCAAATGTTGGTGCATTACATCTTAATATTCTAATAATATATAAAGTTAATTTCATAAAGCTGGTAGCATTGCCGTCATGCATAAATAATCCGTTACATATATGCAGAAGAAATAAATAAACTAACTGCTTGCTATACACCATGTGTGAAAAATAAATGATGATGATGAATTTAGGCTACTATGCACAACTGAACATTTGTGTAAGCAGCATGCACAAAGGGAGATGCAACAGTACATTTTAAACGTGCGTGAGCATGCAGAAACAATACAGATATTCAGGAAAAGTTGACAAAACTATGGATAATAATCATATATCAACTTAGCACATAATTCACCTAAAGTGCACAATTGTGGCAATGACCATTTTGACCAGCATTGAGCATTACACAGTAAACAGCCGACACGAAAACAATGTTGGAATGACTGAAGTTCACAATGGTTAAGAAAAATAAAACGCAGCACGCAAACTGAAGTTTGGACTGTCATAGGACAAAAAGGGCCCAGTATGGTAAAGACTGCTAACAGAAACCACTGCATTTGACGTATCCAGCTGAAGACCTGCTGATACTGCTATGATAACCTCACAGAGAATTAATATCAAAGAAAGTGATATCAGCCCTTTAAATGCAACAAAACCTGCCATTTCTTTTCTTTATTTAGTTTCGATATTTCTAACTTAGATACTTCAAACTTAGTTGCGAAACTATTTCAATGTGTGTTAACCATTATAACACTGAGCAAATGTGTCTTTAAACTTAGTCGCTGTTTCGTTTGTAACTAAGATATACACTGCCGAACTGAAACCTTCTTTTAACAGACTTATTACCAAAAATATTTACGCCTGAATATTCACAATATTGTGAATATTCACAAGCACAATGTGTGTTAACAAAATGTCTAAGGCACATGTTGTCAAAGAGAAGCCAGATCATGCAATAAATAAGACACTGCTCACATCAACATCAACACAACAGCAAACTACAAAACGCTTCCTAGAGTTGGTAATACTACAGTACTCCACTCCATCATTGCAATAAACCTTATAATAACATTACTTAATTACTATTCTCAAATATGCAGTCACATTATCAGATAACCTGACAAAGACTAACTAACAATATACAGATAACATACACTTAATTTCGCTCAACTAACTGCATCTACTGTAACACGATAGCGTAGATAAATATAAATTCATTCAGCAAAAGTCGCGCAATCAGGCAAAATGTCAGCGTCTTCCTGTAGCACAAGTCTTTTCCAGAGTGAATGAATAATTGTACTGCAAAACAAAGACACAGCTTAGCGATAGCATTCTTTCTCACTTTAATTTTTTCAGTACAACAAAACGTTCAACAGCGGTAATGTCGAGCAACAAAGTAAAAACGCCTTATGAAAGTTCTCAAAAGTGTATGCAACAAATATAAGCATGTGTTTAGAAAGTTGATTTGGGCTCAATGGCACTTTGGCCCACCAAAGCTACCGTGCATAGGAAAGTTACGTCTTCATTAAACAACACAATTGAACATGTGATGGTTGATGTCTCTACGTATTCTTAACTTACATATAATACAAAACAATTTATGAGAAAACGCTGTTACCTCATTTTCAATGTCTACAAATGATCGAAACAGTATTTCTGGCACTGGTTTCTGCAAAATACACAAGCTGCAACATCAGTTTCTTGACAAAACGATCTGTCAAACAATACTGTTAGATCAAAAAGTTGAACACTGCATTAGAAAAATAAACAAAAAAAAACACTGTTCAAAAATTACACCCATCACAAAGACACATGTCTGTTGTATAATGTACTGTCACATTGCATCCATTCACTTTAGTAATAGTGTACAAGCGGAGTTATAGAAATAACCATCTTACATCTTATTGTCATTTCATCTACTTAACTATATCTGTCACAATACATGCAAAAAATTCAAAGTTGCAAAATACACTGTGCACGACAAGGCAAACCACGACGAGGTCATAATCTCTCCTGGTCTCACATGCTAAAGAAATGGTAATATCTAAACGGTCCAAAATAACCATGGTAACTTCAGAGCAGAAAAAGGTACAGCTGCAATGATTTACCACCATTATCAATGACCGTGGGTGCTCTTTAGATAACATGTCAGCTTTTTCACGACAGACTAAGAAGTGGAAATTTGTCAGGCTCATTTGGTGCACAAAAAAAACAGCTGAACACTCGTCGCAAAAGCGAGACTAGACTTACACATCAGCTATCTGCAATGTTTGGAGTTATGGATCCCACTAAAATAGAAGAATTGCTCCATTCCTCCACCCAATTTCCTGTAGTGTCTGTGCCTCTTCGTCTTTCGGAAACTACGACCGTTCGTTCTACTTACTTATACGAAAAACTTAACCTATCAGCATCAACTGAGCAAAATGCAATACATTCACAGAAAAAAAACATGCTAAAAAATTTTAAAAAAACAAAACAGCTCACATTTTTCAATCCATTCAGGTTTCGGTGCTTCACATTCAACTGGAAGTGTACATCGGCCAACGCTGAACATAAAAAGAATGACAAAAGTTACCACATAAATAAACAGCATTTATTCTCGTTCTGCTGAGCCTTTAACTGTGCAGTGCAGATATTTTCAGTTAACCTTATTTTATTTCATTTTCTTCATTTTCCATTTTCATGGTTTTACTGTTGCTTTAGCCATGGACAGTTGTAATTCGTGTGTATTCTTCTTGTACTGAGCACAGTAGAAATGATTACAGATGATAATGAACCACCACACACCAGTAAAAGAAACAGATAAACGAATTTACAATTAACAAATAGCAACTTATTGAACACACAGGCATACACAACGTAATTACACCTATTGCAATAAAGAAGACGCCTTTTGTTGTCACATATTCCCTTGCTAGATTTTCTACCTGTGCTGGATGCCCTTCCTAACATGGGAAAAATTTGTAAAGAAAGATCGACAGGTGCAAATTCAATGCTTTTACTGCTTCCTCCACAATAATGACAGCAAATGAGACAAGTCACAATACATAAAACGAATTTAGTGCCAAACACGTTAACGAAAACATTGAAGACCTACAAAAATAATACTTACGATTAACATGCTGAGAACTACTTCCGTTGGATGCACGTGGTCTCGGTGTAGGTTTGGGTGGTTTCAGTTGGCCTGAGCTTGTTGAATGAACTGGAGGCAGAGGTGCGCTTCTGAAAGTCGCAAATAAATAACTTAATGAAAAACAGCACTACTTCCAACACTGCCGTGGGCATATATGCCTATAACACAGGCAAATCACTATATTTAAAAAAACACTAGCATATATCTTTATCAATCTTTCAGTTTGTAGTTCTATAAAGAAAATATCCTTACATCATTAACGGACGGCTGAAATACGCCGAGAGACACCAGCACATGAATGTACTGCTGCAGTGTCAATGGTGATACGCTGGTCATTACTAGTATATCAGCATGGACACAGCAGCAGTAACTTCAAAGTAGCTGTAAAGTCTGCAAAAACTAAACGTAAAGGTGTATAGCATATGTACAGTGAAACACTACACAAAAAATAAGAATCACTTCATTTTTATATTTATGCAGTAAATTTTATTAGCAGTACAGCTATTAATGATCACTATGAACAGGAAACAATTTTATACATATACGTAAGACCACAAAATGTGACAGCTGGATAATTCGGTTAGCAGTCAGAAGTCTAACACAAGGGCGTGCAAACCAGGCGCCAGAGAACCACGTGCCACATTGTCTGTTTACAAAAATCCGTGTTGTTCAAGACTTGGTTAAAACGATGTATCAAATGTGAAAAAAAAAAATTGCCCGAAACAAAAGCGAATTTGAAGAGAGATTGTTGACATTGACAGAAGCAAATGCACAAAAAATCAACTGAAGCAATGCCATGGTGTGTCCAAATATAACAATGAAGCAAAAACGAATATTGTGGAATGGGGAAGTAAAAGTTGACGAATGTGAAGACCGAGTGCACGTATATTAGTGTCAGCTAACTCGGAGTCTTTCCGAAAATAACAACAATATAAGTACCATTGTGGAGTATACCAGTTTCTCAATAAATACCTGCTCGGTGTAACATTTGCTGCTGCAGATGCATGCGAAAAAGACTGCGTTTCGATGGGCACTTTACCCATCTTAAAACACAGCAACAGATTGTTGATGTCGCTAAATAATGAAACAAAACAATATCAACAAAAGCAATGTCAACAGCAGAGTCTAATTTGCCAATATTGACATTTACGAAGGTAGAGACCTCGTATTAGTGATTAGATTATCATGAGATAGCAACTATCCCAAGTACAAAGTTACGGCATGTACCCAGTAGCAGACAGCGACAAACCACAACTATCAATATCACGGTGATATTATGATGAAAGTGGTGACTATGATACTACAAAAAATATATACAACAAAAACACATACAGATGCTTCTGTAACAGCTGCATACTGATTTAGCTTTACAAGACAAAACGCGCCTTACCCCGCAACAGTACAGCCATCGGGTGGTCGCTTCGACTTGTTCTGCAGGAAAATATCAATAACAGCATCAGTGGCCGAGTCACGCGAAGACATCTTTACTCCAAGCTGCTTCTTTTTCAGTGCTTTTTCCGCTAATCACACAAAATACGAGTGATGGCAAACAGCTTTAATAAAATCAAAGTGACTTTTATTAAGCCATGTTACTGGAGATTCCAAAGAATAGCAACTATCCTGTAGAAACACAAGAACAGGAATCTCTAATCCAAAGTATGGCTTGGTTTGACTATCACCCAGATCAGAATAATGACACAAACATTACCATCCTGCATTACAAAAGCAAATTTGTCAATTTCCAATCCATACTGGACTTTATTGAAAAAGGCACCAAAACACTAGCGTATCTGTGTCACCGTATAGCACTCTGGACTTCCTACAGAAGTCATCTGCATTATGCTAGTATCAGTTTTAAAGTGAGTAGCTAATTGAAACTTGGGGTATAATTAGAATTAGCAAGCAGAATAAAATAACGAAAGTAGAGGTTTACCCACATAAGTGGTTAAATTTGTTAATACAAATAATAATGTCAAAAATGAAAATGCACTCCAACATGACCTAAAGTGTGTCTCAGGG
>Ga0056115_1000763_pt1 | contig 14425 bp, 16 predicted proteins | sample WorMetOlspDAHAB1_FD_77007 | JGI IMG/M metagenome (GOLD analysis project Ga0056115, IMG submission 77007) | Marine gutless worms symbiont microbial communities from Max Planck institute for Marine Microbiology, Germany - Olavius sp. DAHAB.1 ...
ACTTGTCCAGTCACTTTGAATACTGCCTGTTAGTCTGAACCATTACGGCAATACTTTACAGTGACGTCATTCTGTCTACGATAGATTGAGTCGCCATCTTGTAGGGCAAGTTTGCTTTAAAGGCGTGACGTCATAAACTTATTGCTTACCAGCTGCTGTGTGTGGAATTTCGTCTGTTTGAATACACCATCTGCGAATAACTTTGGAGTAAGATGTTTTTACGGATTTTCATATTTTGCCTAAGTTGCCCCCACAACATGGCGACGTGACGTTATGCTCACTTCGCTGACCTGATAATTTCTAAAGCGAATTTAAAGGGGTATTCACACGTATGCGCTTTGATTCTACTGTCCAAATAAAAACGTATTCAGCGACTATCATTTCCTTTCCTTTCCTATCTGAAACGGCGATGTGACAAGTCTGCCTGTCTGAGGTCTGTCGGCAGATAGTTCCTGAGTCGAGGTCCATCTGAACTGAAGACCATGTCGCCGAAGTTGGGTCCGCGTCCGACTGACGCCACTCGATACCATGTTTAGCGTTAGCGTTCATGCGGCAATGAGTGGCGAATGATGTTGGTGATGACGATGCGACGCTGTCGCGGTGGTGTGGTTGCAGATCGACGTTAACAAGAAGCGCGAGGCTGAGCTGCAGAAGCTGCGCCGCGAACTCGAGGAGTCGAAAGCTCAGGCCGAACAGCAGGCATCAGCGATGCGCAAGAAGCAGCAGGACTCGGTCAACGAGCTCACCGAACAGCTCGACCAGATGCAGAAGGCCAAGCAGAAGTCAGTGCCACGCACCTGCATTTCTTCTGTCCATCATTTATTTATTTATTGCATCTATTTGTTGTAGAGTTGTATGCGAAGTTGTCGTAACTAAAATATGATAAAAAAAACCCACAAAGCAGTTAAAAATTACACCAGAAAACGATATTTCACACAGTCATTGCAAAAGCGATTCATTTGAAGCGTAATTGCTATGTCTAACAGTAGTCTGCACAAAAGTATCAGCAGCCATTGCGACAGATACATTTATGTTGCGTTACGTTCATTACGTTACGTTTAGTCTGCGTTTACCTGAGGCAAAGCTGATTCACCTCCACTGACATTTCATTACTGTTGTTGTTCTTATGAACTCATTGAACTTTTATATAAGAGTTTTAGTTAGGCCAACTTCGTTTACTTGAAATTGCCTATAAAAGTAACTGAAATGTGAATTTATACGGGTTTCATAACCACTCTAGTCTTTTTTCTGTATAATTTACAACACTGTCCGGTTGTATTATTGAACATTACTACCATTTCCCAGACTTTTTACCGCGCGACGACGCAATGTATACGTCAGTTCGTCTGTCCGTCTGACTTTCGCAGTTGCAAGACAAAATTAAAGAAGAAACATGTCGCCGTTAGTTACTTTTGATCGTTCTGCGTCGTGTGAAGGGTCGAGAAAGAGAAGTCTCAGGCTAAGGCTGAAGCTGACGACCTTCGCGGACAGCTTGACCACGCCAGCAAGGGAAAGGTACGGCGGATGGAAAAAACAGCTAGACATACTTAAATGTTGTTTGCTTTTGAATACACAAAATATTCACTTGTTAGTCAATTCTCCGATTATATCGTCGACTTCAGGCACGAATTTGTGACTTTTTAACGGAAAATTTGATAAATTATCGTTGATTTTTTAGTTTAAAAAACTTCCAGGTCATTTGGACGACATTGATCATGTAATATGTCGTAAAACTTTAAATGGACGTGTTAGCATCACACGTGATTGGAGAAGTTTTCTTGTGTATATATGAGCTTACTGACCTTGTGTTGGCCTGTTTTCAGTGCAGCTGTCTGAATTTTGTCGTTAGCTTACTGTCTCTAATATTTTAACGATTCTGTATATTCGCCTGCATTTAGATGTATGTGCTGCTTTTTCGTAATAAATGGATGATGACGTGTGTGTGTGTGTGCATAACAGAGCAACTCAGACAAGCAGGTGAAGAGCCTCGACGGGCAGATGGCTGACCTCAACGCCAAGCTGGACGCCGCTCAGCGCGAGATCCAGGACCTGACGAGCTCGAAAGAACGCGCCCAGTCCGAGGCGTCCGACTTCGGCCGCAAGCTGGAAGAGGCCGAGAGCCAGCTCAGCCAGGTCACCAAGTCGAACCAGGCGAACGCCAAGGCGCTGGGCGAGGCGCGCTCGTCGCTGGAAGACGAGTCACGCGTGCGCGCCAAACTGCAGGGCGACAACCGAAACATGCAGGCGGACCTCGACCAGCTGCGCGACCAGGTCGAGGAGGAGCAGGCGGGGCGTACCGAGGCGCAGCGTCTGGCGCAGAAGGCGAGCGCGGAGGCGGCGCAGTGGAAGCAAAAGTGCGAGCGCGGCGAGGGCGGAGTCAGGTCGGAGGAGATGGAGGATATGAAGAGGAAGCTGACGGCGAAGCTGCAGGACGCCGAGTCCCAGCTGGAGGCTGCGCTGACCAAACTCAGCAGCCTGGAGAAGGCCAACCACCGCCTCAAGGCCGAGCTGGAAGATGCCACCATCGAAATGGAACGAGTATGTTCTTCGACATTTCAAACATGCACTTCGTTTTACACACACAGTGCATCACGCATATAGTACTTTTACGCAGTAGTTTGTCCCGTAATATTACGATTTTCTTTCTGTGAACTTTAGAACGTTTTAGCAAGTAATCATTTTATTTCATTTCCCATATTTTTCTGTTCCTAATTAGTTTTTATTATAGGGCTTTACTTTTGCTTTAGCCGCGGCCAATTATTTCAATGCGCATGAGTTCTAGTAGTAGTGGGCGCAGTAGACATGATTATTGATGTTGATGATAGTTAAACACTGTCCTTTCTGTCGATTATTTCTTTGCTGCAAAATATTTCTGGCTATGACTGTCAGATATTTCGGTGAATAATACGACATCGTACATCAAGATTGAAAACAAAACTTGTTTACTTACACATGACACATTGAAAGCTTCTAATGTTCCCATACTTTTAAGAGTGAAAAAACAACAATCATTAACGTTCATCATAAGTGTATATTCTAAGTATAAGACTAAGACCGTTTTGGCTAACTGTAACTAAAATTGTTGACCTGTGCTAATCTAATCCTTAATCCGAAGATCCGAAGATGAAGATAGTGAAAGCGCAATTGCATACGTTTGAATGTAGTCGCAGTCGGCAGCGTCGCAAGCGGAGAAGCGACAGCGTTCGTTCGACAAGGTGGTGGATGAGTGGAAGCGAAAGGTGGCCGACCTTCAGGCCGAGCTGGAAGCGTCACAGCGTGATTCGCGAGCTCACGCCGCCGAGGTCTACAAACTGAGGGCGCAGCTGGAGGAAGCGCAGGACGGAGCGGAGAGCCTGCGTCGCGAGAGCAAGAACCTATCAGGTCTGTAAACCTGGACCTTCAACGCCTTGTGTCGTGCTAGTACCGCGTTTCAAATATTAACTGATCTTTATTAAGTACATGCAACAAAACGTGTATGTACAGGCATGAAAATACGGACATTAATTATATATCAGTTCAAAGAGATACAAAAAACCATATATCAAATAAAATTGTAGAGGGACCGGTTGACAAAGGAACACCGAGACCAGCTGTAACGATGTATGCACTTGCACGGTTTGCTTGCCTTCTATTGCAAGTTTTTCACACTTAGTGGGAGTCGATATTCATATGCCAGGAGTTCGATGTCAGCATTTTTAGTAAGACTTGCGATTAATTCTCGTTGGGCGTTAGTGGAATTTGAATGCTTTAACATCAGCTGTCATGAGTAAACCTACTGGGTTGCTGACTATTTAAAACGATCAAAAAACGCGCAAATCTATTATTTCAAACCTTTCAAAACCAGACTATAGAAGCACATTTATTCTTGTCGTCCTTTCCACAATTTCCAAATCGTTAGAGTGTTTATAAAGTGTCTGAAGTGCTTCAGCATTTGTTTCACTTTAAATGTAATATTATGTTCGATTAATGCAAGTCCAAATGTTTTTGCTGCGGTGGTGTGCAGACGAAATCCACGACTTGACGAACCAGCTGAGCGAGGGTGGCCGCAACGTGCACGAGGCCGACAAGATCCGTCGTCGTCTGGAACAGGAGAAGGAAGAGCTCGAAGCCGCCCTGGAGGAAGCGGAGGCAGCGCTGCAGCAGGAAGAGGCCAAGACCGCCAGGGCCCAACTGGAGCTCGGTGCCATCCGACAACAGATCGACCGTCGCATTGCCGAGAAGGAAGAAGAATTTGAAAGCACTCGGTACCCAGATCTTTTTCCGCGGCACTAGAAAAATAGGCGAATGCGATTAGTGTACAGTATGTGGTGTTCATGCTCCCGAATTCAGTTTCAGCGATTTACTTTGTCAGGATTGCCGCACATTTATCCACAGTGTGCGTTTTAGAGAATTTCCGCGAATGAATAAGCTTTCTGCGACCGAATGTTGTGAAGGATGGAAATGTAATAATATGGTACTGTAGTATTTTTGCGTTTAACTGTCCAGTTAATGCAGTGGTTAGGCAAACCCGCACGAAATAGACGGTTGCGCTATACCTTCACTCGTCACCAACAGCGACTCTCCGACGACCTTCAAATCTCGGCCGAAAACTCACTTTTTTCGTTTAGCGTTTGACTGTGTAGCGTACACGTCTGACCTCATCACACTTCCGCCAGCGCCCCTGAAGATACGACCTTACGTCGGCGCCTTAAAAATCAGTTTATCATTATAAAACAAGCAACGGCTATTTAATCTGTTTCGCCGTTTCCTTTTTGCGTCATTGCGCGTTTTATTATCTCAATGTTCCTGTTGTGTGTTGACAGTAAGAACCACGCGAGAGCGATGGAGTCGATGCAGGCGAGCTTCGAGGCGGAGGCACGAGCCAAGGTCGAGGCGCTCAAGAGCAAGAAGAAGCTGGAGCAGGACATCGTCGAACTGGAATCGGCGCTCGACAACGCCAACCGTGGACGCGCCGAGGCCGACAAAGTCATCAAGAAGCTTCAGCAGCAGATCAAAGACATCGAGGCGGTGAGTGTGACAAAACTTATTCCTCCTTCATCATCATCATCCAGTGCATTTGTAGTGCGCCTATTACATGCTGAACATGGGTGCATTACAAAAGTCACACTCTATAAAAAAAACAAGAATTCCGTGATCAGTATTTTTGTTTCGCCGGCTTTCTTACAACGACACGTCGAGTTACGTGAATGTTTATTTCTTGCCCTAGTAAAGTAAATACTGTCTCGTCTAGCTGTTTGGTAAAATTAATGCCAAACGTGATGTACTTAAAGAAAACGTGATTTATACAGTTTCGCGCGTTATTTTGAAGATACGTTTTTGCACTGTCGGTGTCGTCTCAACAAGACTGTTAACAACTGCCGCGTCAATGAAACTGATGTTATGAAAAGTAGAAACTGGTGTTAGACCGGAAACGATTGCGGGTTTGAATTGATCAGGTGGAAATGGAACAATGGCGATATCGTCGGATTGTGAGTCCAATAGCGGAGTCGCTGATACAACCAGTTGTCCCCATTTATACACTTTTGCTAGCTGAAGCTTGATGCCCTTCCTGTCGCCCAGCCAGCGCCAGAAAACGATCAGTATCAGCCTAGTTATGATAATAGTAATTATACTACGATTTATTTGGCACCGTAACACGAGATAGTCACTACAGGGACGTCAAACAACGATTCAAACACGCTTCAGGTCGTGTTCGAGTAGCGCTCAATGACAATGGAAACTATAGTCATATACCAGCCAAACACTAAATATAATCCTGAACCTAACCAGCTAAGCAGCATGCAGTAGTAAACATCCAACGAACTATAGTCGCATGTTCTACGTATCCAGAGACATTTATACGAGGCAACGTTATTCGAATAAAATAAAATCAAATTTATTTCCTCAAATTTACATGAACAATGACAAGTGTGCAAGTTACACATTCGTCAGAACAGCAAGGCTCAACAATTGGCGCTGACAACGGCCCTTGATAACACAAGGGCCGTTTTCGCAAATTCCGTTGTCATTTTTCCCGTATACCCGACGTCGCGTTCGGCGGCCGGTGCGATAACTCCTGCCGGTTGCTGGTGGTGACAGAACGTCGAGTCGGAGGTGCGTGCGCGCGAGGAGATTCGCGAGCAGTACGCGGCGTCGGAGCGGCGCGCGATGGGTCTGACCGGCGAGTTGGAGGAGCTGAGGACGCACATGGAGGCGGCCGAGAGATCGCGCAAAGCGGCCGAGAGCGAACTTCACGAGGCGTCGGACCGCGTCGCCGAACTCACCAACGCCAACTCGTCGCTGTCCACGCAGAAACGCAAACTCGAGAACGACATCCAGGCGATGCACGTACGTCTCCGTCCGCCGCGTTTTTTTCTTTACTTTCGCGAATACTATTTCAAACCACCAGAGCAGAATTTGGTTCGCTGACTGTGTAATATTAACCTTTTAAGGTCTTGATATTAACCTCTTAAGTAAATTATAAACTTTTCAGGCGCGATATAGTTTAACTGTGCCGAAGCAGCTGTAAAATAGCCATCAAACCAACCAATCATCCTTCCGCACGTTTTCTTCCCAAAATAAACATACTTTCCATAGTATTAATTGGTAATTTGTTTGAATTTTTTCTGCAACTCTTTCAGATATCGGGCTTATCTGACCATAAACCGCAACTGTATTTTTGATAATATGCATACGGTACGCTGTATTGGTAAGTTATATGGATCAGGTTGATTTGTCTGCTGTATTAACGGGTTTCGCACAGTAATTGACGTTACAAATTAGGTCACGCATATACTATCTAATTCCAACATATAATATTATAGTGCTTCTTTCACACCTAAATTTGACTCTAATTTTAATATATGCATAATTATCAGCAACATAATTACAAATTTGCATACACATAGGTAAATATTAACAATAATAAGACCCATGAATACCTAAACGCGATATTAGATGATAGTCAGCGGTAGCCGTGTAGCCTCTGTCTGTACGTGGGTGGTTAGGTCGACCTCGGAGACATGGAGAACGAGGTGAGGACGGCTGAGGACGCGGCCAAGAAGGCGATCGCTGACGCTCAGCGTTTGTCGGAGGATCTGCGTCGTCAGTCGGACGCCGCTGCCTCGTCGGAGAAATCGCGACGCACCGTCGAAGCTCAGGTGAGTTACATATAGCGATGATAAACGCTGTTTCAACATTACGTGGCAGCAAAGAATACGAAAAAGAAAAACAACCGAACTTAAATAATTAGAAAAAAAGTTGATTATTTCAAAAAATAACTACAAAAATGGATCAGTTAGTCAATTCAGTAGTGGTCTTACTATAAACAAGTCGCTTACAACGGATGTCAGTATACGCTGGCTTGGTTTCTTAATTTCAAAATACACGCGAGGCTGCTACTATAGATCTATTTATATCACGAGTCACAGTCATCGTGGGTTATACCATCTACGAGGTGGAAGGCTTAAGACGGGCAGATGAGCACCTCGCCTACGATTCTGAGGATTTCGCCTTTACATTTTTGTCGTCATCGTTGAAATATTCGAATGATTGTGGGTTGTTCGATTGGCACTTTGCTGAGACGTTACTCAGCAAACTTGTTTGCCCCAGTTTTGTATTTGTTGTTGTTGTTGTTTAACTTGTGAAAAATCGTAATTCAGAAAATTTTTATTCGCCTGCGCTCTTCGTGCAGTAGAGACGCAATAAACGCTGCTGCTGCTGCTGATGATGATGATGATGTTTTGCGTGCAGCTGAAGGACATGCAGATGCGTCTGGACGAGGCGGAATCGGCGGCGTCGAAGGGCGGCAAGAAGATGATCGCGAAGATGGAGTCGCGAGTGCACGAGCTGGAAAGCATCCTCGAGTCTGAGCAGCGCCGGTCTCAGGAGGCTGACAAGAACATGCGAAAGCATGAGAAGCGCGTCAGCGAGCTGATGGCGCAGCTGGACGAGAGCCGACGATCGCACGACCAGTATCGCGACGCCGTCGACCAACTCGAGACCAAGATCAAGACGTTCAAGAGACAGGCCGAGGAAGCGGTCAGTCATCGTTTGCTTATTGTGTCCCTCACCAGTGGCGTCAATTGCGGGGAAGGTGTGGGGGTCGGCTGACTTCCCAAAAGAAAGTGGAAAAAGAATTTCGTCTCAGTGGCAAAAGCATTTTAGACGAGTGAGTGAGTGAGTAGAGTTTAACGCTCCACCCGACACAATATAGGTCATTTCGGAGGCGGAAGCAGTTTAGACTTACCTTCATTAGAATGATGTGAGATGTATATTTGAAATAAATGTACTGCAGACAACTCTGTACCCGTATCTACTGGGGGTCGGGGATAGTTCCAAGGTGAATAGGAACGGTTGCCGGTCGGTTCGACCCCCAAGGTTTTGCTGAAATGACGCCACTGTCGCTCACGCCAACTCATGGACACTAGATTGCGAGATTGTAAACATAGGTCGGTCAGTTCTGTTTTATGTATGCCAATCCATTTATCAATCAATCAGTCAATCACTATTTTTTCATGCGCCTAAAAGTTGACCAGACAGCTGGCCAACTTAGTCTGCAGTATGATAATAACAATAATAGTACGCTAATATTGTTAATGTTTACGCGGCGTCGTAGTAATTAGTCAACCCAGGTCAGATAGTGTGTGGATACTGTGTTAGATATTACATGCGTGTAATTACATGTACATGGGTGTATGCGAACTACAGGAGGAACTGGCGGCAGTCAACCTGGCCAAGTACCGCAAGGCACAGAAGGAGCTCGAGGAGTCTGAGGAGAGAGCTGACCAGGCTGAGGTTGCCATGTCCAGATTGAGAGCGAAAAATCGCACCAGCGTATCAGTGACCAGAACTCCAACCGTAAGTTCTAATCGGCAGTCTAATTTCTAGCGACGGTTATATCGCTGTGCCTATTGGATGTTAAGGCTAATGTTCTTCGTCAGTGCACGTTCTTCTGTGGACTGCTGTCAAAATGAAGTCAAGCGAATTCTGCACCTTTTTTTCATCGGCATACTCGTTTACAAACGCTACACGGAACGTCCATCGCCGTAATATTAGGATCCGATCAATCACGTAAATCACACAAATGTACTTGATCTGATACATATGTCTTCACGTTTCACCTTGACGCGCCCGCTTTTCGTGTTTTCTGATGAACTGTTGTCGTTTTGTTTTTTTCAGGGCACTATTAGGAGAGAAACAAGATCAACCGGTATGTGAATCTTTGTTACCCGTCAATTTATCGTCTGAATAAGTAAGTTAGTTAGTAACCAGCAAGTTAGCAAGTTGGATGTTTCTCTTGGTGCTAAAATTCCTGGCAGGGGCGTGCCCAGGATTTCTCGTAATGGTACTCGTATACCTATACTTCGAACACCCTTATATGTGTCCTGCGCAATGTGTAACTCGCATACTCGTCATTGTTCAGGCACATTTGAGCAAATAAAATTGATTTGATTGATTGATTTGATATGAAATCAGCAGTTCAAAAACCTTTATCTGGTTTATGATAACTGGTTATACTCATACTACTATGGAGGTGGAGACCATTAAAGCGGCAGAATATGGCTACGTACAGCTGTGTGGCTACAGGCCAAAGTCATGAGCGCGGGTCTGGCCTGCGACGTAGGCTGTACACGGGCTCTGTATGTGATGACAGCACCGATGAGGCAGTATGCGGCGATAACGGTGCTATATAAGTGAACAGTGCCTTTTTACCTTTTATCTTACTACGCAATTAAGGGAAAGTCCTGCTCTGTGCACTTCTATGCTTGCCAGTACATGTAGGCCACAAATATTGCCATGCTAAGCGACGTGACTGCGGGACCATGAATGGCATTTCTGCGGTGACGGTGTTCTCTTAGCTGCGTGTATTAAGTTTCAGACTAAACGAACGCCGAGTTGCGTGCGATTTAACGGGATGTAACCGTGATCAGTGCCTTCAGCCATTGCGTAATGTAATTTTCGAATATAAGCATCGGACAATGTCATGCAGCTGGGCCTATTCGTTGGCGATCGCCGAAAGTATTGTAGATTTTTACGCCTTTATGTGTAGAAGTATTGTCACGTAAATAGCGCGTTTTCTATAGTTATGACTTGCACTGTTTAATTGGTTAACTGCGCTGTGTTGCAGAATACTCTTCGTCGTCATAAATACGTGAAAAAAGTTCGAAGGTATGTTAAGAATTTTGTATTATTTTTCTCTTTTATTTCACTGTTCTTACGTGCTTGATTATCAGTTTGTTTAATTTTTACGTAACATATAATTTTTTGGCCTATATACGCTGTCGTTTTATTAGCAATAAATTATAAGTTGTTAAATATAGAGTTTATAAAAATTGTATTAACTGAGTGTATATTCGACGATGTTATACGTGGTTTAATAAATAGGCCTGCAGTTTAAAGCCACCATTTTGCAGTTATCGCATGTTAAAGTTTACAGCAACAGTAAACTAATCGTAACGTACGCCGTTGCCACTGTTATTGTGGCCTGATAACGGTTACACTGTCATACTCAGCCATTTATCTATTGTCGCCAGTGCTCCGACGTAGGCGTAAGAGTTTGTAAACAGAGCCGCGGTATTTATATTGACTTATCATAATTTTATTTAGTCTTGATGGTCAGTCTTTTGTGTTGTGTTGTACAGCTAACAAATGGACACGATCATCGCTCCCCAGCTCTACCAGCATTGTCTATTGCATCTCGTCTCCATCACAGCAGCCGCAGCAGCAGCAGCAGCAACAACAGCCGCAGTTTTCCCGTTATAGCCGTCGTTGCGTAGCGTAGAGACCCATCCAGCGCGAGCATATACTGACACGTATACGCAGGTGTATGAGTTATGTGCTAGCTCCATCGCTAACAGTGGGCTGCCATACATAGGTGTGGGTGTGTGTGAGTTTGTGTGCCGTCTCTCTGAGTCGAGTATTAGTTTGCGGTAGCCTTCGGTCGTCGATGTGCTTTCTGTCTGATGCCTCTGCTGCCGACCGTCGACAGCTAACGATATCTCAATGACCGACACCTCGTTACAGCACGCTCGATCGTTTTCTAATGTTTCTGAGAATAAAAAGAAACCACCAAAACGCGCTTTGTCGCTGCTGTATGCACACATTCGTTTCATTTATTTTCTCTTCACTTCGATAGCGGTTTGTTTTGTCGTTGTGTAGTGGAATCGTTAGCACAAGCGTGTCTGTCTAGTCGATCGTGGCGAGCCAGCCACCGATAACTTTGTGGGTGTTGATAATGACGATGACATTGTACTGGTTGAGCATGTCGAAGCTAGCTGCTGCGTAATAAGATGCTAATTCGAAAGTCACATATGATCCCATCTGCTAAACGCCGTGTTCTGCCTTTATGCTCTCACAAACTCATTACTAATCTGTGATCATGCACACATTATTCTAAATCGAAGCACAGAGAGATACCGAGGGATACGAGAGGAAATTTTGCCGTGGTGTAGTGGCTAGTCGGATGCAGTTGCGCCAATTAATTGACATCACTTCTCCACAGAATGGAAAGAGCGATTGTCAACCCGCAGAGGTCGCCAGAAATACCTAAAACCATCTAATTCATTTTACGTACAGCATTAAAACATTAAAACATCAAGCGACATGAATTGAGGCACAGATAGGCCAGCTTCAATGATGACTGCGCTTAAGTGGCTGCTGCTTCGCAAAACACCGCAGTGCGTAAGAAACCAGCGTAGTCGTCCAGCGGTCGGAGTATATTTCTGGCTGGCCAGCATCTATTTTTGAGCGGCGGGGCGGAACGGGACGGTTGCTGCAACTGGTTGCTGACGTCAGGAGCGGGCGGGCACCTTGCAAGTTGCAACAACTCACCGAATGATGTACGACCAACCGCCGGGCCAGACCGAGGAGGGAGGATAAATGCGGAGGCGACCACCGTCGGGCCTCATACCGCCAGCAGGAGCGTCATAACGTGGCCATCTATGGAGAGCGGTGTGCGCGCAGCAGCTGAAACCACTATAATACAGGTATACGGCGCGTGTTAGCGGCGTGCATCGGCACGTGGCCAGTCAGCTGTGCTGCAGTTTATTCAACGCAACAGTTGATGACGTCGTACATAAACTCTTGCACGATTTTAAACGTCACTGCTGGATTACAAAGCAAACAAGACAGCAGTTATTTGAACCTTTTCGCCAACAATCATCACCAGAACACACTCATACACGTACGCATAAAACAGAGATATATAAAAAAACGCACACGACAAATGCAAAAACGTGAACTATGGTTATTTTGCAACACTCCGTTTCACACTGACATGCCGCATAGAGTGTATTAAACGCGGGTATGGTACAGTTACAACGGAAATTACTATAAATACCTGTGCATAACCACAAACCAACCAAACACTAAGTCTAATCCTAACCCTAACCCTACTACTAAACAGCATGCGCTAGTAAGCACTCAACTTGATAGTCACATGTCCTACGTATCCAGAGAAATTCATACGAGACAATGTTATTGCACAGTGTTACTAATTTCCGTCGTCACTGTACGTCAGCCATTGACGCAAGGTGCGAAGTCACAGGATGTAAGCCTTATGTTTGAAGATGCATTGTCATGCACACGCACTGAGAAAAGTTATCTAACAGTATATATACTGTGGCTTCAACTGCTCTCGTTGTTGATAACATTTGATTTAGCTACATCTTCAGCAATATGCCGCGAATAACTTGTTCTGAAGGTTCGGATTCGGTTAGTTTGGTACAAATAATCAATAATGCGTCATTGCTGTTTTTTTTTGTAATACAGCTACAGCGCGTTGCCAATAACAGTATCCTTTAACTGAACGACATTTTAATAATTAATTTAATTAAAGTACGGAATGACTGAAAATGCAGGACGGGAATAAAGAGGACCAAAGTTCAAGGGTGGAAAATGCTGGACCAAGTGAGGAAAGGCACTTTAACAGAAATTCCTAAGTGCAGCAATAAAAGAGGAAGACGTCAGCTCAACTGAAACAGTCACAGTCAGTATCCGCCGTTTATAGCTTGGCGCGCAAACAACGGATACAGACTGTGATTGATTAAAACAGCTAAAACGTTGCACGGCTATATTAGCGTTTTGTCTTGTCTGAAATAAAACAATTTGATTGCTGTTTTATTTCTGTTTTATTTCGGTTTTATTTCAATTTTGCGGACAGCTTAAGCCTATAAGTTTATTTACAGGTCAGTGGTTGTCGGTGTTCCGCAGATCGATCAATCGTTCAAGAGATGTTCTGCGGAACACACAGGACTGCTGATGTTCGCAGCATCACGTCGTTCCACGAAGATAACACACATATGCCCACATATTATGTATCAATACCGGGCGCCGAATGGCGTCTCACAATTTCCGCCCACAACAGTATAGCCCAAATTCCACTTGTTGCGTCACGTCACGACACGACACGACATGCATTTTCGCACAGGAAAAAGTCGTGACGTGCTGTGTCGCGCTTGTCGGACAGCACGGCGCGACACGCTCGTCAGGACAAGTGCGACAGGCGTGACTCACACCACATATGTTCAAGGGCGTCGCCACAGTTGGACTGGGGTGGACATGCCCACCTCATTTTTCCAAAAGTTGTTCCTGAGACTGATGCAAATCCAGAGCACGAAAGACTAAGCTTGTACACGCGAGCACTACTGCCTCTTCGTCGCCCGCTATGTTAGAACAAGCACGGCGCGACACGCACGTCACGTCGTGAGTGTCGTGTCGTGAAGTGACGCAACAAGTGGAATTTGGGCTTAATACAGCCAAGTGCCCTTCCATCATAGCCTTCATTAGCCACGCGTTCCGCAGTCCCACACAACATGATTGACAGACATTGATTGGCATGAGAAACGTACAATTTTCGTACGACACATGATGTACATCTGACGGTAAAAAATTTGTGAATCAGTAATAGCAAAACAAGCATATAACCATCAGTTGTAGTATGCAAAGTAATTTAGCATACATGTACGTACGTACGAATGGTAATGACGCGTAAATTGCTATAACGTTTGAAGTATACCTGTAGTTATTTTGTATAATAAACTTTGGTATCGGTTTTAGGACACAATGTAGGTGTGGACGTAAATGTTTACTTCCCCTTGGAGCACGTGCAATTACAGACAACGGGCGGTAGAAGTAGGTCAATCATGGCATAGCTCGCACAACCTACTCCAGACCGCGTAATAAATATACAGGTTGGCTCCAAAACAGCAATCCACATACCGAACAATCATCAAATCTTATTACAAACTGGTAATACTTTTTATCAAATTTGACGAAAATTTTCATCAAATTTGAAGATAAAAGAAGCACAAGAATATTATAAGTCGGACTGATCTCATGGCTCTAGACTGTTCACCGGACTTATTTGCTCATCGGTTTTATGTTTTAGTTCTATTTTTTCTGTTTTAGTTATTCCTAAGTGCGGCAGACTAAGTTGGCCAGCTCT
>Ga0056115_1000764_pt1 | contig 14418 bp, 8 predicted proteins | sample WorMetOlspDAHAB1_FD_77007 | JGI IMG/M metagenome (GOLD analysis project Ga0056115, IMG submission 77007) | Marine gutless worms symbiont microbial communities from Max Planck institute for Marine Microbiology, Germany - Olavius sp. DAHAB.1 ...
CGTATGTTAGATTTATTCACTCTTTCATAACTAATAAAATGTTTTTTTTTTACTTAATAATAATACTACCTTAATAACGTCTTCAAAAGAAATACCGGTGTCTGCATTTACAGTTGTGAAACTGATTTATTTGAGAATTGTTAATAATAATAATAACATCTAACATTTTTATGATTATTTACATATTTCCAGGTGTCAAACATTATGAACCAGCATAGGGCCGAACTGTTGGAGAAACGATATCGATGTAACATTGGACTTCTCATGTGTGAGTGTGTTGCTGTATATATATATTTCTGTAGATTTCTTTTAATACTTATGGTGCTTATGATTGGGCATCAGGTATGGGATCTACATGGGGACATCGTTATTTTGACGTTTGTTTCTTCCATCCTTCTCCAATTTGGATGGGCTTCCCAACTTGCAATGATGACATAAATTTTGCTGCACTTCTTCCAATAAAATATGTTATTCGTGTAGATATTAAGGTCTCACCTTTGTTTGCCTGGGGAAATGGCATGAGATTGTTGTGTTTGAATGCATGTGCCCATTTGTTAATGTTTTTATATGTTTTTTCTACTCAACAGTGATAAATATTCTGTAGAGAAAGCTGTCATACTAACCTTTGTATATTTTCCGTAATGTGTTATAAGGGAAGAAGATATTAGTAACTCATCATCATACACAAAGTTTGCTTTAATATGTTAGTCCATTGCTCTCTATGGCTTTCACGCTGTTGTTGTGTGAGAGCCGAGAAAAGTGATGGTAGATTGACAGGAAGTTAATTAACGTGCATCGCCATTCTGTGTACGTCAGTCACTTCCGCACATTAGTTGCATCTTTATTCGGACCGAAATCTGGTCAAGAGATTCATTTACAGATGAGACTAAGGAAGACGTTTAGTATGTAACTTTTCTTTGTTTTTTTTCTAGCACGTTTTGTAGAGAGTTGATTCCGATGTGTGATAAACGGCAAAACTTCTATCTGACTTGGGCGATAATGCCAGAAGTCCCGATATGTTGATATGTAGAGCTCGATGGGCCGTGGAACTAGAGGTGTGTATTGTTTGTATGGATTGTGTTGTCATATTGCAACTAAACAGCTGAAGTAAGACAGCAGTTGAAGTGGGCGGACGGAAAATTGGTCAAGTCAGAAATTGATCAGCAGGTAATATTTTATAATAATGCCGAGTTTTTTTCTGTGTTTTTAAGATATTTAAAAAATGATGTTTTCGTCTTGTTGTTCCGTTTTTCTTCAGTTGCATGTTTCGTTGCTTCTTGTGTAGTTTATTTCGTGTTTTTTTGGTGTGATTTGATTTGAATTTTTTTGTGTTTTCTATTTGTTTCTGTATCAGTCTAGTAAATGGCTATTCTATAATGAAGTGAACATAAGGAAATATCCTAAGGTGTGTTGGATGGACTGTTGAACCTTACTAACTTGGTAGCAGTTCTGCGTGATTATATAGAAAACACGACTGTTGCCATTGATACCCATTAACTCTTGTCATGATGTTGACTTGAGTCAAGAAATTACAATGGCATAGCAACTATTTGTGGACCATAACTGAAGCTGTTGGGTCGCTTTAGCTGACTTACGGTTTAGTTCTGATCCATACATCTTAAATAAACAAAAACTTTTATTTATATCGTTTATTTTTAACTTGTATAACATTTGTGAATGTCTATGTACTGAGTAGCAGCTTTTAAGAAAAATATGTCACGAAAGTCAAAAGTACTGCAAACAGTTTTTTGATCAAGTGTCATGTCATGGAACGTTTGTTTGGTCGCACGTGCATTTGATTACTTTTTTTTGTTTGAAGTGGAATTGCTAACACTGTTAGTCATTTGGTTAGATAGGTATCTTGCTAGAATTAACTGTTAGTCATTTGGTTAGATAGGTATCTTGCTAGAATTACTTTGTTAATTCGGAGAAAACCATTATATTTACTGCATGCAGCATTGCAGCCTCTTAAACATATCCATACATATGTAGCAACTTTCTGTGGCAGAAGGCTTCTTTGAATGTGCAGTGTGATTTTTCCTTAGATTGTCACGGACTTTTCAGCAATGAAGCATTTAGAATTAATACATTATTATTATTATTGTATTAACCAAAAGTAGCATATCTAAGGTAACTTTTTCAGTATTATTTTGTAGCTTGCTGCAATTCTCGGTCCAAAAACTGATGACGACCTGAAACCTGCTTCCAAGCAGAAGGTACGTAGTTTTCATTCTTTATCTATTTGCAGTTTGCACTTGCACGATTTTCTTTGTTAATAGTGACGTTCGGGCTGCCGGTCAGGGTCCATCGATGCCTGAACGGCTGGGCATCTCAGTACCTAGCCGTTCACTGCATTCCACTCTCCAGCCAGAGAGATATCCGTTCTGCTGAGCGAAATCTACCGCACGTACCATGTCACCGACTCAACACGGCCGTTCGCCGAGCTTTTGCCATTGCTGGTCCGTCCATCGGGAACAGCCTTCCGAACTCCACCATTTTATTCCCATCCCCTCCCCATCCCATGCACTACCATCATAGTGGCTCCTGCTAACAAACCGAAGTGAAGCGAAACAATTGAAGTAGTGACTGATTGCGGGTTTTTTTGTCTTGTAAAGGATGTCAAGACCGATGCGTCAAAGTCTGAGAAGTCGGCTGCGTCTGCCACTCCAGCAAAACAGAATGGATTGGACATCGTCAGCATTACTTCCGACGGATGTGAGTCGTCGTCATTGTCCAGCTTATTTAATTAGTACTACCGCTTATTAATAGTGTTTTAAAATAATTTACTGTGCAGTGTAGAATATGCTTTATGGACGTACATAACAGTTTCGGTTTTGGCAACATTTAGATGCGGATAAGCATTGCAGTGCAGTATCCTACTTTTTACTTATTTTTAACGAGTGGGGTACTGTGGTATGTTGCACTGTTATTTCTGTAAATGCTACCGGCAGCACCAGTTTGCGATTGGTGGATGACCAGTTGCTTATCTATCATAGTCCAAGTCCTGCTCAATCCATAGCAACATAACAATGTGGTGTTCTAACTGGCACAAAGTCGAGTGTGTGCAGTGAGCAGTCTTTGTCCAGTTTCTTTTGGTTTGCCAACCAAAGTGAGTAGTAATCCATATATTTACGTTGATCACGAAGCTGGATACCTTTAATGACGGTAGACTAGTGCTATGTGCAGCTGTGTGGCAGCACAGGTCAATGTCCATGTGTGTGGGCTTGGTCTGTTTCCATCTATTCTGAATGACGGCCTGTCTGTGACGACAGCACCGATGAAGGTGATATGTGCAGATTTGGTGCTGTATCAGTGAATCTTACCTTTGCCTTTACCTTTTACACTGTGCTGCCCGACCACAACGCTGGCAGACCTGTATCTACTCACTGACCCACGTAGGATGGGAGTCATAGACCAATGCTGTTGCATTCTTGCCAGCTTTAAACATTATTATTATAATAATTCTGCGCCTACTAGCACAGAGCTGCAGGCTTGAAATTGTACTCAGCAAGGTACGACTGCAACGGCGTCTAATCGGAGTCCAAGGTGTTTGGAGGAAGGCGACCGCATTTCCCCTTTGGAGGGCTGTTGACAACTTTGCTGAAACAGAAAGGTGGATTCTGTGGGTTCGCCAGTGATTAATGTGGCCCATCTGCCAATTTCCTGGACAAGCTCAACAGCCCAGTGATTCGAGGGACCTCCCTGTTTCTATGGCAACTGGGTAGAAGATGTGCGTGCTGGCCAGTTCATCATATTCGGCAATTTGTTGGCCACTGCCTGGTTATCATTGCTATTATTATTATTATTAATAGCCAGTACTTTTTGACGGTTGTTGCTATGTGCAGACGTTGATTCGGGTGGAAATGTGACCAGTTTCATTGAAGTGAGCGGCGATGCTCTCAAGTTCCACAAACCAGGTCAGATTTCTTATGTTGTAAGTAACTCGTGTTTGCAGCTGCTCTATGAGACGCTCCACTGGCTTGACGTCCGAGATCGTGTGATGTTCAAGCTGGTGGTCATTGTCCACCGATGTCTGAATGTTGCTTTAATTTGAAAAAAAAAGTTCAGTGACACATGCTATTAATCCAACATGCATGATAGACAGCATTTTTTCGAGGTTAAACTTTGGTAAGCATTCCCATGAAGTAGAATTCTGTTTCCACACTTGTCATCAATTTGCATTTGCTGTCCGATTTTCAGGCGAAAATTACAAGACGGATGGCTATGTCATTACTCCGAAAACGATGCAGCTGCTGGAAGAACACTTCAAAGCCGTCAACGGGATGGTGATTATTGTCCTCTCTTGTGTTTCGCAGTAGAAAATTTCTTTCCGGTATTTTTTCCACGTAAATTTCTCTGGATTCGTTTGGAACTTTCGACATTTTAATTTCTGTGTTTTAGCTGGTCACTTTGTGTGTCTTTCATGTGATAATGTATCAAGAGGATCATGTTATCCTTTTTCCCGCCAGTCGAGTCCAACGCCTAATCTGAGACAGAGATGCCACCAGAGACAGCTCAACGTCAGAGCTGACGAAAGGAACTTTGCAAAAAAAACTGCATCAAGACACATATTGACTACTGCATTCTACAACTATACATTCGTGCATCATCATTGCTGCGGCAGTGTGACCATTACAACCTACGTATAGGACATGTGACTATATTTAGTTGAATGTTCACTATTTTTTGCTCTTTAGTATTATAGTTAGGATTAGATTTAGTGTCTGGCTGGTAATGCTCACGTATTTCTGTTACTTTAGGTTGTAATTATCACGGACCGCATTGCTGCAGCCATTATCATACTGTTGTATTTAATTGTAATATTGTGTAAGTCTATACACGTAGCCGAATTTCTTGTGCGATTGCATTTTGTCATCTATCGATAAAAACATGATCGTGATGATGATGATTTTATGTCCATTGCTCCCTTTGGGTATCACAAACTGTATTGTGTTACCCTAGAAACGCGATGGGACAAAAAACGTTGGAAATTAATTAACGTGCTAGCTTTCCTGTTAGTGCCAGCGCGTCAGTCATTTCCATACATTATTATGTGCGTGTTTCATGAAACAATATGTTAAATCCTTTTTTCTGACACACGAACACTGACTGAATGTTTTGATGCCCTTTAGTGTCAAAAGAGGTTTGATATTTGGTGTAAGAATTTACGCTGTTTCTGTTAGTTACCAAATTTCCGTACTGTATCATTTTTAATCACGTTTTTTCAACGCAGGTTATAACTCGGTTTCCGCCAGAACCAAACGGCATTCTGCACATCGGACATGCCAAAGCCATCAACTGCAACTTTGGTTTTGCCAAGGTTAGTGTTTCGTTGCGAAATGTGGGTTTTTCTGTCACCTTTGATGGGCAATATTTGCTTTTGTTTTCAGCATGCAATAATTTTGTGTCAAAAAATTGAACTAAAAGGTAAATTATGCAGACAAAATTTATGAAGTGCCAGCTGTTGTGCAAGAATTGGAGGCAGGTGGGCGTTTAAATATATAACGTTTCTTGTTTATTTGCAAAGCCTTAATTATTGTCTGCTATTATTATTTATTGTTAACTATTGTGCTAGAATTTGGTGGATTTAGAGTGAATTATTCTCTTACTTTTTGTGCAGGCGAATAATGGTCTGTGTTACCTGCGATATGACGACACAAATCCCGAGAAAGAGGAGGAAAAGTTTTTCATCGGAATTAAAGATATGGTGCAGTGGCTTGGTGCGCCGGCATTTCTTAATTTAATTACCTGTATCAAAAAGAATAAAATGGAACTTTTTTCACATTTCTATTTTTCCTCATTGTTTTTGATGAATGAGGGACAAAATTGTCGGTTTTATGGGGCAGCGTCACTTTAATCAGCTTAAGTAGAGCTTCAAAGAAAGGTTTTTCTTTTCCCATATTTTGGTGCAAGCAGTATTGCTTTCTTATTTTGTCATTTATATTGTTACTCTTTATTTCTCTTTGTTTTCTGTGTATTCATAATTTTCTTTTCTATCTATGCTTGAGATTTTAGAAAAAGTTAGTAAGTAATTATCATCAGCTAATATTTTTTGCACTGAATTAATTGCCCAGTGTAGCTATAACGAGATAGTGACTCCTTAAGTTGATTGATTTCGTAAAACGTTAGCCTGTTGTTTAACGGCATTAATTCAGCAACTCTAGCGGTTAGGAATTATTTTAATTGATTTCTGTTATCTGCAGACTCTATGCCTTATGTGATAGCACAGCTTGGAGTACTACCAGGAGCTTCAGTGATGACTAATTTATTATTAAGCGCTAACTCTCAGTTTAACGGTATATCAACCAACCATTTTGTCCTTCAGTGCTTTGACATTGGCGGTTGGGCAATGTAGCTTCATGTGTTGGGTGGGCATTTAAACCGTACTCACACTCTCGCTGGCATTTATTATTAATTATTAATTGTCGTTAAAATGTTTTCGGCAGGCTACACTCCGTATCGGGTGACGCACAGTTCGGACTATTTCCAGGAGCTGTACGACCTCGCTGTTGAACTGATTCGTCGCGGTCATGCATACGTGTGTCACCAGAAGCCGGAAGAAATCAAAGGATTCAATCCTCCAGCATCGCCGTGGCGCGACCGGCCCATCGAAGAGTCCCTGACATTGTTTGAGGTAGCATTCATCGAACGGTAGCTCTGATGCAGGGGTCCCAGTAGTCCTGAAATTTCCAATTTGTCCTGAAATTGTCCTGAATTTTAAAACTGTCCTGACATTTTAGTCATTTAGTACAAATGTGCTGATATTGACCAATTATTATGCCGAAAAATGTGGCTGTTTAATATTTTTTGATATACGAATACAAGGCAGGGCTACTATTTCATCAACTTTTATTAGTAATATTGTAATGAATGACTGTTTTCTTTATGTTCATGACTGATTTGTGCTGGGTAACGCGTAATGATTTTGTACGTTTTAGATATTTTTGAGACCGTAAAATGTCCCAAAATTGTCCTGAAATTTACAGTGCTAAAAGCTTGGTCCTGAAGTTTCAATTTTTGCTGCTGGGAGCCCTGCTGATGTTTGTCTATTTGAGAGTGTTTGGCTGGACGACATTTCAAAAGTGTCAATTTTGTTGCCTTTTTGTGGCACTTTTTTCGTTCGTTTTACTTTCACCGCGTCTGATCCGCTGTCTGTGCAGGACATGAGAAAGGGCAAGGTGTCCGAAGGGGAAGCTACGTTGAGGATGAAGACCACCCTGGAAGAGGGAAAGCAGGATCCGGTTGCTTACCGTATCAAGTTCACTCCACATCATCGCACCGGAGATAAGTGGTACTAATGTTACTATCCATCATTCTTGCTGTGGTAGCTTTCTAATCTCAATGTCAGTGCGTACTAGAGGATGACACGGTAACGGGGAAAGCAGTAATACTTTGGAGTTACCACGGTAATTACTGCAGGACAGGGAAATTTGACGGTAATACTTCTGGGACAGTAAAATGTGATGTGGTAATACTGTGGTAACGGTAATGACGTTTTGCGGTAACGACATTAAACTGAAAAAATACGTTACGTGACGTTCAAAGTACTAAATGGAGAAAAATAATATGCAGAACCGACAGAACTGATTGGGGATGGCGTGGAGGACAAAAATTATAACAGAATACAGACAGGCGGGGATGCAGATAAGTTGGGGACAATATAGTGGGGATGTTGGCGAATGGCGATGGTAGTTGGGATGGAGAGGGGATGGAAATAAATGGTGTGGATGGGTAAAAAATATCTTACATTGTCATCGTCTAATGTGTACATCTGTATGCTTGTAATACTAATAACTATTACCAGGAAGATATTTATAGCGCTATCATCTACGTCAAAGACGTATGCGAGAGTTCACTTGGGTCATCTACTCGTCTAAGTGAAAGTTGGTCAGCGCTGTAGTGTAGAGGTGGGCAAGTCGTGGGCCAAACTGTGTGGTGCAATATTAGTGGGAACCCCCTAACAAGCAGTATGATTTGCTACCAGCATATGCAGGGGGAGTAAACAGGCACACCATACGACGCACTGGTCCTATGGTGCTGCAGCTTCGGCTTTTGTTCTGCTGGAATGATGCCATAAACTGATGATGGACCGTATTTTTTCTTTCTTATTTTACGCGGAATTTATTCATTCTGACTTGCAGGTGTATTTATCCGACGTACGACTACACGCACTGCCTGTGCGACTCTATTGAAAACATCACGCATTCTCTCTGCACCAAAGAATTCCAGTCGCGGTTTGTCACCTGCTCGTATTGGCCATCGGAATATTCTCGCTATTTGTTCCCCGTGGTCTTCGGTGTTTCTGATACGACGTTGATTTGCCCACTGAGTCCGATTTTGTTAATCGTTTTCGTGTGACCCCTTCAAAATTGTGAAGCGACACCGTAAACTTGTTCTTGATTTTAGTGGATTAGGAGAGGTGACAGCTTGTTCACCGTCGTCGTTGTCGTCGTTTATTACACCAGAAAGCAGCAGAACATAATGTACAATAAAAGTCTGCGCTTCTGCGCCGTCACTCGCGGTTTTCAGACAGCAGCTCAAGATCTTTCTGTTTTCCCGTTCCTACCAAGATACTATCATATGACCCATTTATCAGTACTGTCACGACATTTGTTTCGGTCGTATGAGCCTACTTTTGTGTAAATTGAGGAACTGGTCTGTCAAAAATGGTTAAGACTTTTTTATTAATTAATTAACGACACTGCGTGTGATTCTGATTGCAGCCGGTCTTCGTACTACTGGCTGTGCAATGCACTGGACGTTTACTGTCCGGTACAGTGGGAATACGGTCGACTCAACATGAACTATACCGTTGTGTCGAAACGGAAAATCGGAAAACTGATCGCGGAAAATATCGTCAGGTTACAAACGTTTATACTCCTGTCATATGACCAGACTCCATCTGGCGGATTTGTCTAAGACGTCTTAGACAAGTCTGATGATGAGAAGACCGGACACAGATGATTGACTGATTTATTTATTTATTTATTGACTGACTGATTGATTGACTAATTGATTGATTTATTGATTGATCGATTGATTGATTGATTGATTGATTGGTTTTTTAATAAGTACACACAGCAAAACGTATATGTACGTACATGAGAATACGTTGTAAGGTCATTGACTATATATTAGTTCGAAGTAATGTAAAATAAAAACTGTACATCGAATAAAAAGGTATAGGGACCGGTTGACCAATAGTAAAGATGTGATGATGATGATGTCATGTCCATTGCTCCCTTTGGGTAACACAGACTGTAAATTGTGTGACCCTAGAAACGCAATGGGACAAAAAACGTCGGAAAGTAATTAACGTGCTAGCAGTCTATGCAGTGCCAGCGCGTCAGTCATTTCCATACATTATTATGTGCGTGCTTTTTAAACAGTACGTTAAATCGCTTTTTTGACCTATGAACACTGACTGAATGTTGTGACACACTTTAGAGAGTTTTGATATTTGGTGATATTTGGTATTTGGTAGAGGGACAGGTTGAGAAGGAACACCAAGACCATCTGTAATGATAACACGGGAGTTCGTACGGGTGGTTTCTTCTCCTCGCAAAGTACGCAGTGTTTTCTGGTGTCAGGCAAACGGGGAAAAAGATTGCAGCTTAAGTGATACAGCATCGCATGGTCTGGTGAACGTTCCTGTTGAGTGGTGACTTTCTTTCTGAATTTAACTGTTTTTTTGCCATTTTGCTGCAAACTCATGTATTACGTGTGAAGTTTACGACCCACATATCAGAAAATTAGACTGCATTAGTTGTCTGGGTTTGTCGTTATCTATTGAGTTGTGTTTTTTTCGGTCCCGTTTCTTTTCTTTTTTAGCTAGACTTTAACTTTCTCACATTGTTGTACTCCCTGTGGCGTATATATTGACCTATTAACCGAACTGTAGTTTTCACAAAGGCATAATAAATTGTGCCTTACAGCCAACCAACCTGGTTAAAAGTAACATTTTTATTTTTTATTTTATTTCATTTTTTTATTTCTGCTGTACAGAGATTGGGACGATCCGCGCCTGTTTACACTGACTGCTCTTCGACGTCGCGGTTTTCCGCCAGAGGCAATCAACATGTTCTGTGGAAAGGTCACGTCTCTTTTAATTAATACTCATTAATACTCATGTTAATTAATACTCATTAGTTTATATATTAGCCTGGTGCCTTTTTCTGTCCGGTGTACATTTCTGCATTGTAAGCACTTCTCTCCATGCTTGCAGGAGAAGAGGAAGACTTACGCATTGACTGTGTGGTCTGTCTCAGAGCAGTGAAGGGTAGGTCCAAATTACCATAGCATACAGTAAGCCAGGATGTCAGCAGTCCTTTGTAACACGGCCTATTGCTACACAGAACTCGCCGTTTTTTTCCCGGCGCTGAAACTATCGCCAGTACTCATTGCGCCAAACTTCAGATGGTTGGCCAGGCTGAGTGGGCCTAAAGCCTGGAGAACATCGGAATGGAAAACCGGCCAAAGGCGGTCACCAATCCCAGTACTAACCGGGCTCGACGTAGCTTTCCTTTGTTGGTGTCACCAACACCATTACCACTACGCCAAACCAGCCATATAAAAATTCTTGATTGATTGATCGATTGATTGATCGATCGATTGATTGATTGATTGATTATTGATTTTATACAACAGACTTGTAAGAGGTTGAAAACCGTTTCAATTTTCTCACAGCTTCCGTTCCGACTCAGTGGTGGCTGGTTGTAAGTCAGCTTACAACTATATAAAACAAATATACACCACAGCTGCAATTTTGTTTTGCTGACACCGATCGTCGCCAAGGTCCGTTAAGCTAATTGTGGAAATGAATAAACTCGCTGCAAATTTCTACTTTACAGGTTGGCGTCACAATGTCGCAACAGACTTTGGATCCTTCACTGCTCGAAGCTTGTGTTCGCGATGTCCTTAACATCACTGCGCCAAGGTAACGAATCCAATCATTTTTTGTCTTACTCAGTCGTGACTTGATTCTACCTTTATATGTCCCGAAAGGGGCCACCTTGTTTCCTGACCGCAGTATGGCCAAATCAGGGTTACCTTTTGTTTATTGTGTTTATTTGTTTAGGTTTATTGAGTTCTGCATTTTTCTGTGTTGTTTGGTTTCGTTTCTTGGTACGTTAGCCAAGTAATTTGCTAGGAAAACTTACTCTTGTGACATCTTTCGTGTCGAAGGTTTTCCCTACATAGTCCAGATTGAAGAGTTATTTATTGTGATGGTTTATTTGTATATTTTCCCAACACGTAATATTGTCAACTTTATCCTAAATTTGTCTTTTTAACAGCAACATACTTTTCATAGGCACGATACAGCCTATTTGTGCTGAAAGTGCCGTTAAACCCAAATCAATCAATCTGCTGTTAAACTGCAGTGACTGCGACTGTAACGCAGGGCAATGGCAGTATTGGAGCCATTAAAGGTGACAATCGCAAACCTTCCGCCAGACACGTCGCCAAATGTGCGCGTTCCAAACTTCCCGGCACGCGAAGACCGAGGACATCACGAAGTTCCGCTCACCAGTGTCATCTTCATCGAGCGGTCGGACTTCCGCGAGGTTCGTTTCTTCCATGTCGGGTGTTTATGGTCTTTGTAACGTTGGAGTCGTGTCGTTTATTTTGTTTAATTCAGAATTGCTAAATCTCATTAGATCATTAAATTTCCTAATTTTGGCAAATATATAGCTAAATGGTGGCTGGTTTGGTGTTGCGGTAATGGCATTGGTCGCATCAAGAAAGTTAACCTGGTTGGTTAGTATTGGTGACCTTTGATATTTTTCAGGCCACTCAGCCTGGGTCTGTGCATTGAGTACTGGCAGAGGTTTCTGCCATCACTGGGGAAGAAACGGCGAGTCCTGCGTAGTATTGTGGCCTGCAATCAGGACTGATCTGCTGGCTTAAGTTGGTTAAAGCCGGTGGCTGTTGATTTGAGCCTGCCATCTATGGGTTGATGCTAGATACTGTAAATTGGGTCTTCCGCTTGCTGTTCGAGTTACGGTGACATGGCATTTTATTAGCAGAAATTAACACCGGTTATTTTGTGCGATTTGCAGGCTGGAGATAAGAATTACAAGAGACTAACGTGTTTGCAGTCCGTCGGCTTAAAACACGCAAACCTTGTTATTACGGTCGACAAAGTTCACAAGGTAAGATGCATACAAAACTTTTTTTGGGACACTTTCGAAAAAAATTTTGGAAGACGATGTGCATTTTATGTGATGACTATATTTGCCCAGTTTTTTTTTGCGGCATGTGGGCTAGGGAGCTGCGCCTCGCTTCCTGGCCGAGTGTCATAATGGGAGCCAGATCTAGAGTAGTTCCTTTTTGTTTGGGTTTTGTGCTTTTGTGCTGAATTGAGTATTTTCCAGTACCCTTCTTGGCTTCTTAGCTTTTTCACTCTTTATCTCATTTTGTGCATGCGAGCAGATTTCCCATGGCCTCATTAGGAAGCGCGATGGGTGAGAGTGGAGCCCATGACCTTTTAATCACCAGTCCGGCGCTATGCCACTTGGCTTCCAAGCCACAGTAATGTCTAAGGTGCAGTGTGATCCCAACTGAATCAATCAATTGAATACTATTTTATTGTGCGCCCAAAAGTTGGCCAGAGAGCTGGCCAACTTTGCCTGCCACACGTATAGGAATAACTAAAAGAGAGAAAAATAGAACTAAAACATAAAAACGGACGAACAAGTAAGTCCAGGAAACGGTCTAGAGCCATGAGATCAGTTCGACAGACAGAAACAGGATAAGGTGGAGGATAAGATTTTCTGAAAAGGTAGGTTTTGAGCTCAGAGTGAAACAGTGAAAAAGTGATGGAAGGTGACAGCAGAGTGTAGCAAATGTGTTCAAATGAGGGGGTTATTAAACTTATTATTTTTGCACGGATATCTATCTGGTGCTATTCTGAACCTATATCAGGACGAATCTGGCAATGTGGTGGAGCTGGAAGTGACCTGCCGAAAACCGACCGACACCGACAAACCGAAGGCGTTTATTCACTGGGTGTCGGAGCCGCTAACCTGTGAAGTTCGGCTCTACCAACGACTGTGAGTCTTGCTGCTTATACTGTTTTTTTACCGTATGGTGGCCTAAGCAAAAGTTCTTCCAGTTTCGTATGTGGGTTCACCTTCCAAAGTTTGCCAGCCACTGGACCACATCATCATCTGCAGAGTGAGGTCTGGACAAACCTCCGATATCCAGCTTCGTCAAACGGCATGAGTTGACAAAGTGAGACATCGTCTGGATCTCGGCCACAGGAGTAAAGGTCCTACGAGTCTGTTAGACGCCATCTCTTTCTATGGCCCCAAGTAGTAGACGTTGCCTCTTCTGGCCATTAACAAAGTAGGAATGTGTGTCACAATGTCTGTGTTACGCTATTGTACTGTATGCGAGTGTTTTTTGCGCATTTGACAAACTGAAGCATTAGCAAGAATAAAAATATACAGCTTTTTAATATTAATCAATTTTAAGTGTCACTATTGTTGTTATTTGCTGTCGGGATGACTGATCACACGGCCACCATGAGCTGAGGCCTTCAGTAGGCCCAGTGTTCAACCCATGTGCATGTGTATGGTGAGCAGTCTTTGTCCAATTATTTTAGTTCACCGGCAACACTGCGATTCCCGTCCACAACACTGACCATCCCGTCTCAACCGACCCATACAGGTCGTGAATCCAGTTGACCAGTGAAGTCGCGTACGGTTCCTGCTGGCACAGTGGTAGAACAGATAGCATTCATTGCTTTTGTTGAACTTTTAGCATAGTTATATGCGAATATTTGGAAATATTCTGTATAGATTTAATCACCGAAATCCCGAAGACTCGAGCGAAGTTCCTGGAGGATTTCTGTCCGACTGCAACAGGGTCGGTGTTTGTGTTTATCCTGTGTTTTTTTCAGTTTGAAACTGTGCATTTCCGTGGCTTTCTCGATACTGTATCGGCGTTGTGTGATATTGCAGCTTAGGCACTGGGGCCCGATTTACACCGAACTTTTAGCGATTTTCCCAAGTTTGTTGTGACCATTTCCTTGGCAGAATTTCTCCAGCAGTCGAATACATATCTCTGACGCATTTCACGAGTAAATAAAAAACTTTAAAAATATATTTGTCCGTAGATCAAGCCTGAGCGACGCGATATTATGCTAAAAATTACCCTGTCAACTTCACATAGTGTTTAACATATTCTATAGCTAAAAAAAGCTTAAAAACATTTCTATAGCGCCAATAGCGTCTCTGGATACAGAGGCGCTTGAAGGCGTACAGACTAGGGCGTTCTTAAAATATGTGTCTTTAGATGGCGCTTGAAACTGTCTACTGAATGCAGGGGCGGACTGGCTAATGGCTATTCAACCCGGCGCTAGCCAAGTATGCATACCATTCTTATGAGCAGTGGCATATCTGAACTCAGGAGGGC
>Ga0056115_1000766_pt1 | contig 14404 bp, 16 predicted proteins | sample WorMetOlspDAHAB1_FD_77007 | JGI IMG/M metagenome (GOLD analysis project Ga0056115, IMG submission 77007) | Marine gutless worms symbiont microbial communities from Max Planck institute for Marine Microbiology, Germany - Olavius sp. DAHAB.1 ...
AATGTAAGGCTGTTTTAGTTATTATTGTTTATATTTATTCATTCCTTTATCCAATTGCGGCAAATATAAAAAAACATTCAGTACTCAGGGACACCCGAACACAGACTAAACACAGAGCCGTTAAACTGTTGAAAATACAACTATCTACACAAGGCTGTACAAATTTGCGATGGGAGTTTTATTAAGCAACTACTGCAGAAAACTAACTTTTCCATCTCATCCATCTTGTCCTGAGTTATCTGCAGAATATTTGCATATATTTTTGTTGATTTTAGTTAGTGATCATTGAGTCTCCCGTTAAAAGTTTGGTCACAAATGCACAAATTACTACTACAGGTTGGTGTTGGAATTTTGTGGATTTGTCGATGGAAGCCTTCATCTTTAAGGCTCCTTTCTTGTGTTTTATTTTCTTCTCAACTTTAACTCTGAGAACTGCACTTGACAGTTGACAGTTGGACAGTCTGTTTGATGCTGTATGAAATGGACTTGATTTCCTAATGTATAGTATGTGTGTAATTTGTGTGTTTGGTGTGCGGAAGACATGTCTAATACGGATGGTGTTGTATGCTAACGAAAGTACATTGTTATGACCTTTTGATTTTCCCGCTTTAGTTATGTTTAAAAAATCGGCTTGCGGTAGTAGGTGCGGGACATTTTGATCATGTGTTGGATTCAATGTAAGAAGATCCGTGCATGCATGTGTTATCGTAATGCATTGCTTAGAAATTCGGTTGATTCTGCTGATCGGTTTGTTGTATAGTTCTTCTCGGATGCTGACGATGTTGACACTTGGATGTTGGACATGCTGCGTCTGGTGTCAAGCGAAGATGTCGGGCATGATGAGGCCAGCGTGCAGTCACTCGTCAAGAAGCATAAAGTCAGCTCATTGCTGCCAGATTCTTAATTGATCTTTTTAAAAATAACAGATAGTTTTAAAATGATTTGGTTACCAGCTGGTGTGTGAGTGGGCAATGGTATTTTAATGACATAAATTATTGCCCTGGTGGCTGACAATGACTTCGACAATATATAAAAGGATGTTGTGTATTGAGAGTATTGGCACATGGTACAAATTTGTTATTCTATGCAATATACACTGCTTAGACATTTGACTGAATTTTGAATGCGGTTTAAATAACAGTGCTGTGTTGCACACGTTTTTTAAGAGAACAGGAATCACTGGTTAAGCATGTAGCTAGTTTATAACGATGATTTAACGGTACTTTGTTTGTGATTGTGCTGTTTTGCAGAATATTACTGAAGAGCTGCACAGCAACAGAACTGCCATTGATGCACTGCACGAACAGGCTTCAAATCTTGGTGAACAGGTTCGTCGGTCTTGTTTGGTATTACTTCGGTGTTAAGTATCTAGAAATTAATACGTAAATGTTGTTATACTAATTAGTAGTGCTGAAAATTGTGTCAGAACTGTAGGAATTAAATTTTAACAATTCACACTTTTTGCACACTTTTGTAAGCTGTAGACTTGCCATTTAAACCTGATCACAGTTATCGGTCTTTTTTAATTCAAGGAATCATTCCAAGTTTAATCCTGCTTAGTTCTGACTTCTAAGACTCTTACTCCTCAGTGGTTTTCAGACACTGTTTCATGTCTAAATTTGTTCTATGTTCTCTCAAATCATGGAATGCTTGTCATTATTCCACTGAAATGGTTGGGAAACTTTGTGCACTGTATACGTTAAACAGATAATGTTTCACAGCAGCAGAAATTGTTTCAATATTAACAACATATGCAACTGTTGAGAGTGAAGTTGGTGAGCGAGTTGATGCCATGGTTATTATTGCATGTTAATAATAATAGTAATAATACTAAATAGTAATAACAGAGCCTAACTGTTCAAGCATGCTTCGTTTGTCAATATATGTAGGAAATCAGGAACGATGCTGAGGCGTCTCTAGAATGTGGAGATTTTGTCCATTGTTTGTTATGTCACTCTTCCACACTCTTGGAGCTGCAACAGCAAATGCACATTTTCTGAGTTGAAGTCGACTGTGAAGCAGTGAATGTGAACGTGAATGCTGTTGCAGGATCGTGAATCTCCGGAGGTTCGCAGTCGTCTGGACAGTGTCGAGCGTCGCTACAATGAACTGCTCGAGTTGACTGAACTCCGCAAGCAGCGTCTGCTTGATGCCCTTGCGCTCTACAAACTGTACAATGATGCTGATGGTGTGGAACAGTGGATTGCCGAGAAGGTCGCTTTTATGTCTCTGTAGCTCACTATCTGTTTTGTATTCTGTGGCTTCCAGTTTGCTTTCTGTAACTTAAAGCATCACATGATTGCATAAGAAATACACATAAATAAACAAGTAATGATTATGGATACTCCTATTACAAATCGCAACTGTTTACACATATAGCAAGGAGGGAACGCTTGCCTATTTAATTCAGATGTGCAGTTGAGGTGCTTCAAGCATTAATTGACAGATCATGGTTTTTCTCGTCAAGGAAGACAAGAGGAGGAAGAAGAATTGTTCTATATTCCTAAAAATTTCTTTGTCCATAGAGATCTCTTGTTTTATGAGAAAATACACATAACTTGGCACTGACTGAGCACGTACAGCTTTCGCTATTGCCGATCTGTATGTTTGCCTGTTGGACCCTGTCTGCACCTAAAAGCCACCAAAGCCTCTTTCGTGCACTTGTTATAACATTCTATGTTTGCACTGTACTAGCAAACTGAGTGCATTAGTAGGGTTGTCACTGATGATGTTCTATTGAAATATACACATTGACATTGATGGTCACATGATGCGTTTGTGATGATGGCGACGTTCAGGAGAAGCTGCTGCACACGATGGTAGCGACGGAGGATGTTGAGGAGGTGGAGATTCTGAAGGCTCGGTTTGAGACGTTCGACGAGGAGATGAGAGCCAACGCAGACAAGGTGGACGTAGTGAACCAGTTGTCAAGACAGCTGCTGCAGAACGAGCATCCAAATGCCGAAGAAGTGATCACGCGCGAGGACCATCTCAACAAGAAGTGAGTTCATGATGGCTTAGACTGAAAATCCTGTGTTTGTATATTCGTTCTAGTTGTGGTGGTGTTTTGTTTGTAGTTGTGTTTGTAAATTTGTTTAGTGCAGCTGAAATGGCAACATTAGTGCAGCACGAGTGCTTTCGTACATTCTGCTAGACAGTGTGATGTACTTTTCTGTTGTTTTTGACGTAATGAAATCCTGGCAGAGGCAAGTTACTACAGGATATAACTGTTTTCATATGATTCATGCTAAGGCGATGCAGTTGCCATGGTAACTGGGATGCATACCAATTAGCCATTTCTACAAATATTAACACTGGCTCTCCTTCCTGGCATGGCCATTCTGATGTGTCCATGCTTGGACAAAGTAAACTGTCCAGGATTAACTACAGAGGCTGAACAGTGCTTGGTAATAGATGCATTACAAGAACACCTGTGATGCTAATGCCATTTGTTGTATGTTTACAGATGGGCAGAGCTTCGTGAAGTGGCAGAGAAGAAGAAGGAAGGTCTCCAGCTTGCCCATGATGTCAATACATTCCACATTGAATGCCAGGAGACAGCGGTATGTTGTTCTTGTTATTGGTTGCTAAGCATCCCGAGCTGAGGCCTCATGTTGGGCCCACTGCTCAGACTACAGTATGCATATATGGTCATTCAGTCCCCACAGTTTCATATTATGCAGCCAGTAGCTTCATGCTTCAAACGCTGTCCAGTGGCTGCAGTCAGTCTGTTATTTTGTGACTTTTGAGTCTTCTGACTAATGACTTGATGTTACTGTTATTTGGTAGGCCTAATATGAATGAAATGGGATGGCACTATATCCACCATGTCTCTGTTTTGAGTTTGTTGAATATATTATCTAATGAACCCTTTCCTGCATTGTAGTTGAGCCCCAGTGGACCAATTTTGAATTATAACTTAGTTAATTACAAAGATACCTTACTAGGAGTCAAATCCGGGCCCCTCCCCCTGTAAACTGGCATTATCACATGACCACGGTGGTAGGGTGAAACGGTGGTATATAATGATAGTGATGATAATGTTGCTGCATTACCTGTTTGAACTTTGATCACTGTCGTACTCATTTCTGCTCACAGTATTTCAACAGATACTTTGTTTGTGACTGACACAAAAATTCATGAGGTGATACAAAATGGCCAACAGATGTTATTATCAGTGCTGTAGTAGCAGACAGAAGTCGTGATTATTTGCTGTTGCGTCAGAAAGTGTGATTTTGTTCTGTAGACATGGATCCGTGACAAAGCCAAGCTGATTGAGTCGACCGATGAACTGAGCAACGACTTGACTGGCGTTATCACCCTCCAGCGCCGATTGAGTGGTCTTGAGCGAGACCTTGCCGCTATTGAGGCCAAGGTTAGGAGGCGACTGTCAAAGTTATACACATACTGTTTTAAATCTATTTATAATATGCATTTATTGCGTAGTTCAGTATGCAAGTCAGTATGTAAGTTAGTAAGGATATTTGTAAACGCAGTTAACAGTGTCTTGTGGTCCAACTGCCCAGAACTGTTGGCAAATATAAAAATTAAAAACATATTTTGAAATTGGTGGCTCAGTAGAACTGGACTGACGTAAGTTGAAATTACAGCAAACTGTATTATATTTTGTTTGGGTGTTATCCACTTTTTTGTTATTATTTTCCCTTTCATATTTCGTTTTTTAATGATGTTATCTCTTAAATGGCACTGAAATGCCTTTTATGTGGAATTGTGCTGCTAAGAAACTACATGATTGCCTACTGCTTATTCAGTACTTTTAGAGCACAAATTTGTGAACACGTGACACACAGAATTGGTGAGGATTGCCTCACTGCTAAGCAATCCCTGTATGGCTTGATGGTGAAAGTCTGAAAAGATGTTGAACGTTATTTGTAGATTACATTGGTTATTATATGCTAACTACTGTTCAGTTTTTGTGCACAACACAACAGAAACTTTGTGACTGCATTTGACATTGTTGTACTGACCGATGTTGTACAGCTTGACCACCTGCAGAAAGAGTCGGAACGTTTGACCGATGAGAAGCCAGAGGAAGCAGCCGTAATCGGCGAAAAGGTCGTGACGTTGACTGAACTGTGGCAAGAACTAAAACAGACGGTATGAGTCAAGTACACTTTGTAATGCAGAAGGTGCCACATTGCTGGTCAGTTGAAAGTTATTAGTGGCTTTTGATTCAATATTACTGACACATTTGTAATGTGTGACACTTTTATTTACACACACAGGTTTTTGCAGTTATGTGGTTGGTTATTTGGGAAAATTTAAGTACTGAAGTATAGTTGTTGATGTTGGTTGGTGTGAGGACCATTTAGCATTTAAACACCAGGCCAATATGCTGTATACTGCATTTACCCTGTACACTCTACTATCACTAGTGTAATTGCCCATATGTCAACTATGTACCGTCAACAGCCGCACTTCTCCAGTTGCTGCTTCCACAACTTTGGAATTCACCGACTGTCTCTGAGCGTGTTAAAGATGATGACTGTGCACTGTATAAATTGACTATTAACTTATATCCTTGCTTGCTTACGTACTGACATATATGCTATTTTGTCTTGATTCATTTCATTTTGCTCACTTCAAGACATTACTGTTTTGTTGTTACTTTTTCAGTTCACTTTCCACTTTCTTGCATATCCAGCTGTCTGTTGGACTTTTGGTGAGTGTGCTGTGGGTTTTTTGATTTGTCGTGATCATTTACAGCTGAAGGTTCGTGATGAGCGGCTCGGCGAGGCGAGCGAACTGCAAAAATTCCTTCAGAACTTGGATCATTTCCAGCAGTGGCTGACGCGAACGGAAACGGCCATTGCGTCCGAGGACATTCCAAACGACCTCGTGGAAGCCGAGCGCTTGCTGCACGACCATGCGCTGCTTAAGCAGGAGATTGACACTTATGCACCGGACTATGCACAGATGAAAGAGTACGGGCAGAAAGTCGTCGAGGGACAAGAAGGCGTCCAGTACATGTTCCTCAGAGAGGTTGGTTTAGTGTCCCATTCAGCCTTTTTCTCCAGTCTATGGCAATAACAACATTATTGCTATTATTTTTTAGCCATGGCAAATCTAAAAAAAACTGGTTCAAAAATTGGTATTCAGAAATGAAAGTTTGATAGTGCAACATATATTGGCCAAGCATGTAAGCCACTTATCAGTATAATATATCGGGTTGTTACCGTCAGCGGATACATTCCCATGCTAATTGTTATTATTACTGTTAGTATTATTGTCATCACAAATGTAACTGGTTAGTGACACTGTTACATAAACCGTGTAGGGACACTTTGTACTGTCATACCCCTTGAAACAGAAGGAAACCCACATTTGTAGATGATTGTGATATCTCGGAGGATTTCCGCCTCCGAAGTGACCTATATTGTGTCGAGTGGGGCGTTAAACTCTACTCACTCACTCTCGGAGGATTTCCGACTTATCAGTTGTTGCTACTACGTGTATAATTTGGCGTTTTGTTTCTGAGGATTGTCCATTGTGCATTGCTGTGACATTTGGTGACACATGCAGAGGCTGAAGGCACTGGACGATGGATGGACTGACTTGCAGAAGATGTGGGACACAAAGCAGAGTTTGTTCACACAGAGCAACAAACTGCTCGTGAGACCTTTTTCTTTCTTCTTTCTTATTTACTCTAACAGTTAGTTTGTGTGCTACTTGCATTGTGCCAATTGTTTGTAAAGAATTTAATAAGGCCAACTTCATTCTCGGAGTACTGTGTGACAATCGGGAACAACAATGTTGGCATAAAACTGTAATGAAGCATTATTTTTCAAGAATATGACGATTATTTTGATGGTATTTTTGTTAATTATGTGTAATAATAGTACTTTATCACTAAGCACAAGGATACTTACTACATTAACAAATTGAGGAATGTTTTTCTGTTAATAGCTTTATCATAACAGTTAATTCCAGGTTCATTCAGATTGCAAAGAATATAATGACTGGTACTGCATTCAGTGGCAGAGAAGGATAGCATGTTAATGATAACGTCAGACCGTTGTTAGAATACAGAGGTGTAAATGAGTGTGCAAAGCGAGTGAATTGGTTGGCATTATTTATGTAGTTTTTCAGTTTTGCTGCCATGCCATGGTTATAGGACTGCTCGGTCATGTGGTGTGTTGTTGCGCAGCTTGAGCTTCATTATCATTTTAACACATTTCATAAACTAGCAGTTATTTTATAGCAATGGCATAAACCATAGCAATATTACTTTCCCTTTACCAGCACATGCATTTGTTGGCATAAAATGGCAAAATGGCTAGCCATAAATATGCATTGTCTGTAGTTCAGTGGCTGAATTGTCTTCCTACCATATAATATTCTCTGTGCATTTATTTCACTGCTGTTAAGAGCAGCCACTGTGCCTTATGTTTGTAGTTATTCCTACGTGATGCAAAACAAGCTGAAGTGCTACTCAGCCAGCAGGACAATTTCCTGTCAAAGGAAGAGACACCGGTATGTTATTGTTTTTTTCTCAATTGTAAAAAAATGTGTGGCTTTGTGATAAAAAAGTATCACAAACTTGCAAAGTTTTTGACCATGTTACTCCTACAGTTGCCAACTTCAGTTATTTACAGCACCAGTAAAAGTATCTTACTAGATCAGTTGCATTTCTGAAGTAAGACTTGTATTTGTGGGCCTTGTCCAAGATGTTGAATTGGGAATGCAGTGGTGTATTTTTTGCATGTTTTTTTCGGCAGCATTCTGTCGAGAACGCGGAACATTTGATCAAGAGACTGGAATCTTTCGTCACGACAACAATGGATGCCAATGATGACAGGATCAACAGCGTCGTTGATCTCGGTCGTCAGCTGATTGCAGAGAACAATTACGCGTCCGACAAGATTCAGCAGAAAGCTGACAGTCTTGATGACAGGTGATTTGCCGATTCAGTTCTCTCATAAAATGGCTTATAGCAACCTGCAGGCAGACTCAGAGGTCAAGTTTTTAGTTTGGCCTGCAAGTTGACGGCCACCTGGCACTGACCGACTGTCAACTGGCTTTCGCAGTACTTTTGAGTTTTTTTCTGGTGAGTCCATGGTGGGGATTGGAACCAGTGACCTCTCCCCAGTTGGCCTTGCCAAATGACCAGTGATCTTCTTGAGAGATGGTGGTGGTGTTGATTTGGTTGATACATAAAGATATGATTAACTATAGTACATGCGCACAGTTCAGAAATAACTCAGCATTTATTTTCTACTTCTTTGTTTGTCTCAGTGTGTCATTACTGGTTTTGGAGTGCAACCAATGTGGTGGAATTTGAATGGGGCAAGCCGGGAAATTTTAGCTTTACTTATTGTGGTAGTGGCAATGCTTTGTTCATAAATTGAACTGAACTGAACTGAGTGAGTCAGTGAATGTTTCTGATTGCTGCATCATATGGTTACAAAATGAGTTAGCTGCCATGACATTTCAATTATGTACGTTTTGTTAATGAAGACGTGAGAAGAACCGCAAGCGTGCCGATGAGCAGTTGGAGAGACTGAAAGATGCTTTGCTGCTGCAGCAATTCTTCCAGGATTGTGACGAGGTCTGTCAGTTATGTCTAGGTGTTTTGTTCATTTGTGATATGTGGAATTTTTTAGTCTATGTCCCAAAATATTTTGATTTTGACGTGACTGTAGTATGTGTAGTACATTGTCTGATGTTGAGGCCCATAATTGTGGTGCCGTCAGTCAGGAACTTAATTTGAATTCGTTTTGTTTGATGTGTGTGTAGAATGTAGATCTTATGCGTGAATTTTTGACTATTGACTGTTGAGCACCAACTTTAGACCACGCTTAGCTGTTGTGTTTGTGTTACTGATTATGTAAGCCGATTACTGTCATCGTTAACATGTGGCTTGCTAATGTGTTGTGTGGGATGCAGCTGAGCGACTGGCTTGCGGAGAAGATGCTTGCAGCTCAGGACGAGACTTATCGTGACGCGAAAAACATCCACAGCAAGTGGATGCGTCACCAGGCGTTTGAGTCGGAGATCAAATCCAACAAAGATCGTCTGGAGAAACTCATCAAAGAAGGCAATGATCTCATTGAGCAGAAACCTGAACTGGCAAAGGTAATTCTGCTAATGTCCTAGCTTCGTCTGTGCTATGATACTGTTGGTTGCCCATGAGACGGACGGCCTGTTTTAACTGCAGTCTAGCAGCATTCGCTAAGTTTTGGCTTTATGCTGGAAAAATAAGCTGCGTATATTTGACTGCATGTTGTGTCTTTTGGCAAATGTAGCAAATTTACTAATTACTGGTTTTAATTACAGTCCCATAGACATTGTGTCCAGTGCCTTAAACCACATTTTATTTGATCATGCAGAGTATTTTTGAAGTATTAAAAAGAAGTATTATGTATTCTGTGTATTCAGTATGTCCAGTGCATAGACTCTTGGTTATGAAGTACTTCATTAATGTGAAATGGTCTCTGGGCACAAGCTGCTGGAACTCATAAAGTATTTGAGATCAATCTCAATCGTTTCTGGTTTCGGGTGCCACCGTCTGGAACGGCCTGCCTCTCCACATCGCATCTGCGCCGTCACTCGCGGTTTTCAGACAACGACTAAAGACATTTCTGTTTTCCCGTTCCTACCAAAACACTATCATATGACTTGTGTGTTACTATCACCATTCATCACTACTGTCTGGATACCTGTGGTCCTTGCAATAATTAACATTATTTAGGCCACGTTAAAAATGTTTATGATGATGATGATGATGATGATCTCGTCACTATCTGAGTGGGGACGACGTTTGAGTGGTGCTAGCTAATGTAGTGGTGAAGAAATGATTTTTTTAAACTTTATCACATGCCATCAGTGGGGCCTCTCTACAGTTCTTCAGTCAGATTTCTGCTTCTTTCAGTGTCGTTAAGTGCTTTGAATTTATCAATTTATGAATTTGAATGTACTACTGCTGGCGTATATTTTGCCTGTTCTTTTATTATTTGTCACTTAGTTCTGCTCTTTATACTAAATGTTGTGATAACTGCTGTGTAGGAGATCCAGCCGCGGATTGATGAGCTGGCTCGGCAGTGGAAAGACCTGGAAGAGACAACAGCCGCCAAGGGAGAGAAGCTGTTTGATGCCAACCGTCACATACTGTACGAACAGAGCTGCGACGATATTGACGGCTGGATCAACGAGATTGAGTCGCAGATCATTACTGACGACGTCGGTCATGATTTGACGACAGTGAACCTGCTGGTCCAGAAACAGAACGTACGCAAATTTTTTGAGTTGTTTTGTTTTGCTTACATCAGGGGTAATCAGTTAAGTGTGGTTTAGATTTATAATGCACATTCGTACACTCTAAGCAGTCTTATGTGTGCACATCATCCTGACAGAATTTACACTAAGCTCTAGTTCAAACAGTAAACAAAAGAAGAGTTGTACAAATTTGCTGCAGTATATTTAAGCCATTTCGATATATTGCTGGGCTCAAGCTATGATCAAAATCGTTGACTTATAATATTGCATAGTTGCAAATGTTGCTGTCAAAAACTTCTAAACCCAATGTAATCTCTCGGCATATCGGGGATGACCATATTGTATCGGCAAAACTGCTGCGGCTGCATCGTTGTGTTGATTTGTGATGCAGATCCTTGAAAGCCAGCTGAAGATAAAGCAGGTGCAGGTAGATGAGCTACAAGCACAGACTGGTCTGCTCAGAGACATCGACCCGCAGAAAGAGGAGGAGATTATGCACAAAAAAGCACGCGTGGAAGAACGGTGAGCTGTTCGATGTTTGTCTTGGCTAAATTTCTGGACTTTTCTTGTTGTTTTTGGCACTCAGTATCATTGTGAACCACCCAGATTCAAGTCTGTGACACAGAAACATCAAATTTATTGGTGGCATCAGGAAGGGCATGCAGTTACATTGCTTTGATGCTGCATAAGTTACCATGTTTTTATTCCGTCAGTCACTGTCCTAGCTTTTGGCTAAGGAATGAGTTGCAAGAAGGTTAGCGAGGTGGGTGTGGACAGCTGCAATATGTGCTATATTGTGTGCTAGTATAAAGAAGTCCGCTCTATTTCGACTGCTGCATTTTTTGCTCCACGTTTGCATCCGTGTTTCACTGGTGCTGTTTTCTTTTGCTGAAACAGCTGCTGCTACTGAAATGGTTTTGCTAATTATCAGATTCTGACTTTGCCACTTTTGCAGAGAGGGCCGCATGAGTCGCATTCTGACTGTTTCTGTGTGCACGTTGTATGTGTTGTTATTAGATTTGCAAAGATGCTGGAGCCGCTGATGGACCGCCGTGCTAAGCTGGAGCGTACCAAGCGCCTGCACCAGTTCCTGCGAGATGTAGAGGACGAGAAGATGTGGATTGCGGAGAAGCTGCCTCAGGCGCAGGCGACCGAGTACGGCAACTCGCTGCTGAGCGTCCAGATGCTGCAGAAGAAGAACAAATCGCTGCAGAATGAAGTGGAGAGCCATGAACCGAGAGTGATCAGTGTCGTGGACCTCGGCTTGTCAATGATTGAGGAGGGACACCCGCAGTCCGACGAGTTTCAGAAGCTCATCGACGATCTCAACGAACGCTGGGCCGAACTCCTGGCGGCTGTGCAGGCTCGCAGAGATCGGCTGGAACTCTCCGAGCAGACACAGCAGGTCTGTCATTTCTGAATGCTACTGTGCACTTTCGGTTGAGTTGAGCTCAAAAATTTATAACGCACATTTTTTATTGTGTGTGCAATCACGAGAACACAAGTTTATGGGTCTGTTGGGACAGAAAAGAACGTGTGCATGTGTGTGTAAGTGGTCCGAGGTCAAATCTGATTTGATGCCTATTAAGGTTCACTATAATACTTCCGAGCCAAATGTGAATGTAACATTTCGAATGGCAGCAGGACTGGGAGGATACAGACACCAAGCACACTGTCATTTCATTAAGATTCAAAAATTTGCTTTTTTATACTGTCTCACACAAATTCTACATTGCAGCTGCTTATCCTTGATTTTACAACTCTTTTAATCTTCTGTAAATCCCCGAGAGCTTAACATTCGCGTAGGGTAACTATGCTGCTATTACTGTGAAATGTGAATGGCACTGAATGGCCTGTGCTGATGTGCCGTTAAGAAACTGGTCGCTTACTCACTCACTTGTTGTGACAAAGGGCTACAACACTAGTGTGGTTGTGGCAATCATGTTGTCATATTTTGTCATGTTAATCGTTGCAGTACTTTTTCGATGCTTCGGAGGCGGAGGCTTGGATGAGTGAGCAGGAGCTGTACATGATCAGCGAAGACCGTGCGCGTGATGAGTTGGGCGCGACCAACATGCTGAAGAAGCACGGCAACATGGAGCGTGTTGTCGAGGATTACGCCGACACGATTCGTCAGCTGGGCGAACGCAGCCGCAAGTTCTTTGACGAAGGACATCCAGACAGGTTTGTGTCGATATATATTTGAGCTGCGGAAATTAACGATAGGTTAATTGATTAAATTAAATTGGAAGAATTTATTTTCGATCTGTTATAATTTGAGACTTCTTAACATAATGAATCTGTGCTTTACTGGGTGTCTCTTCAGCTCTTCAGACTACATCATAAATAAAATGCATACTGCTCTTCTGCCACAAATTGTAACGTCACTAGTTTTTGTGTGATTGATCATTGTGGGTTTCTCCAATTTTGCTATATTTAAATAAAAATACCAACTACCTATAGTCAAATTCTGCATTTTTTGTGGTCTCCCTGTGGTTGATTTACTTGAAATTGTTCGAAATTAATCGATGAATCAAAGTTAATGTATGGTGATTTATTGATTAAGAAATATTAATAGTACCAGCCCTAATTTATACTGACCGAGTGGTTGTTCATCATGCATAACGCGTCCCATTCCGATAATTTTCTGCCTGATGTTTGAAACTTTGTGGATATACTCGGATGCTGTAAAGTATTTCAACTTTTCCCATATTACTCACATCACTGAGTAGACAATATTACCGTTCACTGCCAATTGACATGGTGCTGTGTTTTGACCACACACCAATGTTATTACTGTGTCCACCGCTTATGGGACGTGACCTGATTGAATGTTTTGCTGTTGTTATTCTTTGCTGTTGGTGGTTAACTGATTGCTCAGCCAATAAAAGCCGCATTGGCCCAGTGCTTAACCTGTCTGCTTGTGTATGTTGTAGCGATGCCATTGCAGTGAAGCAGTCGCAGGTTGACAAGCTGTATGCCAGCCTCAAAGACCTTGCACTCGAGCGACGCGACAAGCTTGGTGAAGTTCTGAAACTGTACAAGTTGAATCGTGAGATTGAGGACCTTGAACAGTGGATTGCTGAGCGCGAGGTTGTTGCTGGGTCACACGAGCTTGGACAGGACTTTGAACATGTCACGGTAATAAATCATACTGATTTCGTTGTTGATGTATTTTTTTTCTTTTCCCTTTCCATCTCTTCTTACACCCTCTTTTCTTGTCATTGCTGTGAGGGAGAACTTCGAGGCATTGCCCCTAAGAGAACCTGTATTTCTGTTTAACAGCTCCCCGTACAATCTTGGCTAGTAAATCTCAGCGTCTTCTGTGCCTTACATGATGTAGAACACATCGCGAGTGGTTCAGTTGTGTTATGCATATTCATATGCATTCATGCTTTGCATATTCATGAGGTTCCTGAATTTGTTTGCAGATGCTGTGCGACCGATTCAAGGAGTTTGCACACGAGACGGAGCTGATAGGCCAGGAGCGTGTCGCTGCCGTCAACGACATTTGCGATCAGCTGATTGCCGCTGGACACTCAGATGCAGCGACAATTGCCGAGTGGAAGGACGGTATTAATGAGGCATGGACCGACCTTCTCGAGATGATTGACACCCGGACGCAGGCGCTGGCAGCATCGTGGGAACTGCAGAAATTCTTCCACGACTGCAAGGAAACGCTACTGCGCATTCATGTATGTGTTTTCAGTCGTTGATTCTATGTTTTCGTTTGGCCTTTGTGGTGCTAGGCATTGGCAGTATGAGCCCATCTTGTTTCCAGATCGAGTTTTGTGAGTAGTTTTTTGTTGTTTGCGGGTTGTTGTGTTGTATTTAGTCCATGTCTCTTTCTGCACTCTTCATCTTTTCCTTCATCAGTATCTATAAACTTTCCCAGCAAATAGTATTTTCAACTTAATATCAACTTCTTAACAATGTCATCATTTTTAAAGGTACAGTATAGAAAGTGCTATTAAATAACTAATAAACTCACATCGTTTTCATCTCCACTGTATGTCACTGCTACAGATGTCTATACATTGCATGCGAAAATTAAGTTGGTGATATTTAAACCTATCAAGAATTAACCTGTTATATAATATTTCAGCTCATGTAACTGTGAACGTCTGTTTCGTTTATTATGTGAACATATATTGCTAGTGGCAGGACA
>Ga0056115_1000767_pt1 | contig 14399 bp, 12 predicted proteins | sample WorMetOlspDAHAB1_FD_77007 | JGI IMG/M metagenome (GOLD analysis project Ga0056115, IMG submission 77007) | Marine gutless worms symbiont microbial communities from Max Planck institute for Marine Microbiology, Germany - Olavius sp. DAHAB.1 ...
CTGTGGGCTGCAAGCCCGGTCCTCGCTGATTCCGGCCGGGGTCGCAAAGCGATGCTTTGCTCGAATCCCGTCCGGGCTCGGTCGCCGATTGCTGCGCAATCTGCCCAGCTGAGCTACGGGCGGTTTCTCGGAATTCCCCATGGATAATGGGGACGCGAATGATACCCTTGTTACCCCTTATCGTCCACAGAGCGAAGCCATGCCAAAGGTATGTCTGATAGTCGCCTCTCTACTGGCCTGGGCAACGACAGCTGCCGCGGTCGAGCCGAATGATTCAGAGCTTCGCAGTGAAGGTCTCGGTGTCGCGAAACAGTTTGTGGCCACGCTTCAACCCGAGCTGAAGGCCGCTATGCAAGGCGGTGGGCCGGTCCATGCAATCAGGGTTTGCTCCGATAAGGCGCCGGCAATCGCGGCAGAGCTCTCAGCCAGTTCGGGTTGGACTGTGAAGCGGGTGAGCCTGAAACCGCGCAATGCAAGATCGGCATCGCCGGACGCCTGGGAGCGATCACAGTTACAGGCCTTTGATCGGGCGGCTGCTTCGGGTGAGCTGCCGGAACCGGTATCTGGCTGGGTGGATGGCCGGTTCAGGCTGATGCAAGCGCAGCCGGTGCAGAGTATCTGCCTTACCTGCCACGGCACAGCCATTGCGCCAGCGGTAGAGCAGGCCCTGGAAACATATTACCCGGGAGATACGGCCACGGGTTATGGGCCCGGGCAGGTACGGGGTGCAATCAGCCTGACCCGGCGACAGTAAGCCGTTCGCTATTCCATCCGGCCCAGATTCGGTTTAATGTAAGTCGATGTCCTCAGCACCCTTCCCCAACGCCCTGCACTTTCGCATATTGGCCATCCTGGTGGGCCTTGGTGCCCTGTTGGCGCTGACGGCTTACACAGTGCTGAATAACCATGTTTATTCAGCCTTTGACCACTACGAGCAAGACCTGGCAGCGACTGAACTATCCCGCGTGGAGCAGGCCATAGACGCACACATGGATGCCCTGGCGCTGATGAATCGTGATTACTCGGAGTGGGATAAGCTCTACAACGCTGTGCTGGCGCCCCAGTCCATGCCTGATTTCGTCGACGAAGAGATGTATGCGGACCAGTGGCCGCTATTGGGCATTGAGCTCGTGCTAGTGCTGGATGCGGACGGGCAAATCATCTGGGGCCAGCTGGCAGAAGCGGAAGGAGAGGACAGTCTGACCCTGGACGATGTCGTTCTCCCTCTGGTTGCCAATAACCCGCTCCTGAGCTCGGAAGCTGCCATCAGTAGTCATACACGCGGGCTGATCGACACCCCGGCGGGGCTGATGATGATTGTTTCGGCGCCCATTCTCCACACCGACGGCTCCGGGCCGGTTGCCGGCAGCTTTATCGTCGGCAGCTTCTTCACGGATGAGAAAATTGCGCAATTTGCGAAATCCGCGGAGGCTGATGTCACCCTGTTCTTCATGGCCGATTCGGAACTCTCTGACCGTGTGCGGGAGGTACCCCTGGAACTCAACGCTCTGGGCAAGAAAGTGCTCGCACGCAGCGCCGGGGATCGGCTCTATATGCTCAGCCAGCTGCGCGACCTCTATGGCGACGCTGTTGCCGTGGTCCAGACCACGACCGATGGACGCCTCCAGTCAATCGGCAGCGAAACGGTGGCTGGTGCGCTGAAGTCCCTGTTGCTGGGAATCGGGAGTTTCGTGCTGATGGCCTGGTTGCTGCTCGTGCTGGTGCTGCCCACGGGATCCGACTGAGTTGCCGTAAAAACTAATTAAAGTTTCCTTTTTCCCGGCCGAAAACAATAAGAGGGGGAGTCAAGCTCCCGAGAGATAGCGGCTGGAATAACACTGCAATGATCAACCCAGGGCGGAGTGGTAGATACAGTTGGGTACTCCATGCCCTGATGGGTGGAGTGCTGTTCCTGCTTGCCCATCCGGGTTCAGCCCAGCCGATCAACGATCAGCCCACGGAGTTGCTGGCAGGGGTTGGCGACAACCGCGCGAGCCTGTTGGTAGAGCTGGCGCAGCAGTACCGCCGCACCGATCCCCAGCGCTCCATGAGTTACGCGGAAGAGGCACTGGGGCTGCTCGATCCCTCGGCAGACAGTGAAAACCTGGCACTGGTCTGGGATGTCATGGCCTGGCACAAGCTCAACCAGGGGCTCTACGAGGATGCACTTGCCCTCTCCGGCCAGGCAATGCAGTCGGCGGGTGCCAGCACCAGGCCTGCCCTGGGCGGTCAACTCTTCTATACCCTTGGCGCAATCCAGTTAACCCGGGGTAACGTCACACTGGCACAACATGCTTTCGAGCAAGCGGTATCTTTTCTCGAGCGTGCTGATGACATTGCATTTCTGGCCAGGGCCTATTCGGCCATGGGTGGGTGCTTCCGGCATTTCGGGGAATTCGAGACCGCCATGGCCTGGCACCAGCTTGCCTACGAAACTGCGATGAAAACCCAGGATCACGACGTGAAGTCGATGGTGCTGAACAACCTGGGCGATCTCTACGATCACATGGAGCGACCCCAGCAGGCCCTGGAGTATTACCAGCAATCGCTGGATCTCGAGCCGCATGTGCAGCCGGGTCATGTGGTCAGAATCCTGAACATCGGTACCCAGTACCAGGTTCTGCAACGCTACTCTGAAGCCCTGTCCAGCTACGAGCAGGCATTGAAGCTGAGTCGCGAGCTGAAGCTGGGCCAGCATGAGCCGGAAATCATGGTGGCCTTTGCCGCCACCTACGTGTCGATGGGAGATCCCGACACCGCATTGAGCTGGTCGCAGCAGGCTCTGGAGTCAGCGAGCCGGGCCGGTGTGGAGGTGCAGATCATTGGTGCGCTCAACTCCCTGTCACAGACCTATCTCGCCCTGCGCAACTACAACCTGGCCATCGCCGCCAGCGAACGTGCGTTGGGACTTGCGCAGCGCCAGGAGGTACCCCAACTCATTCTGGATACCTTGCGTCAGCTAGCCACTGCTTATAAGAGCGCCGGCCGCTTCAAAGAAGCACTGATGACCCTGGAAACCTATACCGGCAATTACCAGAAGATGTTGGAGGATCGCGCGGGTCGCCGGCTGGCTGAACTGCAAAGCCTGCTGGAAAGCGAGGTGTCGGAGCGGGAAATCGAACGCCTGCAGCAAGAGAACCAGATTCGCGCCCTTGAACTGCAACAAGAGCGTAATCGCCGCATTGTCTGGATCAGCCCGGTTGCTATCCTGGTCCTGATCATCGTCTTCCTGGTGATGCGTTACTTCACGGTGCAGCGCCTGTCCCGCACCGATGAGCTGACCCAGATACCCAATCGCAATCACCTCTCGATGCTCCTGGAACAGGAATTCCGGCGCTTCCAACGCTATGGCAACCCCTGCTGCCTGATGATTCTCGATATCGATGATTTCAAGGCGTTCAATGATAGCTACGGGCACGATTGCGGCGACCGGGTGCTCGCCGAAGTGGCGCGTGTGGTTACCGACAACGTGCGCAATGCCGACCGGGTTGGCCGGTGGGGTGGCGAGGAGTTCGTGGTGCTGTTTCCGCAGACGCAGCTCAGTGAATCCAGGCAGGTGGCGGAGCGGGTGCGCCGGGCCGTTGAGCAGTACCGGCTGCCTGTCCCGTCTGCTGACTCTGCGAAGACAACCGAGCTGGCGGTGAATATTACCGGTGGCCTGGCAGCCCTGGCCGCTGACGATGCCGATGTCGGTAGCTGGTTGAAGCGCGCTGACCAGGCACTCTACGAGGGTAAACAGGCCGGTAAAAACCGTGTTGAAGCCGGCCCTGAACTGCAGCGCGACGCGAACCCGCCGGTGGCTGACACGACAACGGCAATAGGCGCTCCAGCTAGCTGATTTCGCTGTTCACTACCCAATCTGCGACGAGTCGAGCCGATCACGCGATGAGGCGCGGGCGAAGCTCTGGTCAGCCAGAAGCCTGTTCTTCACACTATTCCCTGAGATCCTGGCTGATCCCGGAGGGGAATTATCATGCGCCTGATAAACAAGATCCTGTTCGCATTCGCTTTGTTTTCCGTTACGTCCCCGGCTATGTCCCAGGACGAGGGGGAGGACGCACAACAACTCGATGGGTTGATCGACGCCGTGGCCCGGGCCTACGGTGGTGCCGCCCTGATGGAGATCAGAAATTACCGCATTACCGAGCGCTACATTGCACCGGGCACCGGCCAGAGCTGGAATCCCGAGCTGATTAACATCGGTCACGTTAACCAGGAGTTCGTGCACGATATCGAGGCCGGAAACGTGTATTTCGAGAACTGGTTTATGGGGCGTGGCGGGCTCTTCCCGACAGTCACCATCGTCAACGGCGAAAATGCCTGGGCGGTAAACATACAGACCAATCGCTACGGTGATGCCGCCTCGGCCGATCCCTATGTTATTGCCGGCGGAACCATGCGTACCACGGATACGCTGCTGGTGCGCGAGTTACTTAAGTCGCGTGCAGATGCGGAGCACCTGGGGAACGCCGTGTTCATGAACCGCGCTCACGACATGATCAAGATCCCCTTTCCCCAGAGCCCCGATCTTACCCTGTACATCGATTCGGAGACTCACCTGCTCAGTCGGATGACCCGCGAGAACCCGCAGCTCGGTCTGCTGGACTACGTGTTCCGGGACCACTATGTGCGCAAGGGTATTACACGCGCCGCGCGAACAAACTTCTTTGTTGCCGGCGATCCCAACCTGATTGGTGCAAAGCGCGAGATACGCTTTAATGACAGTATCGCCGCTTCTACCTTTTCCCTGCCGGAGGGGCTGGAACAAGAAGGGGCAAGAATCAATGCCACCGAGATGCAGGTTAACCGCCTGGCCAACAATGTGTATCACGTCGGCCAGAACGCTGGCTTTTCCATCTTTGTCGATACCGGTAACGAGGTCATCGGTTGCGGTGGTTATCCCGGCCTGACCCAGCGCCTGGAGAAGTTCCGCGAGGAGAGTGGGTCGCATCGGCCCTTGCGCTACCAGGTGGTGACCCATCACCACCAGGACCACCTGGGCGGTATTAACGAGGCGCTGGATCTGGGGGCAACTCTCGTCACGATTCCCGACAATATCGAAACTATTTCAGCGGCGGCCGCAACACCCCCCGAGAGCGGCCGCTTTCTCACGGTCAACCAGCGGCTGACCCTGGGCTCGGGGAACGGCAGGGTTGAACTCTACGATGTGGCGACGATTCACTCGATGAGCAACCTGCTGTTCTACGTACCGGGCAGTCGGACCCTGTTCATGGCGGATCATTTTGGCTCGCCTTACGAAAAGGGGACGCCGGTGGCCAATCGCAACACCGTGAGTATGAGCGAGGCGCTGGAACCGCTGGACCTGAATTACAACAAGATCGTCACAGCCCACGGTGCCCGGGTTTTCACAGCCCGTGATTTCGATAACTCGGTGAAGGCCTACCGGGATTACGATTGTCCCGATGATCGTCCGCTCTGTTCGATCTGACAAAAAAAGCCCGGGCAATGCCCGGGCTCATGCAGTTTCCGCAACTTGCTTTTTGTTCTAATTCAGGAACAGTGACACCGTCGCCGTATCCAGTACTTCGCCCTCGAAGGTGGCCTCGTACTCGAAATTGAGGCCGTCGGCATCGGTGGCATCTTCCTCTGCGGCATCCCTGTCGAGCTCGCTCCACTCCAGGATAAAGTTCTGATTAATATCGTCCCAGACCGCTGAGCTGATGTAGTCGGGCAGGGAGTCCTCGTTTATCTGGATCTCGACACCTTCCAGCAGGTTCCCATCCGCATCGAAAATCCCGCTGTCATTTTCCAGGGGGTCTTCCAGCGTCGCAATCCGGAGCGGGTTGCGGGGGTCACTGCGATCGAGCGGGATATTGTCGTAGTTTTCTCCGGAATAAATGTCATCAACGACGTCCGCGTCTTCCGGTGGTCCGCCGCTGCCGCCGGTGTCAATGATCTCCAGCTCCAGTTGTTCGAAGTTCTTCACCTTCAGGTCGAAGCTCTCGAACTGGTATTTGTTCCTCTTGTTGCTGCTGTCATCGAGTACCGCCAGGTAGGCATCGATATCGGCCTGAATGCCCGGATCGGCGTATTCGACATCTGTCAGTATCAGCAGCAGCTTGTCCTTTTTGCCGGCACCACCGTCGTAGCGGTCCCTCGCCCCTTCGTTTTCACTGAGACGATAGGCGGCGGTATCTTTACCCTTTCCCGCCCAGATCTTGTCGTTACCGGCGCCGCCGTCCAGGTAGTCCTTGCCTCGGCCGCCGATCAGTTTGTCGTTGCCGGCACCGCCGCTCAGGTAATCATCGCCGTTCGGTCCCGTGGCCGGCGCGCTGGCGGAGCCGCTGGCAGAACCGCTGGCGGAACCTGAAGCGCTGCCGGATCCGCTGGCGGAACCTGACCCGCTGCCAGACCCGGAAGCGGAGCCTGAGCCGGAGCCAGATCCCTTGCCGGAACCGGAAGCTGAGCCGGAGCCTGAACCCCTAGCGTGGTCATACTCGCGGTGGTCACGCTTGCCTTCGCCGTGCTGGTCCCAGCCGCCATAGAGAATGTCATTGCCCTCTCCGCCCTCGATGATGTCGTCGTCGGCGCCGCCAAAGAGCCTGTCGTTGCCGCCACCGCCGTCTATGTTGTCATTGCCGCCGAGGCCAAAGTAGAAGTCTTTCTTGTCAGTGCCGACGAAGGTATTGTCGGAATCGTCACCGAACTGGAACCGCTTGGAACCTTTTCTGCCGCTCATTCTTATCTCCAACCCTTTTTTCAGGGCGCACGAAACCCACGCTGCACATGAGTGCCCGTCGGGTGTTGTTTCGTGATGATGGTTAGTCTCATAACACCAATTACAGCGCGGTGCATAAGCGAGTCTAGTAGAATGTGAAGCAGTTCACAGTTCTGGTTCCGATGTCCTGATTTATGGCCGATATGTTAGTTGGCGCTATATTTTTTAGCCTGTCACAGGTGGTTTTGAGCCTGTTACTGCTCTACCGGATTCCACGCTGGGGAGTGCGCGAGCGGCTGTTCGGGCTGTTGATGCTGGCGATCCTGGGATACCTGCTCACCCCCCTGTTGGCACACTCCGCCCTGGGCTGGCTCGCAGTCACCGTCCAGGGGGCGGCGCCGGGAATGTTCTGGCTCTTCAGTGCCAGCGTCTTCGACGATCATTTCCGCCTCCGCACCTGGCAGGTAGCGCTGGTCGCCTTCACCGTGGTGATGCCCCTGCTGGGGCGCCTGCTGCACCTTGTGGGTATCGATCTGGACTGGTTGTTTTTTACAGCACCCCAGGCGCTGGAGTTCGTGTTGCTGGCCCTGACCTTATGGGTGGCATCACATCACTGGCGCGCTGACCTGGTCGAGGCGCGGCGCCGGCTGCGCCTCTGGTTTGTCGGCTTCAACGGCAGCTACGTGTTTATTCTGCTGTTTTCCCGGGAGATTCTGTTTCCCGGCGAGTCCTGGCTGGATACCTGGGAGTACGTGCCCCTGGCGGGCCTGTTACTGGTTATCAACGCCGTACTGATGCGCTATCGCACCGAGGTGCTCTTCGACGTCACCACCCCAGCGGTGGAAATCCCGGGGCCCGCAGGCGAGGAAGTGCAGGGCGTCGACGCTGAACTGGTGAAGTCCCTGCAAGACTACATGGCGGAGCACAGCGCCTGGCGGGAAATGAGCCTGACCATCGGTCAGCTGGCCGAGCGGCTTTCGGTGCCCCAGTATCGCCTGCGCCGGACCATCAACACCGGTCTCGGTTATCGCAATTTCAGCGATTTTCTCAACCGCTACCGCATTGCCGAGGCTTCAGAGCGCCTGTCGGACCCGGCCGAGGCGCAACTGCCGGTGCTCACGATTGCAATGGACGCGGGATTTCGGTCATTGAGCAGTTTCAACAAGGCCTTTAAGGAAAACCGGGGCGTTACACCCACGGTCTGGCGCAAGTCACAAGTGGAAAAATAGCCGGTTCCAGCTGGCGCGCTCGATGAGCACTGGAACCGACCAAGCACAGAGTCTTCTCAGTACACTCACAGTTAGCGGCAGCTTTACTCCTCTTCCTCTTCTTCGGCGTCCTCGTCAATGACACCGCGGGTTGCCACGCAGATGCCGTCTTCCACCTCCAGGAAGATACCGCTACCGGGTGCGTAGTACTTGTGGGCGAAGACATCCGGCTCGACGGCCGTGTATTCAAGGGTAATCAGGCAGTCGCCACCGGCGCAAATATCGGTGGCATGCTGTTCCACTGCCTCGGTCACTGCATCGCTCTCACACTCGTCGGCGTCCAATAGCCCATCACCATTGACTGTGAGTACTTCTGCGACATCCTCGGCATCACCCCAGGCTATTTCCTGGCGGTAGGTGGTGCCCACGACCGGGCTGGCGTGCACCAGGATGCCGGGCTGGGCACCGTCGCGGAAGGCCTTCCAGGAGCCCTCGATATCAACCAGCTCTGCCGCCTCGGGCTCATCGCCCTCAAAAAATTCATAGTTCAGGGAGATTTCTCCGCAGTACCAGACATTCCCGTCGAGGTCCTGGGCATACCAGTCGTCGGTATCCTCAACATTGAGGCCGTCTTCCTGGACCAGGTCGTTCACCGTGCGACAGCGTACCCCTTCGATAAGCTTTGTCTCGTCGGTAACGATCACAGTTACAACCTCGCCGTCGCCCCAGAACTCGTTACTGGTGCCCACCGTCAGGTCGAACCAGGGATTGGGGCTGATGCTGACGCCGATCTCATCGGGGTCGACGAAATTGCTCGGGACCCAGACCTCGCTCTGATCATAGGCTGCCTGGCCCAGCCTGTCGCAAAGATCGTTGCGAGCCGTCGCCTGGTCATCACAGAGCTGGAATTCGTCGGCTCGCTCAGACTCGGCTTCGGCCAGGCACTCTTCCTGCTCCTCGGCGTCATTGATATTGCGACAAATCGTCCAGGCTTCGGCGAAGTCATCGCGTACCTCGTTGCCGCAGGCGATACGCATGCTGAATGCCGAGAGCGTACAGATGTTGTCCTGTGCCTGTGCCTGAAGCACCCATCCACTGAGCTGGCACAGAATAAACACTGCGCCAATAAACAGATTTTTCATGCTCCGCCCCTCCAATTAGAGTGCGTTTGATCATCAATTCATTGGAGGCAGCGGGCATTGAAAATCTGTCGCTGGTTTTCAGGCGGCGTTTTTCAGGGGCGAACATACACCGAGAACCCTTAAAGGAGTAGGATTCAAGCTGATGTGCCACAGACTAGTCAGGGCGACAGCACTTCTCTGGACCGTAATGGTCGCCGGGCTCGGCTACTCTGAACCTCGGGATATGCGCCTGTCCGAGTTGGTCGAACTGCTGCGGCAACAGGGCGAAAACATCCTCTACAGCAGTGACCTGGTCAACTCGACCATGCGTGTCACCGTGGACGACCCTGATATCGACGACCTGCGTGAGTGGCTGCCCGAGTTTGGACTGAGCCTGCGTCGGGAAGGTGGCATCTGGATCATCACCCGCGTTGAGCCCGCCCTCGATGTTTCTGAGCTCGATCCGCCAGAGGTCGATCTGCCTCTGGAGAACGTCATCGTAACAGGCACCCTGCACAACCTGCCCGCCGGCGGTGGCACTGCATCCGCACGCCGCTTCACGGCGGACGACCTGGCATCCACCCCGGCCCTGGCCTCGGATGTGTTGCGCACTGCCCTGCGCTTACCAGGCATGGCAACGGTCGGTATCTCTGCCAAACCCCGCATACGCGGTGGTCTGCAGGATGAATTGCTGATCATGCAGGACGGCGTGGAACTGCTGGAACCGTTTCACCTGGCGGACTACCACAGTGCCTACAGCACCATCGACTATTACACGATAGAGTCGGTCGACATTTCACCGGCGGATTCCCAACCCGCTACGGCAACCGCATGAGCGGTGTTATGGATATCGCTGCGGACTGGTCGGAGGAGGAGTACAACACCAACCTGGGCTATTCCACCTTTGCCACCTTTGCCAATACCCGGCAGCGCTTGCCCGGCGGCAGTGATGGGAATTGGTCCCTGTCATACCGACGCGGGGATCTCAGCGACCTGACCGACTATATACAAAGCCGCTCCGGGGATCCGGAGTACCAGGATGGCTCGGCCAGGCTGAACCTGGCCCTGGGTGAACACAACAGGGTGGATCTCGGAGCCGTCTATTCAGAGGATGATGTGACCTTCGAGGACGATGAAGAAACCGCCTCCTCCCAGATCGACACCTGGTACCTGTGGGCACGGTTGGACCGCGAATTCAGCGATGCACTGCGTGGCAGCTTCTCCGCCTCATGGGTGGACTTCCAGCGGGAAAAACGGCAGCGCAGTTTTGAGGAAGAGGACAAGGGTGGCTTCCTCGACCACGACCAGGACATTCAACGCCTGGCACTGCGCAATGACTTCAGTCACCTGCGCGGGGGTGTGCTGCAGGAGTTTGGCTGGCAACTGGAGTACAACGACGGCGACTACCGTCACGTCAGTCGTATCGATCGTGGAGAGGTGGCAGACATCATCGGTACCGAAAGGGAAGTCGATCGGGATATCTCTCTGCAGCCGGATGGTTGGTCCGGAGGAGCCTACTGGGCGGGGGAATGGGAGCTGGGCGACGGCTGGCTGTTGCAGCCGGGACTGCGCTGGGATTTCCAGGATTACTACCTGGCAACCGGCGCCGATCACCAGTTCTCACCGCGGCTTGGGCTGGCCTATGCCTTTGATGAAGAGTTGCTTGTGCGGCTCAGTATCGGGCGCTTCCACCAGCCCGAAGGCATCCAGGAGTTGCAGGTGATCGACGGCATCACGGAATTTTATGAGCCGCAGCGCAGCGACCAGGTAATAGCCGGCGTTGAATGGCAGCATGCGGACTGGGATTTCACCGGCGAGGCCTATTACAAGCGTTACGAGGACTCCAAGGGGCGCTGGGAAAACATGTTTAACCCCTTCGTGTTATTACCGGAAATGGAGCCTGACCGGGTGGAGCTGTTGCCGGACAAGGCGCGGGCCTGGGGCGTCGACCTGGACCTGTCCTATGAGTTCACCGACGAACTCAGCGGCATGCTGCGCTACAGCTATATGGAGGCGGAAGACCGCATCGAGGGGGAATGGATTCCCCGTCGCTGGTCCCAGGAGCATACGGTGAATGCCGGCCTGAGCTGGCAGCGGGACAACTTGTTCCTGTCGGCAGCGGTGGTCTGGCACTCCGGGTGGTGGAGTACCGAGTTGCCACCCTTTGTGCCGGAGGGCCAGGTCATCCCAGTGGAGGACGTACTCAATAACACGGAACTGCGCGAATTCCTCTCGGTCGATGTCAGCGCCCGCTACGGCTGGGAATTTGGCAACACCTATCTGCAGGTCTATGCGGATATCAGCAATATTACTGACCGCAAGAACCAGGCGGGTATCGACTACGATATCGACGAGGAAGAGGCCCCCGGTGGCCTTGTCATCACACCTGACCAGGAAACCCTGCTGGGACGGGTATCCTCGGTGGGTATCACCCTGTCCTTCTGATTACCTGCGACGGGACACATGAAGCGTGCCGCCAGACCTGCGTTCCGCATGCAGGTCGGTGGTGGCCAGCACGACATCCACCGCACTGTCGGGATCGAAGCCTGAGAGGTCCGCCGGGGTTAATATCGCCATTCTTGCCTTGATCTCGACATTGCTGTCGGCGAACTCGAGCTTGCGACCGGTTTGCTCCGCCGACCAGGTCAGGAAATCATGGACGCTCTGACCCGCCGGTTCGAACACCGGTGCAACCTGGTAAATCCAGGTCCAGTCGGCGCTGACCGTGGTGCTTTCTACATTGTGCTCGCTGTCCACCGATACCTGGCGGGCCGACCCTGCTGTCGGAACCGCGGTAACTTCCTCGTCACCGGCGCTCACCACGATCTTGCCCTGCCGCACTCTGGATACGACGCTCCCTTCCTGCCAGCGCACCGTGAACTGGGTTCCGATATCCGTGATGGTTGCCAGCGTCGTGGCAATCCGGATGCCGCCGCCAGATGCCTGGCCTGCGTCATCGCTCACGTAGATTTCGCCCGCCAGCAGGGCGACACGGTTCTCGAAAACCTGGACCTGGGAAGCCGCATTGAGTCGGACATCGTAGGCACCCCAGCTGAAAGCCAGGTTGGCGCGGGTGTCGGTAACCAGTGTCGTTCCGGGTAGCAGCGACTGGCCCACGACGGCCGGTGATTCCTGGTCTTCCACCAGCACCCAACTATCCCCGGAGATTGCCGCCACGGCCATGGAGTGCCCGGAATCCTCGGAGCCGGGGTAGAACAGCACAGTGATGGCAATCAGGGCGACGCTGGCAGCCAGGGCCAGAGCCGGGCGCCGCCAGGAACGGCGCCGCTCGATGACGGGAGCCAGTTCGGCAGCAAAAGCCTCTGCCCAACGCTGTTTCATGTCCTCGGGCAGCGCTTCGCGCTTGCCGGCTGCACGCAGCAGCTGTGCAATTTCGCGCTCTTCCTCGGATTGATTCATATCCTCGTCCGTCATCCTGTTCACCCTGATGAAGTCTGGCCCTGTTTGTCGTACAGGGCATGTAAAGCCTCGCCACAGACCTCGCGGAAGGCGCGTCGGGCCCGTGCCAGCAGTGACTGCATCGCCTCATCGCTGGTTTGCATCCTGTCGGCAATTTCCCGGGAATTGAATCCCTCCACATACTTCAGCTCCAGGGCCTGCGCATAGTGGTTGGGCAGTTGATCGAGGGCGAACTGAACCAGTGTGATAACCTCGCTGCGCCGTGCCTGGGCCTCAGGGTCGTCCCCGGGGTCGCTGGCCACGGCTTCCACCACCGAGCGCAACAGGTCGTCATGCATAAAGGGAACCATCAGGTCGCGTCGCCGCTCTGCCTTGTGCAGCAAGCGGGAGATCTCGTGGCGGCAGATCTGGACCAGCCAGGTCAGCAGGGTTGCCTCCCCCCGGTAGGTCTCGAGCCGGCGCGCGGCCTGGGATAGCGTCGCCTGGACCACGTCCTCAACGTCCGCGTCACAGGGCAGCCGGTGTTTTGCGTAGCGGTACAGCTTTGGAAAGTACTCGTCCACGAACTGGCAGAAGGCCGGCTGATCACCGCCCAGTATGGCCTTCACCAGTGCCCGGTCCCGGCGCAGCTTGAGGACCGGGACCGTTTTTATCCTGTCCACCATGCCCTGTTAGAGGCCCTCAACTGCCAATTTCTGTCGCCACATTTCAGCTTACTCCTGTCAATTGCGAGTGGAAATGATCAAGAAATGGGCGAAACTGGCTGTATCGGCTACATAAATGCTGACGGATTTTTAAAATTCAGCAGATTGCGCCCCGAATGTGGGCATAATGCCCCACCAACAACGCGAAGCCGTGAGGCCCCGATCATGAAGAAACCCGGTTTACTACTTGTCCTGATGCTCTGCACAGGGGCCGTCTGGGCCGCAGATGCCCGTAAGGGCGAGGCCCTGTACGCTCCCTGCGTGGCTTGCCACGGGGCGGATGGCACCGGTAACACGGCACTCAATTCGCCCAGCCTGGCGGGGCAGCAGGCTGCCTACCTGGAACGCCAGCTGCAACATTTCAAGAACGGTATGCGCGGCGCCGACCCGAAAGATACCTACGGCATGCAGATGCGCGGTATGGCGGGGACCCTTGCCGATGAGGCGGCGATTGCGGATGTAGTGGCATATATAGGCACCCTGCCGGCGGCGCAGTCCGGCGAGAAACCTGAGCACGACAAGCGCAATGGAGAGAACCAGTACAATGCCGCCTGCGGCGCCTGCCACGGTGGCAAGGCCGAGGGGAATGTGGCGCTGAATGCCCCGCGACTGGCCGGCCTCGATGGGGTTTACCTGGAGCGCCAGTACCGGAATTTTGCCGCCGGGATTCGCGGTGCCCACCCGGATGACCGCTACGGCAAGCAGATGAAAATGATGTCGACCATGCTGGCCACCGATAAAGACCTGGCCGACGTGATCGGGTTTATCCTGTCCCAATGAACCGGTGGATGGGGGGTGGCCTCGCGGCTGCCTATGTTCTGGTGGCCCTGGTGCGGGGTTTGCCAGAGGCGGATTCCAATATCGATGCAGACCTGCTGGTCGGCAGCATGGTTACCCCCACATCCGACGAGATCGTACTCAGCAGCAACTGTCCGCCGGGTTTCGAGAAAACCGCTGCCGGTGTCTGCGAGCTGCGCAACCTCTACCAGTTCTACGATTCCCTCCAGGACCGCGGCGTTGGCGGCACCAGGACAGCATTACCGGAACACCGCGACGGCTTTACCCCGCAGGAGATCGATCTCGGTCGCTATCTGTTCTTTGACCCCGCACTATCCGGCGATGGCACACTCTCCTGTGCCAGTTGCCACCATCCCGACAAGGGTTTCGCCGATGGGCGTGCGCGCTCAATCGGAGTTGCCGGACACGAGGTAGCCCGCTCGGCGCCGACCCTGTGGAACGTGGCTTTCCTCAAGCGCCTTTTCTGGGA
>Ga0056115_1000768_pt1 | contig 14397 bp, 10 predicted proteins | sample WorMetOlspDAHAB1_FD_77007 | JGI IMG/M metagenome (GOLD analysis project Ga0056115, IMG submission 77007) | Marine gutless worms symbiont microbial communities from Max Planck institute for Marine Microbiology, Germany - Olavius sp. DAHAB.1 ...
ATCCAAATCGTCGTCGTCGATCCTCCGTACCACGGCATCATACGTCGCCGATCCATCGACCGCCATCGCTTCACGATGGCCGACGTCAAAGACGGATCGGTCACCTACGAGCACACCGGAAACAGCTCGATCGACGACTTCCGGTTCGTGGTTAGCGTCGCGGCGGTGGAGTCGACCGGAAACGTTGCCGTCCACGTGACCAACGTGACGTCGCCGACGACGGAGCAGAACCAGCTGCGCGTTGTGACGAACATCGTCGCCGTCGTGGACGAACTGAAATCCGTTCGTCTGTCGCCCCAAGTGTTGAAGGTAGCGCACGGCGACAACATTTACTGCAGTGTTGACTACAAATTATTCGTATAGAATGGCTTTTGATACACAGTGTAGTTTTTTTTCGACCGCCAGTCTGGCTGAAACGATTCTGTTCCGCAGGTGACGTGTTCGCGGTGGGAACCGACAGACGTGCGGTACACAGTGAGAGATGGACCTCGGCACGGGCGCCTGACCGTGGCCGACGGCGGCAGGATCAGAGCGTTCTCGCAGGTTGATGTCAACGCCGAACTCGTTGCTTACGAGCACACGCAGCGAGGCCAGTTTGCCGACTCGTTCCGCTTCGACGTGAGCTGCGGAACGGAGCGCCGACGCGGCCTGGATTTCGGACTCGATGTCGTTCCGGCGACCATTCCCGTCGAAGTCACCGGAAACCTGACCGTCGCGTACGCTGGCGGCGTCACGCTGACCTCCAGCATGCTCAGGGTCACTCGACAGCAGTTCGAGGTTCGTCGGCAACTGTATTTCCAGACAAAAGCCTGGCGTGATAACACACACGTTTTATTTACTAACACAAGGTAATAGACAAAGAAATGAAAAACAAATGAGTAGCATTACACGTGGGGAAAAACCATTAAACCGCATGACAGAACATGACAGTTAGTGTACATCAGTTAGAACTAAAACTAGTACAGTCACAGTTGCTGGCCCACATTTTACATAATACACATAACTTTTATGCCCCAGGAGAAAAAAATGACCCACATCGAATATTAAATAAACAAAACCACGAATCCATAATTTCCCCTCCCCAATGTATTACATTTACATAATTTGGATAATGGGTGTTCACAGACAACGCATTGGCTGAAAGTGTTTTTGTCTTCCTTTTTTCTAATCGTCTCATTGACCGGTAACACATTTCAGAAGAACATCCTTTGATTTCATATTAAATATCCACTACGTGTTCGAGGAACATACTACGTCGGATTCAGTCGAAGTTTCACAGCACTGGAAAAAATCATCTGGCGCTATCGTAGTATTATGGTCGGTTCCCCAATCATCATCATCATCATCATCATTATCATCATATTCGTTTATTAAACTTTGTCAGTGCGCAAAGTAACATAATGATAGAGATATAAAGGATACAAACACTTTATAAATCATACTGATTACGGATAATAAAGTCAGAATCTGCAAGTTTTGATCATGAGTTCTCTGTCATGACGCTTGTGTCTCAGTTCATACGAACAAACTGTTTCCTCCGTCATACGGTGTGCATAATGTAGTATTGACGACAACACCCTGATGCTAGACGGGAACATTCTAATTTTTGCGCTTCTACTGTGTACGCAGGAGTCGGACCTCGAGTTCGTTGTGGTTCGCCAACCCGTTCGCGGTAATCTGGTCCGCCATGTGGACGAGACGACGACTCCGGCGATTCAGTTCGACGTGGAGGACCTGGTGGTTGGTCGAATCTCGTACGAGCACGATCAGACGCTGGCGGAATCCGCCGGCGAGGCTGCGACGGACGCCTTCACCGTGGTTGCCTGTCTGTCGCTGCGCGGAAAGCGAAGTGAACCGCGCACCGTGCACGTTGCCATTGCGGCGCGAAACATCCAGCCTCCGTACCTCACTAATCACCGCGTGCTCAAAGTTAACGTCGGTATGGATGGAACCGTCACCGCTGTTTGACTGCATCGCTGTTCATATAGGAGTTTTAGAAAGTCAGCGTTCGGTTCCCCCGTCTTAGATGCGATTTCGTGTCTACTTTTGAAAGGGGAGAGTGACAATGACAACGGAAAGTAGTATAAGTACGTGTGAATAACAACTAGTCAACTAACCAACCTAAACAAACCAAATTAGTGGAACAAAACTTGGTGATAAAAGAGTGTTCATTCGATATTCATTTGGTTTGTTTTGTTCTTTTCGGCGTGTTACCTGTTGTGTTTATTGTGTTTTAGTTGTCTAAGTAATGAGTTGTATCGAGTTGTATATTTTCCTGCGTTGTTCAGTTTTGTTTGTTAGTACGTTAGCCAAAAGATTGGCTGGAAAGACTACTCTGCTAATATCTTTCGTGATGAAGGCTTTCCCCTACAAACACCAGCGTTATACTGAATAGTTGTTTATTGTTATGATGCCACTTTGTGTATTCCCTGCACGTAACATTTTCAACGTTCTCATTAATTTCAATTTATGCAATATATTTTATAAGGCACGATATAGCTTGTTTATGCTGATTGTTTATTATAAGTAATATTGTCTTGTACTGTAGGCCCTGTATGGCGAATACATATTCTCAAATAAGTAAATATGGCGGTGGGTGTCAGGTTCGACGGCACCGATAACAAGCGATCACCTGCTGGTCGAAGATGCTGACACCCCTGCGGATGAGATCGTCTACACGCTACTGACGGCTCCGACTAACGGCGACTTGATAATTGACGAAGTTGGCGTCACTAGATTCACGCAACAGCTGGTCAATGACCGCCGAGTACTATTCGCACACAGAGGTAACGTCGTGTCGTCACGTTCTGATCATAATCAGTTTCAGCCAGTGCTGGGTATACTAACGCGTTACTGTAACACATTACTTTTTGGAGCACCGGAGTACAACTCGTTATATCCTGGCTAAAGTAACGCATTCAGTAACTAGTTACTTCCACAGAAACTAGTAACGCATGTGGTGCGTTCGTCGGTCTCCATGTTTGTTTATTAAAGATTGATTGACAACATGATAGACAGCAGGTTTTCATAAACAGCGGGTATCGACTGTGGTTGGCTAAAACAGCTAATACAGCTGTTTTAGCGTTTTGGTTTGGCTGAAAATGAAACAGTTTAACAGTTTTAAAACTGTTTTTATTTCAGTATTGTTTTAGTTTTATTTCAACTGTGCAGACAGTTTTAAATGCACACTGCCGATATTTGTCAAATAAATGTGGTGTTGTTTTTTGCTTCTCGTATTGGCATTGTATTGTTTGGTATTTATTGTATACGTCTACCGTTTTGCGGTGAATAAAGTTGCTCAAAGGGCCGGAAAGCGACGCATTGCCGAATTATCAAAGTGTAGAAACGTTAATATAGATTATCAATTTTAGAAACGAGTTGGACTACCAGTCGACTCACATCAGTTACAAACTCCATCTGTACGGGCAAACTGACAAACGGACAAACACTAGGAGCGTCAATCCCCAAAGCAAATGGAGCAAACTTTCCCCTCCCTTTCTATCCTTTCCCTGCCTTTCATTTAGCCTCCTTTCGCTCCTCCTCCAGCTGTAAGTTTCCCAGCGCTGTCTGGGGCGGATCCCCAACTGCAATCGAATTTGGTGCATTTAGCCTTAAAATGTGATATCTGGTGGCAATATTTTAATGATTTTCCTGATAATCAACTGACCAAATTTCGTGTATTTATTGGTTGATTCCGGATTTTTATGCCCCCCTAAATGTCAGTCCGTTTGTCGGATTGTCCGTTTGTCCGTTGTGTCTGTCAGGGCATCCATCTTATGCGGGAACGCTCCATGGAATGCTCCATAGAAATTTAAGGGGGCGGGCGGAGGAAAGTAATGCTACAATGCACCAATAAATACACGGAATTTGGTCAGTTAATTATCAGGAAAAATGGAAAATCGTTAAAATTATTGCCACCGTATGGCACATTTGAAAGCTACAATGCACCAAATTCGGTGTCTGTTCGTTTGTTCCATTGTTCGCGGACAATCGGACAAACGGACGTGTCACGTGTCCGTTCAGATGGAGTTTGTCACATAGGCGTACTTTGGAACAGTTCTATAACTGGCCCGGCCGTTTATACACAGGAAGCGAGCACGGTTCGTTTCTGTTCGAAGTCACCGACGGAGTGATAGTCCTCCACCAGCTGACTTTCCGGATCCAGTCGTGGCCACCCACTCTTTCCCTGAAGTCGCACGCCACCCTGGAGGTATTTCCGGGCGTCGATCAGCCAATCACGCCGCGCATCCTTCGCGCCGTCACCGACGACGTCATCCAATCGCGAACGATCATCTACACGGTGATCGCCGGCCCGAAACGAGGTCTGCTGCGGGTCAAGGGTGCGCGCGACGCCGATGACCTGACCTCGTTCACGCAACACGAGGTTTGTCCGGTTTTTTGAGATCTGCTTGTACATTTTGTAGTTGCTTTACATGTAGTTGCATATAGCGGAGCTATACACCTGCTTACGTAACGCCACGCTTGTTGGCTTGTAGCCTGTTAGCTGTTAGCCTAGGTTAAATGTATATCTTAGAGCAAAGCGCTCTAGATGCAGAAGGCATTCTCAGTTCTGTAGGCCTAGGTCTGCAATAAGACGGTTTACTATAATAACAACATGGTTAATAGCTGTTTGAATATTATTCCTTACCTGCTGAAAGGGGCTTAACCATAAAGTGGGATTAGGGGTGCAAAATGTTGGTCAGCGTGAGATTACAGAAAGTTAACATTCAGTATCAAAACCAAGTGTATACCCGAACTTAATTACGCTATTGAAGTGTATACAACTAATAAGTATACTTACGATGTTTCGTCCCTTCAGTACGTCATTGATACTTGTTTCAGAAAAATAGGCTATTCAATGTGAAATCGAAGGAGGATGTGCACGAATGTGAAACTGAGTTCAGGGTGTTAGCAGTCACTGACTTTATTGACAGTAGGAAAAGTAAGTTTAGCGTGAAGTACGACCTCTCCGATAACCTGCTATGCCAGTTGTGCAAAAATTGTAACGAAATTGTTTGAATAGTGTGTCAGAGTTCATAGTTTAGTTAAGTTCAGTGCGCCGACTCCATAGGCCACGGGGGCACATGCCCCACTTTTACAAATGGCTGGGCACGGGGCACCGTGAATAGAAGAACAGCAAACATTAAACTTACTAAACTGTACTGACCATCACGAAACGAAAGCGCTCACCAAAACGACTAATTGTACTTTTAGAGCCAAAAAAAGTGGAGAGGCACGACCAAAAATTTTTTCCGGCGCTTTACGCCGGATCGGTTCCCCTCCAACTTTTGCGTCGGACCTGTGCCTCCCTCCCCCACTTTCAAATTCGTTCCGGCACCACTGGTTGAGTTTACTTTTCACGTATTATAATTATTTCTTTGTCGCTTACTGACGGTTTCTGGTGAATAAAAGTTGTGTGTCACGGTCAGTGTAATATAGCTCAGCTGGGATGACTTATCTAACTCAGGTGTGGGGTACAGGCTAAATCCCTTTATACCTTCCCGTGTCATCGTCCCTTCCCTGCCTATTGTGTGCTAGCTCAGTTTGGTCTAACCTTCGTCGGCTCGTATGTCAAAGGGGTATTATGGATAACCCCGGGCCTGCATAATAGCCTCGCGACTGACTTTACTAACTATAGTCATCGGGACCCCCAAAAGGCACTTCCTTACCCGGAACGACGTCTTTTAACGTATTTTGCGTAAAAATCCGTACAGGGGTGTAGGCTGTAGCCTTGTTAAAGAACCCAAAAAAACGAACATACTATAGTCACCCCAAAAGCACGGCAAAATCACGTATTTGGGGAACAGAAACCCCTGAACCGATCGCTACAAAATTTTGCAGACCGGGTGCCGTCCAGGACGTAATCACGCCTGCCAATTTTTGTGAAGATCGGTTAAGGGGTTTTTGTGTGGCGAGGCGTCGAATTTTGGCCTTTTCCATTGACTTGCTTCGTCGCCTTTAAAACACTCTCGCACTACCGTGCGAGTGTGTGATGCGAAATCGTCTTTTTGCTATTACATGTACACATACATTGTATATCTGCAATATATGCATGACCTAACAATAGCCATTCGTCATAGGTGGACGACGGGACGATTGTCTACCGTCCCCTAGCGAATGCGACCGATTCACCGTGGTCCGGCATTACTGACTCCATTTTGCTGGAGGTATCGACGGCGTACGCGGCCAGCCTGCGTGACGTCACACTTCCGGTGAACATCTCCTACGCGAACCTGAACGCCGACAACAGGCGCGCACTGATGACGTCACTTCCGCTGCGGATCGACGAAGGCGGCGCGGCTCTGGTCACCCGAGAACATATCGACGCGCGACTGTTGCTGCGACATCTGGCGGCCGTCGGCGTCGACCAACTGGTCTACATCGTAGTCGAGGCTCCGCACCACGGCCGCCTTGCGGTCGCCGGCGGAAACAACGCCACTTCCGGTTACCGCCTCTCGCGGCGTGACGTCATCGGTGACGTGGTAATGTACGTGCACGACGGCTCCGATACCACCGACGACTACTTCCGGTTTGCGGTCGAGCTGCAGACGGCCGGAAGTGAGGTGGTCGGGATTGATCACGTGATTACGGTTAACATTTCGATACAGCCAATCAACGACGAACCGTTTGAACTGAAAATACAGTCGTCGGAACTCCAGGTCTTGCAGGTGCAGAAGCGTGTTATTATTATTATTATTATTATTATTGTTATTATTATCAATACTCGATTAACTTAACTTCATCGTCGTAAACTGTTTGTTATTGTGTATGCCGTAATTGGTATCAACCGAATTCACTTGACGTACGGCAATATCCATTCAGTTCCAGAGTTGAGACTTGGTATTGACGAATTATTTACCGACAGTTAGTCATATGGGATCTGCTCTAGATATAGTTTGAATCCTTTTTATATTCTGAATAACTCGGCGAAAAATGAACCGATTTTAATAATTTTTGGTGAACAAAATCCAGAATAAGTTTCATATTAAAAAATTTTAATCTCACTTATCTAGCCTGAATATTGTCACCGCCTACCTTGTGAAACGCAAAAGTAGCTTTGTTTGCAGTATATAACAGTTATTGTACTAAAGGTGCCTTATTTCACAAAATAACTACCCATATCACCTCTATCTACTGCGTGTCTGGTCTGCAATGTTCAGCTAACTGAAGTTTTTATAGTCTTCCCAGTAATAAGTGGGTGGGCCTGACAAGAGCCGGTTAATGTGTTGTGTGTGTGGTCGACTGTCCGGCAAGCAGCGTCGGATGATTTGTTTTCACAAGGTAGTGCGGCAACATTAGTTAGGTGAGTTGGGCAAGTTTATAATTTTCTCATGAGAATTTTCCTCGGGATTATGTACGCCAAAAAAATTTAAATTGGATAACTTTTCGCCGAATTATTCAAAATGTAAAAAGGGAGGCGTTTCACGAGATACCGTGTATTAGTCTTTAAAAAGCATTCCGTCGATAACATTTATGATCGCGGCGTTTCGTTTTCTGCAAAAAGTGTGTTGTGTACATAGGGAGGCATGGTGGTGATGGGACGGGAATTTCTCGAGACGGTTGACGCCGACACGCCCTCTGGCGAACTGGTGTACGACGTCAGCACTGCAGCCACCAACGGCCGCCTGGCTTACGTCGACCAGCCACAGCTCAGCATCAGCACGTTCACGCAGGCGGATGTAGACGACAGGAGGGTGGTGTTCCTGCACGACGGATCCAAAGAGACAGGAGCTATCTTACTCGAGGTCGGTGTTCTTCGGCCGGTGAAATTCCACACGCAACGTTTGAGAGACACAGCTATGTGCATAGACGTACCCACGATTTTACAGTTGAGGGGCTTCACGTGGTGGGGCCGGGCCAGTGGGTCTGGGGGACTTCCGTCCCCCACTGGGGTTCAGGGGCAAAGCCCCAAAAGGGGTCTTGGGAGCGAAGTCCCCAAGAAGCTCAAGCAAAATGTGAAATTAATGTACATTTTTTAACGTTTTTTGTAGGAAATTCGGGATTTAATGAGCATATAAGCAGAGCTTGTACAGTATATTTTTCAAAAACATAATTCAAAGAAATTGTGAAGATTCAACGGGGGGGTTGAACTCCCTTAACCTCGCCCCTCTGGGTACGCCAGTGGCTATGTGCCCTACAAGATGGCATATATATGTATAGAGCACAAGCCTTGTATGCTAGCTTATTATTGGCTCTAACCATCGTAGGCTCCGATGTCAGCGGGGATGAGCATTGATGTCTATGCGAAATCTCGTTCTTCTTGCTATTCATACATACACGAATATAGAGCGCAATACGCCTTTAGATTCAGTCCATAATTAATATACATTGTCTATCTTTTTAATCTTCAAAGATAAAACATTTGATACATGATACACCGCTTGAGGTTAAAACTAATATATTGCCTTCGTGTTGATTTTCTGTGTGCTGTAAACAATTCCGTCCAGATAGATAGAACTACGTCATCGACACCCGCTAAGGCCGAGCTGTAACACCGAACGTTGCTGTTGACATTTCGGACGATTACATGCTACTATGTTTTCTAGTTTTTTTCATAGTTTTTTTTTAATTTCTGTCCTGTGCATTTCGTTCCATGATTTGTATTGTTGTTACACTTGGCAGGACTACATCCGTTCCCCTGTACAGATCCTTTGTCGTTGTCTTGTAGGAGCCTTGGAGACTAAGCCTACAGACTTAATGCCTTATTTGTTAACTAACTAACTAACTAACAATATAAATTAATTTGATTGATTAATACATTGATGTGGGACAGCGTTTGTGTTCATGGGTAAAACGGCAGTTGCTAATAAATTAAATAATATTTTACGTAACCTGCTACTTTGTCATGCGTGTTCTGTTTTATCGTGTATTGCTACTTGATGTTATATTGCTTGTACTGCTGTTTGTTTATGTTGTACCTCTACCGTTTTGCCCTGAATAGAGTTGTTCATATTCCCTTTACTTATGATGTTATTTCATTTTTATATGTATGACAGCTTGTAAACGCTTTTATGACGCTTTGTCTGGTTTTCACAAACATTTTGTGCATGCTGAATTGCTGATGTATGATATTTATTGTTGTACATAATTGTGAAACGTATAAGCGATGACTATGATTATGATTATTACTGCTACTAACTATTAACAGGTGTCAGACGGTCAACATAGAGGTCGCTACACAGTGCTGAATATCCGCGTCGAGGCGCTGACACTGAGTCTGTGGAACGTGACGCAGTCGATCATCGTCCAGGGGGAAGTGTCCACCGTGGTTGACGGGATTCGCATCGTCAGCACTGGTTCGTCAGAGCGCATCATCTACAACGTCACCCGTCCGCCGCGTCACGGTCGCCTCTATCGCAACGACAGGGTCGTCAATCGATTCACGTGAGCAGCAGTGCTCAGTCGCTGTGTTTCAGCCCTCGCACCCACCAGTGTTTTTCAACTTTTTCTTGGAATGGAGCCTTTTGAAGCGTCCAGGTTGCTCGCGGAATAGATCAAATTTCGCGTTGTTTCAACAGTAAAGCAAAAAACATTAGGCATCACGCCAAATGGGGAGGGGCATTGCACAGTACCCTACCACCTCCCCTTAAATACGCCACAGAACGCGTCTGAATCCAGGACAGTGTGATAGTTAAAAGGGGAAGCCCTTGGGAATTTCCCATTCAGTGCTCTTTTTCCTTTCCCGTTCGTTTGTTGGGAACTTTGCTGCCGGTGCCCGGGAAACTGTCATTCCGCGTGTCACTGTGGCCGTTCAGCGTGATTGGCCGTTCAGCGTGATTTCCCGGCCCTGCTGTTTCCAGCGAATCAGCCGTCCTGCTCATAAGCGTCTCATCGTCTGTACGATTACTGAATGTGTGAGTGCCAGCAGTACTCTTGGAAATCAACTGTCCGTTGGAGCTGCCGATTTAAACTTGAGCCTAATAATTACGTACGTTTTATGCGGTGAATTTCATACTACGTCAATATCATTCATTCGGCTGCAGGGCTTCATTTGTGTATGCCTGTAAAATAACTTAATTAACAAGCGCACGCAGCAGACAAACATCCACATATCGACGCAGAGACAATGACATCAGTATTCTTCAACCAAAATATTTCTGAGCTGTGCAAAGTTTGTTTAAAAAATTCTCGATTTTCTGGATATATTGCAGTCAAATTTGCGTCTGTTGTTCTGACATATACTGTGTGTGTTATTCGTGGTAGGCAGTTTCACGAATAACCTATTTATTATTATTATTATTATTATTATTATTATCATTATTATAAATGAATTTGATTTAGGTGGCACTGCTTCAGGACCACTGTACAAAGTTGCCGTGAAGTTTGCGGAGTTTATTTTATGAAAATCTTTTATTCACCGGCGTTGTGCAAAAGTTATTCTGTCTATTTGTTGCCACACGATTTCAATGTTTGCGCAGTCACTCGGACGTGCTGGACGGCTCAGTGCTGTACATCCAGGACAATCTCGAAGCGGCGTCGGACAACTTCGACTTCGTCGTCTATGACATCGAGAATGTGCTTCCAGCTCATCGCGCCGAAATTGTCGTCAAACCAAGACTAACCAGACGCAAGACGGCTCTTCGCGTTACGGACCAACCAGTTGCTATTGGACTCGACCTGCTCGATGCCAGCGAGCTCAAGGTGATAAAGAAGGGGAACAGGACAATGACAACGGATAGCGGGGAAAACGTTGCAATAACCTTGCCGCGTATGAATGTATGAATGGTTAAGCAGTTCAGTACCTGTACGTTTAAAATTAAGTGAAATTCGCAAATTTTAATGACATGTGTAAAATTCAATAAAATCACTTAAATTCAGTACCGTACGTAATGTTCAACATTGAAGCTCTGACCTACGTTGAAACAACTGTTGAATGTTGCTGATTCGGACTCCGAATCACACTGATTTATGTTCGACTTGTCGCCATCGAGTGTTTCGGTGACTGATTCTGTGAAGACTTGTGAGAGTCAAAATTAAACGACCGAGTTTAAAAATAAAATTCGGTGGGCACTTTAAAAATTCAGTAAATTCATGAATTAAAAAAATAAAATTCAGATTCTCGCTCTGTGTTCCTTGGCTGTTTCCTCTGTTTACTAGTTTATTTGTTTGTTATTATTATTTGCGATAACAAAAAATATTCCAGTTACATCATGTGCAGTCGGGCAGCGGTAATGTACGTGTCCCCAAGCAGCATGGGCGCAAATAAGCCATTATGAGGGTTCAAACAAACGCCCGACAGCTAAAAAACAAAAGTATGCAAAACATAAGAAAAATCAGTGATTTGGGCATTTAATTACTACTGAGACCTTTTATTCCGAAATTTATAATCTCAACATTTTTATATTTCAGTTTGAACTTTCTATTAGTTAACACTAAAAAGAATACCAATAAAACTTAACACAAAGTCAGTAACTAATTACCGTTTTGCATTTGTCTGTGTTGATACTGCAGACGCTGACGCGCAGTGAACCGATCTACTACGTCACATCCGGACCGATGTACGGTGCACTCCGGAAACTGGACGACGTCTCGCAAGTTTCCCGGAAGTCACGTGACGCGTCACGACGCCGCGACAGAGAGGACCGGAAGCGGAAGTCGCAGCTGCCGAAATACGTCAGCGCGGCCGTGCTCAACTTCACACACGACGACGTCGCCAACGGTCACGTGATCTACTACCCGCTGTCGCCGTCGACCGGAAGTGCCGCCACGTTGGAAGACGCGTTCACGTTTGTGCTGACGGCGCGAAACGTGCAGCCGGTGGCCGACTCGGTCACCGTCAAGGTGGTCCAGACCGGAAACAGTATGATGGCGACGTCGTCGGTGGTGACGTCATCGTCGACCGCTGTCCCGGATGTGGCTGAGTCGGCGTCGACACCGGAAGACGCTGGCGCCGACAAGATCTTGATCGTCGTTATCGTCGCCATTCTAATTCTGCTTGCAATCGTCGGTCTGGTCGTGTTTACGTGCGTGCGAAGTCGACGAGCGACGAGGAGGCGGAAGCTCGAGCTGGCGGCGGCGATTGATGGCTCAGGGACCGCGCCCATGTCGTCGGCGTCGCCCGATCAGCCCGGTTTTGGCGACTCGGGGTCGGATGACGGGCGGGGTGCCGCGCGGCCGCCGGCGGCGGCGCGCCGCGGCGCCCCTCTTCCTCCGTCCCTGCCCGTCATCGTCGAGCCTTCGTCGACGGACTCGGGCGGCGATCGGTCGCCGACGGCTTCGACGGCCGCCGCTGTCGTCATTCCAAACTCGCCGCCACCCAGGTCGGACTCGAGCGCTTCTCGGACCGGCTACGTCCGCGTTCTGCCGCCGTCGCCGCCGACGTCGCCCGCGGGACTCCAGCGGAACGGGGCACCTCCGGGCGACGGTCACCACAGCGGTCCTCGGAGCGTCTGGAAAGAACAGGTGACGTTCGACTGGGAACACGTTGACCCGGAGCTGCTGCAACACTGCCGTAAGACGAACCCCGTACTCCACAAGAACCAGTACTGGGTCTGACATGTTTGAAAGCGACCGACTTAGTGCGTTATCGCAGTTAATAAATTTCCTCCTACGTGGGGTGACAGTTGCGTCGTTCAGTAAACGCCGCCATGCGGAGATATGCTGTGTAGCACTGTAAACATGCGTATGCTTGCAAACTGTCGTGTGTGGAATTATACACGAGTCGAAATAGATTATCTGCGAACAGCCTTAGCATAAGAATTTTCATAAATCCACATCTTAGCTTTGTTTTTTTTTCACATTAAGTATACCCATATCATGGCGGCGTGTTATAACTGTCACATCGTCTCGTGTGTCGGGTTCAAGCAGAGGAGCGATTTACAGCGTGAAAAATGTGTGACTGCTGAGAAATCGCGATAACTGCGGATTTTGCGTATATGGCAACGGAAGCTGTTGCTATGCGGCATCGTTGCCCTAATAACTCGGCAAATATTGTTCCTTTCAGTTCTGGCATCATATAGTCATATAGCTTACAGTTTCTGCCAATTTGTTATTGTTATACTAATATGATTACTGCAACTGATGCGTTACTGTTACTCATCAGCTGAGAGATTACTAATTTATATTTATCACGGAGCAACTGAAAGGAAATATAACTTCTGCGGACATGTGTGCAGAATGAGCAGCAAGAGACTGATAAAGACAGATCTGCTTGGAGCAACGGAAGGTCAGAATCAGCGAAGAAGACCTAGAAGTGAATGGCTAGATGATTTAATAGAGTTGATATTCACGGAACAGAGCAGCGAAGTGCAGAAAAGAGAACGGTGGGCAGCCAGTGTGGGTGCAGCAATGGACACCAACGGGATAACGGACGTATGGATACCAAGAACCAGAAATCCGTTGGTTAATCAGAGGTTTTATTAGGAAGTCATATCCCACGGTACTGTGTGCAGCTTGAAGTCTTGTGTTAACGTGCTTTTGGCGCTAGCACTGCTAGCACGTCTCACTATAGTGCTACGGATCGAAGCGGCAAAAGGTAATAAAATTTTCACTACTTGGTAGAGGACCCGTTACTCGAGTTTGCTCGCACGTAGCATTACGCTTCACTTAATGTTACGTAATAAATATATAGTAACAAAGTTAACAGCGAGCACCATTTGCTCACGTTAATGCTCGGGTTATCGTGAAAATTTTAGTGTTCCGTCGGTGTCGGGCGATAACGAAATTGCACAAGACACGTGACATCGAACGTCGATTTTCGGTATTTTATGTTTCCTTCGCGTTTCTAAATCATAACGACGTTTCGCGATTTTTTTCGAAGACGAGTTTCTTTTTTTAAACGACCGACCTTTCACAATATACGGCATTCCAACAAAATCCAATGACCGGTTTGTCTTCACCGTTTTTTTGAGTTATGGGTAACTCGAAACAGGACAGTTGCCGAGAAAGTGAATATTGCCAACAACGAGTTTAGGCCTATTTTAAACGGAGTGTGACAGTTAGAACAACCAGTCACTAATTCTAATCCTTACCGTATAATCCTAATCCCAACCCTAACCCTACTACTATACAGCACGCAACAGTGAAACATTCAACTGAATATGGTCGCATGTCCTACGTATCCAGATAAATTCATACGAGACATGTTGTTTAGGTTGTAATTGTCACACTGCCTGTTTGAAACGGCCGTCTGCAGCAGAGGTTAACGGTGCTTAAAATAATTGTGCACGCTGTATCAACCTGTTAATCAAGAAAAATTGGCATATAGAGCCTCCTACAGTTTTACATGTCATGGATGATATATACAGGGTGGCCCCAAAAAAGTAAGCCACTATCGACAATCATCATTAAATCGTATTAAAAATCGTAAACTAGGAAGGATTTTTCACCGCACTCTATGTATGACCTAATTTGTGACGTCATCAGTTGCTGTGTTTGAAGCTGCGATATGGGTAATGA
>Ga0056115_1000769_pt1 | contig 14396 bp, 13 predicted proteins | sample WorMetOlspDAHAB1_FD_77007 | JGI IMG/M metagenome (GOLD analysis project Ga0056115, IMG submission 77007) | Marine gutless worms symbiont microbial communities from Max Planck institute for Marine Microbiology, Germany - Olavius sp. DAHAB.1 ...
ATATTAGGCTACTTCCTTCCATCCATTTATTTGAATCAGACAACTATTGTCCATAGACACACACACATACACACAACAAACACATAAAACGTTAAAAAAGAATTAAAGCAAGCAGTACATATTTATCAATAACTGGCAATATAAATCACAAATCAAACTGTACAGCTTGTCTGACGAGAATGTTATCGGATCGAGGCGTGCAGCCTGTTTGAAAAGTTTATTTTAGCATTGTGCAGCATGATACTAAAACTGCGGAGACCCAATTCAAGCAACATATTTGTGACACTGCTGTACCTGTAGTGACCAAAGAACGATATCATACAATTGATTTAGCAAGACGCAAACTCATTAACATCGCCTGCACAGTATTACTATAAAGGCCCAGGTATATTTTTTAAATTTCGGTGCGAACTTCCATTAATAAACACTTTATAAAATATTTATCCAAGTTTATAAATGCGATAGATGATAAATCTAAAAAAATCAATTACCCTGCTTCCACAGTGGTTGCCATGGCGACAACCGCAGCAGCAACAACAGCCCAGAAGATCGCTTTGAAGTTCATCGTTGAAGACGATAATAAAATTCACGTCTCGCCAGTGGTCAATAGCGGCTCTTTTATAGCTTCGGTGGCGACCGCGTGCGTGGGGCATTTGACACGCACCTGCAACGCCAGAGAGCGCACGTGGTCGCCTAAAGGCATCTCGAGACATTTCGGACAACAGTTTATGACAACACGCAACGAACGTTCGTCATTCGTCGACACGAACTGAAGTATCTAAACACATCGATCGTAAAATGCTACGCACGTGCCACGAACATGCGGTATATTCAGGCAATGCTCACTAACTGCAGCATCAAATGAAAATTGCAGATAGATTTTAGAATTAGACCAAAACGTGTAAAGTAAAACACGGTATCGCAAAAAGAAAGCGTACTCAAGACGCTTTCGCCATTCAGAAATGCTTTGGCTGCAGATAGTGCTGTGACAATTTTTCCCATTCTAGTGACAAGCGCAGGATTGTTTCACATACTGTTAATGATGTCACACATAGAGTATTTAATACTAACTTATGATGCTGTAATTCTCATTTGACACTCGTAGTTGACGAAAATAATACTTCCTCGTTCGCAGGTTTTACTACGATTTTGTGTGCTATTTGTTGATAATTCGCAATACAATCTTCCTTTTATGACCACCCTGTAGGGCTTACATGTAAACTGTTCTAGTGGGGTGCCCAGGCACTCAGTCATTTCAACTTTATGCAAAAGTTTCGTTTTTCAATACCAATTTGAGGGTAAGGGCCTAGAAACCAATTTTGTTCCGAGTGTCAAGCATACGGATAAGAAAAATCGAAATGGCCGCCAAAATCCAATATGGCTTCCAATTTCCAGCTTTTTATCGCATTACGCCTCATAACTTTTGTACTACTGAACATAAAATCGTGACTTTGCATGTATGAGTAATTGAAGAAAAATGTAATGAACATGATTGGAGCATATCTTCTTTTATGTTCAGTCACACAGGGTGTCCCCGAAAAGTAAGCCACTATCAAATTATCAAAAAATTGTATTGAATCGTATTAGAGCCTGTAAATGAGATTACATTCTTCATAAAATTAAAGTATCATTAAAGAATTATAATATTATTTGTTGGTGTTAAATATTAGGTGCGTGACCTACTTTCTGACGTTAATAACTAATATGCCTGATCCACAAAGTAGCAATATGCGTCACACACGGCAAATGATGTCAACGCTCTCATTCGCTGAACGTAGCAAGCTATAATTCCATTCCTAAACAATCTTTTAGATGGAGATTAATATGAAAATTTATTTGATTTTAATGTTTTTGTTCTTGTGCGGTTTTTCAATCCCGATTTTTTTATATACAATAATTTTGCCCAGGTCGGAACTTCAAACAGCAGCAAATATAGCCTAGGTCACGCACAGAATGTTTAATACCAACGGATAATATAATAATTCTTGAATGATACGATATGACGAAGTATGTAATCTTATTTACAGGCTGTAATACGGTTCAATACCATTTTTTGATAATTTGATAGTTGCCTACTTTTTGGGGCCACCCTGTGTGAGTCAATATAAAAAATATGTGCTTCAATTATGTTTATTTTATTTTTATTCAATTAGTCATACATGTAAACGTATGTATAGAGACCAAAATCACGATTTTATGTTCAATAGTTCAGAAGTTATGAGGCGTAATGCGACAAAAAGCTGGAAATTGGCAGCCATCTTGGATTTGGCGGCCATTTTGATTTTTCTCATCGGACTGCTTGACACTCGGACCAAAATTGTTCTCTATACCTTTACTCTCAAAGTGGTACTAAAAACGAAACTTTTGCATAAAGCTGAAAACATAAAAATACCCATACACGTCCCACACTATCCATCTTTTGAGTTTACCAGATAGGCTTAAATTTTCTGTATGCAATTCATTCAGACGATAAATATTTGCTTAGTATGGTATAGGTCTAGATGCTGACTCCGTAGTTGGTTGACTACTCGCTGGCCATTGACTTTTGTGTCGCGTGATATTATTGCAAAACTGTACTGTTGCAGTTATCTCTACATTCTATCTGTCACATTATGCCTATCACATCTGAGCGTTACTTCAAAAGTCGAAACAGCTCGAGTATTTCGATAAATAATTTGCCCTTGAAAATTGCGCGTCTAAATTTCAGCTATGTCGTCCACTACAGGGAGGTGAAACAGCGGTGTAGGAAATGTCGCGTGTTACGATCACTATATTCTGTCATATTCAGAAACCGGCATAACACAGAACATTTGGATATTGTTATAAAAACAGCAATAGAAAGTAATCGACTGGTTATTTATCAATTTACATTGAGCGAACAACGAAGGAAACCCACATCACGTAATATCCATCACAATAATGTAGAATTAATCTACACGTCACTCCCGATTCTACTCTGCTCTGCACGGTGCACCCCTCCCGTGGCGTACGGAGTGGTGCACCCTAAGCATCCACGGGAACGTGCGAAGTGATGAATGGCGAAAGTCAAAGGCAGCAAACAGGCATAGCCTACGAGATCAGCTAAGCAGTAAACCAGTAAATAGTTACATTGTCTCAGTCATATGAATATCTCTGTGTACGTAGGACATGTGACAACATGTCCTACGTACATGAATGCTTACTACTGTGTGCTGTTGCTGTATAGTAGTAGGATTAAGGTTAGGGTTACGGTTATGATTAGATTTGGTGTCTGGTTGGTTAGTGGTTATGCACACGTATTTATACTTTCGGTTGCTATTGTACGCGATCGCATGCACAGTGTATAGCAGAAGGCGCTAAAAGACTGACGGAGTTCTCTTCTATCCTGTAACCGGTATAGATCCTGTATACATGGGGTGACAGTGTCGTCATTCCGTCTAAAGTATTTACCACCGCCATGTTGGAGATATAGGCATAGGCTACCGTGTTGCAGCGCCAGCGGTGTAATGTCGTAAACGTATGCATGCTTGCAAGCCATTGTGTATGAAATTATAAGCTAGTCGAAATTCATGTTCTGTAAATAACCTGTCATAAGAATTGTCAGACTTCCGCATTTTAACTCATTTTTTGTTCACATTAAGTATACCTCCAACACGGCGACAATTGGCTTTGTGTCCAGTTCAGTGATGTCGCTTCACCTCGTGCATAAAATTACCCTGTACCAACTCGACTAAATCATTCTAGGACTGGATAGTTCACTGTTCGTCCTTCTTATTGGCGCTGAAGATAGAGAAGGTGCGGAGGATGAAGGTGCAGGCGGACAGCAGAAGAATGGCAACCACGACAACGAGGACGATGACTTTAACCAGCTGCAACTCGTCGATCACTAAACCACCTGCAGCCGATGTGAAGTTGCTGCTGCTGCTGTTGCTGCTGTGATCCGCATCAGAAACGACGCCAGCATCTGTGCCGTTGAAGAAGTGTGAATCGTTTGCAGTGGACTTGGCTACAGCCACGTTCACGATCAACCACGCAACGGTCAACCGCAGATGAACTGACCAACCAGTTCGAGAACTACTTCTTCCGGAAGTAGATGTCGATGTCATTGTAGATAATTTGTTCAGTATAGAAGATGTGTTCTGCGTTCCTCCACCAACAGATAGTCTGCAACGTCAACAGACAGTCAGTCATTCACGATGCAGTCAATCAATTAATTAAATAGCGCTATCATAATGCAGCAAGCGAATTATGTTCGATATTTTTATTTATACGTCACTAACAAACGTTTTCGTACACGATTTTTGAAATGTAGTTTAGCTCGTATTTAATTTATATCTTACTCCTTACTTGTGTATATTTATGTCTTGTCTGTCCACTGGTTTTGTACACTGTATAAGGTCTATTATGTCTGTGTGAGTTGTAAAGAATAAATAAATATTGGCCCAGTCACACCAAAAAATACAGTGGTCACTAAAATATCAATTTAGATTTAACTATGTACGGTAATTTAAAGAAACGGTTAACGACAACGTTGTGAATGCTGCTTCCGCCTTGAATGATGTATAGCTTGTTATCACACTGTGCACGGTGTTCGTAAAAAGTGGCCCACTGAAATGTTTGTCAATAACTGTTTCGATTCTTAACAATATTAATAATTTTTACCAGCATAAGCCTATGCCCATCGACAGTCCATTGTAAGTATGCAATTTTCTGTGGAAGGCCTTAGTGGAAGTCGGTAGCGAAAGTTTTCTGGCTGCTTTAAAGTTGCTTACTGGCAGTTTCACGTTATGTCACATTGTTAACAGTCTGCAAGCAATATGTTCTCGCTGTACCTCTTTATTTCGCAATATTTTTCGTAAATATTCAATTTTCGTTAACAACATTTTAGCACAATGAGAATACGAGACTTACTGGCGAAGTTCGAAGTGTTCATCGGAAGCGTCGTCGCGGCAAAACTAGTCATGACAACTCAGAACAGCAGTCTCTGCAGCAGTTGCTAAACACAGCAGCTGCGTAGGTAGAACCACCGACTATACGAGGAGTGCAATTCCTGCCGTAATCTGTACATGTATGCGCGTGCCGCGTTGCTTCAGCTGCTGACGACGAAGATGATGATGATGCTAATGCACCAGAAGCAACACATATTGGCAACATGGGCGCATTTAGGAATATCTGTAAGAGTATTCTCTCTGAGACCTCCCTGCCTCTCGTTGCTTCAAACTTCCAAGTCCACGTTGTTTTCCCATCTTTCTATGCCAATCTCTTAAAAACTCTACATCCTTAATAAGTATAGCTGAACGTCACTTGTTATTCCATTCCCAATTTTCCCTCCCACGTCCTCTTCCGCTTTCTTCCTGTGTGCTTCTTTATAAAATATCGTTCCTCCCAAATAAGCTTTGTGGGCCTGGGGTGGAATTGTTGCTTTCTCCATCTCAAGCGGGCAAAGGGTGGCGCACAGCCGTTCGCCAAATACAGTTTTTTTGGCTATTTGATAAGTGGAACATTCGATGCAGTTCACTGCGATCAAATTTTCTGCACATTTATAACATTATGACAGTGCTCTTGAAATTCACGAGGGGCGATCGACGGCCATGTTACCGGCAAACGCTTCCTAAATCCGTCAACGCAGGTCTATGTAGCAGCGCTTGAAGTGGAGGTCTGCCTGGCCACGCCTCCTGCAATACCAGACAGCCGCAATCTGGCGTATAGAGAGCAACAAACAAGATAAGTTAACTAGTTGACCGACAGAACAAACCTTTGCCGTTCATATCCGCGTGCAGACTGTGCATGTGCACGAAACTCGATTTTTCGATCACCGATCGACATAAAACAGACTCAGTATTCCATGTCTCGCACTTGCGGATGTTACATAGTAGTAAGTAAATAAGTAAACACAGGAGTAAATGGCCTTCGTAATTCAGATCGTGCTGCGAGCCTCGTACGTACAAAGTGCACTTTGTAATACATGAATGGCCCAAAAGTAAGCTAAACCATTTCCGAATTATTATTTAATTGTAGAGAAAAGCCGTCAGAAGGCTATAGGTTTTTTCATCAAATTTGAGTGTAAAAGAAGCATCGGAATATTATCAGTCGGTATTGAATATTCAATGCGAGACAAAATTTGCGACGTCATAAATTAGGCCTACTGCACGTGTTTCAAGTTTAGGTATGGGAAAAGTTAAATGTGTACGATAACATCGTAATTAAAATCTGAAAAGAGAAGCCTGAAATAAAAGAAATTAGGCCAACTTGAATTTCCATCTAAAAGATGTTTAGGAGTGGAATTCCTAGTTGAATAAGGAGATTTAACGCAAGAGGGATCGTTTAGAAACGTCGTTCCAAAGCCGAAATGAGGTTCCAAAGCTAGAACGAAATGCACGATGACGACCCACAGCTTGTGACACCATATCGTCTGACAAATATTGAACACGGCACGTGAAACCGGAAGTTGTAATAACTTGACTATTTTTCGACCATCACGTCATTCCAAATTCCGACTATAGTTGTACGTCGAGACGGAGACATACGACTTTAACCGACAACGTGATTCATTATTACCGTTACATACAACATGGCGGTCGAAAAACGGACGTACTATAACTGAGCAAGTTTCAATGATAACGTACGTTACTCCAAATAAAAAATAGCTCGACACCAGGACAGCAACATTTGACCTAGTGTGACAATAGCTAGGCGACATTATTTTCTACCGTTATAGCCGGAAGTACTTATAACTTCGCTATTATTACAGATAGAAACGTCATCTCAAAGCCGAAATTGGGTTACAATGTAGAAACTGGGTGCTCGTCTATCGCGACGACAACATCAGGTATTTGTCCCTCTGCATAGAACCTCGATTCTGCATGAAGGTTCGAGTTCCATTGAGCGGCCCTATTCTAGAGGAGGGAAGGGAGCTTTCACCTCCCAATCCGGGGCCTCATTCGGAGGGGGCGATACTCCGTGGCACACCGCCCTGGACGGGGAAAACACCGTTCCACTGTTGGCAGCCGAACATTTTCGGTTGTACGAAAGCTTCACGCACCTTCTCAAAAAGAAGTTCAGTCTTATACGATCAGCTGCTGTACAAACACCAGATCACGCGGGCAAGCAATAGGTAATTTTGGCTACTGTACTAGCCAAATTTACCTATTGCTTGCCAGCGTGGTCTGGTCTTTGTTGTAGCCTTCAAGTTTCCAACTAAAATCTCGTTTGATTTCGTTTCGGCGGTCCCTTCGGCTATGCTTTATTTCCGGTCATGGCCGATCGTTGATATTGTAAACACGGTCGTAAATCAAGAAATAGTTGTGAAACTCGAGATTGTCAGTTAAGCACAGTAGAAAAACTTGAAAAATTAGACTTATATCCGACCTTGACAGACGCTGTAATTTGACATATATTGATTAATTATATCCGCCAGCATGGGTACGTCTTTTGCATGTTCCAGTGGTAATACTTTAAAATTTACGCACGCCAGGTGATAAAAAGACCACGCTATTTTTCATTAACGTATTTCCAGAACTGCTTATCAAAACGTGGGTAAATGTTCGCTTTACTGTCCCCTCCTTATAACCGCGCTTAGCGGCACATCGCCTAACCTTAACTCTAACACTAACCCTAACCCTGACGCTAAGCGAAGTTATAAGGAGGGGACAGTAAAGCGAACGGTAATAGTGCAGATAAGCGTCGCCACCCGAGATCTGATGCTTGTTCAGCAGCACAAGTTCTACTGAATAAGCAACAGATCTGGTGTGGCGGAGCTTATCTACACTGTACCAAGCGAACGGTTACCATAACTTGTAAGAGGTCTTTGCATAATGAAAATGAATTACGCAGATTAATGATGGCTTACATTGAGCACTTGCTCCGAGTTCAGCAGAACTGACAACAAGCCCGACAGCAAAGAAAAAATGGCTGCATCTGATAAGAATGATAAGAAAAAGAATCTGGTATTGTAGTGTGCACATGTTCCACATGAATATTTGTGCAAATCATGACTATCGAGAGCATTCATTTCAAGTTTCCTGACATTTTACATGGAAAATAGTGATTAGTCGTTACTTATTTCCCTGTATATTCATGGAAAATAACTCACTGCAACCTAACAAGATGACTGGGGAAGTCCTGCATGTTCCATCTTTTTTCGCTATTGCCACCCGGAAATACTAAATGCAGTGCTTATGATATGGCTTCTGTTCGTTAAACAGTGGCAAACGATACACCTCAAAAATTTTTCTATGAACGCGGCTGGGATACATTGTATGCAGCCACATAAATATCTCTCAGAGAACATTCGTCTGACAGCCGACGTGGAAAGCCGCCGTCATCTACGGTGGTCGACAACAACAATGCTTGTCGTTCCGCCAGTGCAGAGATCTACCCTGGGTGATCGTGCTTTCCCGTCGCTGCACTGCGTGCATGGAACAGTCTACCACCATCTCTTCGATCTGTTTCCTCCCTCGTTCCATTCAGACACCAGCTGAAGACATTTCTATTCGTCCATAGTTTTGACTGACATTCACTAATCTCTCCCTTCTTATAATCTTGTAAAGTGCCCCTGCAACGTTTTCGCGACAGCATCACTTTAATCTTTTCATTTGTAATAATAATAATAATAATAAATCCGTCTTTGCTTGTTGCTTCACCTTGCCCTTTGTCTGAGAATTAACAGTCTCAGCTTCTTGGCTGCACAGCGCACAGTCACTGCATTTGTCATATACAGACAGTGTGACCAGCTCGGGCACTAATATGCTGTTTATTTTTTTGCAAATGTTTTATTGCCTGGTTCGAATTGTAAAACAAACTGTATGACATACAAACACTCACCATCAATATGAACTTTATTATATATGAAAAGAAGCTGACTCACATGTATGTAAGTTGAGTAGTTGAATATAATTTTGATCACATATTTGTCTTACACACATGCTGTGCATTCTAACATATTGAGCATGTGACCCAAATTTGCATTTCACTCTCATAGGTTGATGACTAGCTGTTCCTTGTTAAGAGTGACAAAAACAATAACACTGTCGAGAAAAATATAAAACTAACTTTTTGTGATGTTTTGTAGAACCGATGGATATTGGCTTGAAGGTTATGCTGCCACTTTTTCTCGTCTGCGCTCTTCTGATATGCATTTGCTTTTGTGTACTTGCTTGGTTTGGACGGAGAAGAGCTGCGGTGTATGGACCACGAGGGTATGGCTATCCCCAGCCAGTTGGTCTACAGCCCTTTCCTCCAGAGGGTGAGATTATTGATATTCAGGAGCGGCGGCATGCTATGAAAAGTGCTGTGGCCATTGGCCAACTTGCACTAGCAATAACACAGCATTGTGATGGTGATGTATAGCCGCCATGGACATCAACGTGTTTTGATGCATTTGAAGCTTGAAAGAACGCACTTTGTGGCAAAAAAGTCTGATTTGGACATATTTGTTATGCCAGGTATGCTAAGCGAGCATGACAGGAAAGCAGTGATAGGCAAGCTATAGAGATGATCTATGCCAGGCTTTCACAAAATCTTGCAAAACTGAGGTTTTTGTGAACAACACATTGTGCAAAAAGTGCTATGGCCAAATCTGTTAGTGGCCATATCATACCAGAAATTGCTGCAGATGGCCATAGCCTTAGTGGCCACACCTGCGACGCCACCTCGATATTGTTCAACTGTTGTAGGTAGCATGGTGTTGCTGTGTGTTTCTGCATTTTGTTTCAGTTATAATAAAACACTTGCTGGTTTGCTTTTTAGCACAGTTGTGGTCTTTTGGTCTGTTGAGGACGGCTCACATAATGCACAGTCGCACACCTTTGGTGATCAGAATGAGCAAATTAAGTCTAATTATTGTCTCATTTTATTATGTAACTGTTTACTGATCTATTTAGTATTGATATAGTTGTCATATTATTGCGTTGCAAGTATATGCAGTTGTTGTTGTCAGTGTGATGTACAAAGACAGGCTACTCCCGAAACATAGGACTGCTGCTCTTGTGTTGTGTTGTTTTGAGTTTACCGATCGTCATATAAATCTGGTGGGGGGAGTGAGTAGAGTTTAACGCCCCACTCGACACAATAGAGGTCATTTCGGAGGCGGAAAATCTGGCGGGGCTATAGTACACCGAACCTCCGTCCCTGAACCTACACAGTACCTAGACCATATTAATTGTTAGCATTTGACGGTTACGTTGTCGATGTGAGAATACGTCATGGTTTTTGTAATGTTACTGAGTGTTCATCACTGTGATTGACTAAATTCTGTCAACTAGTGTCTTAATATAATGGTGTTGCGTTGCTATCAATAATACTGCTACGTCCAGTAAAATGCAAGCAGTCAGTGCATTGGCTGCAAAGGCAGGATATGAGATGATGCTGTAATGACATTGTCGGGCAGTGCATTTCAGATCTCAGCAGCGGCAACCAGAAAGGCTCAGCTGCTAATGGTTTGATGGGCCAAGAATCCAACCAGGGTTCCTAAATGAAGTAGGAGACTTTCCTATGCCTGTGCCTGTTATGTAGACAGATAAGTCAGTTTGTGCAGTTCTTATGCTGTTCTGTGCTGAATGTGACTGTGATAATACAGGACCGCCACAGACAGCAGTGGCACCTCAGAGCTATCCTGTACCACCACCAGGTTCATACCCGACTCAACATATGCCTGACCAACCTGCAAGTGCGCCTCCACCTCCAGACTATACAGCTGGTTAGCCTTAATTGCATTTTGTTTTAAGTCACTTGAAATCAAAACACTTATTGTTTCCCAAGGTTTGTTGAATTGCTTCTTCCAGGCTGTCTCAAGTCAGTGCTAAAGTAGACACAGATGACATATAGGGTAACAGTGATGTTAATTGTCAATAGAAATCGACTAACTCCTTGCGTTTTCGTTTAGCAGGCATTGCATCTGTGTAACACAAACCATTTGTAACATTTTAAATGTAGATGATGGGCAAATATAATCAGTAGTATTATCACGGGAATATTTCAAGTGATTTGCAATGATAGAAAATTTCCTATTGCATTCATAATGACACCAATTCGTGGCAGATATTTGTACGAGATACCCTTCTCAGACCTTTAATACAGCTGCTTGCTAGAAATGGAGAAGACTCAGCAGGCTATGGATTTGAGGACCTCCATTGCCTCTACCTTGGTGTTGCATGTGTATGATTGTTACCCAGAGTTGTGCATTATTATTTCTTATGAACGTTATTATTATTATTATTATTATTATCATCATCATTAATCAATGCATTTAGTAAAGCAAAATTTGCATATGATGTTTGATATGAATTTTAATGTTTTCCAAGTGAATATAATGTTTTGTTGTTTGTTTATTTAATGATACAATATTTAGCTGTCAATATGCCATTAAAACAACCAGACTATCCGTCAAAACCACAAGCGTAGCCACCTGCATCAGGTAAACATTTTTTTACTGCTGTATTTCGTACATTTTCCGTCTTCTACTTTTCACTCAGATACTGGAGATAAGAACAGTGCACTTTGATGTTGGAAATGTATTTGTAGCCAATGAGATTGATTTCCGTTGTTAGTCATGCTGCAACCGTACATTTCTACATCCATTGTCTTGTTCAGTTTTGCAGACATTGAGGTATTTAGAGGTGGCAAGTCATGGAGTGCTATTTTGAGCTTTGCCATTGACTCATGTGGCCACTCTTAGGAAATTCTCTGCACGTGCTAGTTTAGGAGTAATATTGATTCTTAGTAGTCCCGCTTACATCAAAAACTATCCAAAATGTAACAGATCTTATCTGTTGTGAAGCTTCTGCATACAAATGTACTTAATGCATGGCATTATCAAGCATGTATACAACTGAACCAATTTTTTTGCTGATCGGTAGACACAGCACAGTATTTATGAAGTAAATTTATTGCTTTGTTTCTGCAGAGATAAAGACGTGAAGACTGGCTTTTTTGCTTTGAGTTACAGCTGTTGAAAAGCATGTGCTTCATGAATACTGCGTTTGCTTGCTGTTTTATTCGTGTAGTTTTTTTTTACGTATCTCCGATTGCCTTGAAACCTGTGTTTGAATTAGTGGGCACTTTTCTTCACCTTTTGTCTTTCATTCCTCATTATTTTTCCTTTTCCAATCTTTCCTTCATCACTTAGTTTCTATGTATTGTTTCTTCTGCCATCATTATCCCCTACCAGTACTTTCCCTCCTCTTCCTCCCTTTAGGCCTTTTTCTCTTTTAATCTGTTTGTGCATAATGGGTGGTCAGGCCCTCCTGGGATCAATAGTAATTCAAGCACGAACATGATGCCAATGAAGCTTGATTTACCTGGATTGTTTCGATTTCTAGTTGTTATTTTTAATGCTTTTCTCGTTGTTCACTGTTCTAGTGTATTTGTTATGCATTTTCTAAGTTGTTAAATGTTGTTATACATTTTGATGTATTCATCAATGTTATGGAGTTTTGTTACTATCAATACCGCCAGTGTACTGTTATTGACAATAATTATTTCAGTATTATGACTTGGGTCATTATGCTCAGTCAACAGTCACAAGTTTCCTCGTAACAGGTGAATGTATGACAGAAAGCAAAAGGGTCACTGAAACTGTTTGAAAACTGGTGGAAGTTAGTATTTGTACAACTGTGAGTCATAAAATGTTTTGTTTCGTCAATAGCTTCGTTAAATGACCAGTTGACTAGATAGTATTTGGCAGAATTTTGTTTCAACAACTTGATATGCCATTTCAAAATGCTGCCCATCATGCCTGTTCAGTGTGATTACAGTACATTTAGAGTACATGAAGCCAACAATATGGTATGATGATGCATGTCAGCATCAGCCTGGCTGTTATACTAACAGCAGCTGAAATCTTAATGACAAAAACTTATAGGATTCAACATAGGCTATCCAGTAAAATTGTAATGCTGCCTCACTGATAATACATTGCTGCACTGTGGATCAGGATTCAGTCAATTGATTCTGCAATAATTTAAAAATTCTGCAGTAATTTAAAAGTGGCATACGCATCTTCGAAGTAACGCCAACAAGTAACTGTCCTAGTGCCCTTACAGAACTAGCCACATTGTACCTACTAGTACAGGGTGTTCAAAAGGTAGTGGGTCTGTCTCTGTCTGTCGGACCTTATTTGCTGATGGCTCACTCATCTGTTTTTATGTTGTTGTTTTATAACATTCTGGTTTTCGTCAGTGGCAGACTAGCTAAGTTGGTTCACTAACTTTTTGACGTATCTTATACATTTTAGCTGTGATTGATTGACTGAATTAACTGCTGAATTGGACCGTTTTCGTAAATCCGTATTTTCAAACTCGTTACTTATGATACGGCCTTAAAGGGGCGCTGTGGAAAATTTTACATGTTACATATCTGCAGCATTTAAATTGTCTATGCTTGATTTTTGTACATTTTCGAGTTTTGTCAAGCCTGCTTGGCAAGTTATTGACGAAATTAAAAGCATGTATACTTTCTATTGCTCACATTGTAGTCTAAATTGTCACCATCCTGTTCTCTACATTTGCAGTCTGTTCTACACTGTGCCATGTCTCTAATTTTCAATTTCATATTTATTATAGTCGTACGTCTTTCATCTCCATCCAGTCTGAGGTTTTCTCAAAACCTTCTTGTGTGACCGTTTGAACTTACTGTCCTTCGTTGTTGTATAAACTTCATGACACGATTACATATAAACTGGTGGGACATTTTGCCAGCAATTCCCAGAGTTGTCGCACCAGTTGCACGTAACGTGCCCAGATTTAGCAGTGATGTAACTAGATAAAAAGTGTCTGGGGCTGTTTTTGGTGCTCCCTGAACAAGTTCAGAATATATGTTGATAATTTTGCCTTTTCAGTAAACTTCCCTTAAGATTTCCTGAGATGTATCCATTTTCTCGCTTGTTTTAGTAGATCGGTTGCCTAATCTATGCAAATGTATGTGCATGCATGTTTATCTGACATCTGTATGTTTACTGTCCATCTCCATTCATCGTTAACGAACTGCTGCCGTGGCCTTTATTGGCGTGCACATATTCATGTACTTGCAGAATTATCGTTTTTTCTTTCTTTTTAGCTGTGGCGGATTCAGAAATATTGAGGGGGGGATGCAATATACAATGTATAGGCCCATCAGTCCCGTCGTCATTTATCGCAAATGCAGACAGTGAACTCAACGTGCGTTGTGTCTGCTATTTGCCATGGTGTACTGTTGTGCTGGCTGAAGCATGAATTGTAGGGACAAATAAGTTAAACTTAGAGTCTTTTTGTATGGAAAAAGCGACTTGCTGAAAATTTGGTAAGGCCAATAGGGGAAAGGGGGCAGCCGCTCCCAGCGCCCCATGAATCCACCACTGCGCTCTACAGTATGTGATACTCTGTGCATATATTTACTTATGCTATTCTATTGTATGAATTATCTGCAAATTATATTTTATGATG
>Ga0056115_1000770_pt1 | contig 14386 bp, 6 predicted proteins | sample WorMetOlspDAHAB1_FD_77007 | JGI IMG/M metagenome (GOLD analysis project Ga0056115, IMG submission 77007) | Marine gutless worms symbiont microbial communities from Max Planck institute for Marine Microbiology, Germany - Olavius sp. DAHAB.1 ...
GGCAAAAATAACATCCACTGAGCCCCTTTCTCTGCCAACTGTTTCTGCATGAACTGGCATATGCTGTCAATCACCGCTGCACACATCACACAAAAATGCCAATGTATCTCATTAGCAATCAAGAAAAGTTGGCAAAAATTTCACAAATGCAATAGCAATAATACTCAGATCCCATATAACACATCAAACACACAAAGAGGAGCCAAACAGCTCATGGCTTTGTGAAGCGAAACCTCAGAATTCCAATAACGCCACTTCAGTAATGGTATCCAACACCACAGTGGTGTGGCAATAATTACAGTTATCCTGATGCAATACAGTGCCAGACATATACCAGCATTAAATGTAGAGAGATCAACAGATTTGGGAGCATGTGCAATGAAGGTCTGATTTTGGTGGCTAACAATAAATATTTGGTTACAAATGCAACCAGTCCTTAATGTTCTATCAACCACTTACATTAGCCACCACTGCAATTGGCCAAGCAGAATTTCAGAGCATAAGATTAAATATGAAAGTGCTTAGCTTAGCATGGCTATTTTGATACTGGCTTCATGCATTACACCGTTTAACTATACATGGTTAAGTAGACAAGCTAACGAGCAGCAGCCTGTGACGAGTGTGAACTGTCTTTATTTTCACTGAAACCAAAGCACTAACTTTGACAGCTTTTTATAAGCTACGTCTGCAAACTATAAGTCGTTTTATAAGTGCCTGTCAGCATTTTTAAGCACCTGCTGCTAAGCAGCTTAACAATCAGATTTTCCCGAAGTTTCAATTTCAAATAAGGAAAAATTGCCTCAATGTATATATATCGCCGTGTATAGCAAAGCAAGACTAAGCCTCGAAAGCACATACCTGATTTGCACGACACCAAACTTGGCATGTCCATGACGACAACGCCTGCACGTGGAAATATTACCGAAGGCTGGTTCGACTCGATTTGCTTCAGACTGTCAAACTTCAGGAATGTAATGACTAAGTGTCGCTTGAGTCGCAGCAAGTTTGGAATGCGATGTATCAATGGCAGATCTTCAGTTTGTACAAGGATGCGACACTCGGCCTTTGGCAGTGCAGACACTACAGAAACGTTGACTGGATCAAAAAGCTTTGCTCCCTTCTTCAACAAGTGTCGCTGAACAAGTTACACACTCATGCTCTTAAATTACAGCAATAGCAGCCAAAACAAACTTCATATAAGAGGACAGTTGGTGTTCACAAATCAGTTAAATACTATAAACACTGGCACGTGGTTGCTTTCATCTGCATGATTCAACTACATCATGTTAATTTTTATTCGAATGTGATGTACGCTAAACACTTGCTACCCAAAAATGAATTATGTGGTTTTCGTTATGTCACAACTGTATTAACGATAATGTTTTGTTATCAGTATGTTTAAAGTGCAAAGCAGACACCGTGATAGTGGAAGACTTCTGTTGATGATTGCAATTTTAATTAATTTTTTCCTTTCTGTAACTGGAACATTACAACTCGTACTACAACATTCTGTTTTTTTTCCTCAGCAGAAAGCCATCCAATTTCGACACAACACAAAACATGCATGAAAAATGACATAAAATTGAGTTGCATGACAGTGTAAATGGCAGTGTGTTTGACACACAACTATTACAAGGCTGGTTGCATGGTAAGGCACCTCATGGCTTTGTGAGTGGTCCTGGTACGTTACAATTTCAATTCTGTATGATGACTCTGCACTGCAATAGTCGTTCACACACAACTGTCTGTGTTATCAAGCTATTAGGTACACCCAAAAAGTGTTAATGTCGTTGGTTTTGGAAGGCTAAGAAACTACCTACTAGAGTCACTGGCCGATTTGATGCCCAATTCAGTGACAAAATCCTACACCTCTAACCGAGACTGGGACTATCACTCACGGCTTTAAATGCGGATTCTGAACACGCAGACCAACAAACTCAAAGCACTATATAGATGGTAGAAACAAAAAAATAAAAAAGAAGCGGCAGACCATAGCACTCACTTCAACATCTTTGCAGAGGGGCGACGAATCACTGTTCAGCACATACACTCGACTGTTAGCCGTCAACAGTGGTCCTTTTCCAACGACACCTCTTCCAGCTGCTGTGGCCTGAGATGGAGCAGAAGGTCTTTGGGTGGCAGGACCGGGAATGCTCGGCACTTGTGATTCAACACAAACTGCTGGTGCTCGTAGTGCACTAGGAGCAACTGATGGCCGCACAGAATTTCTGATCTGACTGATAGACACTGGTGGACTCACAGTCGATGGTCTAGTGGCAATAATGCGAGTGCTTTGGCCAATCAGCACATCAGCTGGTTTTGGCTGGCCAGGTCGCAATACTGCTACTGGCATAACAGGTACAAGGGGTCGACCGCCTTGGAAGGCAGTTCTTGATTGGACAGACTGGTTCATGGGCGGTCTTGGAATCATAGCTTCGTGAGGACCCCGAACAACAACAGCAGCTCTCGGCTGATCACTTGAGTGGCTCGGTTTTGCAGTCACTGGTCTCACGGTGCAAAGAGGCTGGTTGTGTGGTAACGCACCTCCTGGCTGTGTGGGTGGTCCAGACACTCCATAAGATCTCTGACCTACAGCATCAGTAGCTGCATTTGGCTGATCACTAGGCTTCCTAACTTGTCCAGTGGTAGCACAAAGTTGGCTGGCTGGTACTGCAGTTTGAGCAGATGTCAGCCCAGACCGAACACCACTGTATGGACCTTGCATGACAGCGGGCATGCCACTATGCCGGACGGGTTGACTTGCTGCAGCTGGTCGCACAGGAACAACATTAGTCTGACTTGCAACAACTTGAGCAGTTGGCTTAGCCCCCATAAGTGTACCATGAAGCTGCATGCGCGAGTTCTGCAACGGTGACAGAGGTGTACTTTCAGTGAACACGGTTGAAGAAACCGATCTAACCTGGTGAACAGCAGTACCCATTCTTGAAGCAGCAGCCTGAAAGACTGGAGAAACAACCTTGAGAGGTCCAACAGGTCTATTTCCTTGGTTAAATGGAATGAAAGATCTGGGACTATCTGATGAAACTAATCCCTGTGGCGCAGGGGTTGAACTGGAGCCACGTGGAAATACTGTGCGTGGCTTAATAACCACATCCATTGCAGTGGGTGGCCTGTGCTCGGCCAACGCACGAGGTAGATGAGGTGATGGCGAAGCGTATGTCACAGAACTGACATCTGGCTTCAGCTGCTGCCTGTTGAGCTGAGTTGCCATGCTTTGCACAGGCAACACGTTTTCACCAACCTTACTCGTGTCGCCAGCATTACTTGTCTGCAAGTTCTGAACAGTGGAACTGCGAACAGTGGCTTTGTCGCTTGGGACAGCTGAACTGCCCGACACACTAGCGACACATGAAACGGGACGATATCCGTCGGCTGCCGACAAAGGGGAAGGATACCAAGGCGTGCGTGCTGCAAGTGGAGGAGGAGGAACTGAAGTGTCCACAAAACCTGGATGAGGAACACCAACTGGAGGCAGAATGCGATACAGGTTTCGCGGTACAGGAGGTGGCGGGACACGCATTGTTGGCATTGGCGGCTGCAGTTGAGTGGTCACAGGAGGCAGATAAGCAAAGCCTCCAAGGTAGCCAGTAGTAGATGCAATCGGATACGCAGACACTTGACCAATGGATGATGTCTTAACTGATGATGTCGATGATGGCCAAGATGTTAAAGCTAGCGAACCACTCGATGTGCTCACTGAACCGATGCCTAAGTCGAACCCAACTCCAAAATGTGACAGCGACAAAGGCGGCATAGGTGGCGGTAGCATGTCGGTGACTGTTGATATGGCAACTGTTGCTGTCACAGCTGGGGCAGCGGCATTTACTGATGTGACTGTAACAGTAGTGGCAGCGACATTTACTGACGTAACTGTAACAGTAGTACAGGACACGGTCACACTAATGGACGCCACTGCTACACTTCCAGATACTGATGCTGCACACGTTACTGTTTCCACTTGTTTGTGGACAGAAGGCTGAGGCACCTGGCCAAGAGCAGAAGTTGACCTTACGTCAGCTGATACTGATTCATTCACAGGTGTCACACTGCACAAACTGCTTGTACTAACAGCAAGCTGTGACACAGACGATGACACGACGTTAATACCAGCATCAGAAACTGAAGTAGTAGCAGCTGTGCTAATCACCACAGCAGCCGGCTTGATATTCTCCACATCATTATCAACGCCCCCGGCCTTCTTGTCTGCAATTCTATCAGCAAAAATTTTCACCAACTTGTACTCTGCCATGTCATACATATCCAGAGTAAAATCCGACATGGCACTCAAGTGTTTAGATACAGCTGGTAAACTCCGACGTTCTGCACAACCAGCACCTTTGTCCAAACACTGCTTGCCACACTTCCGCACTATCACATCAGAAATATCCGAGTTAAAATTACGGATGGCAGAAATTAACAAGCTGTCTACAGCATCCACTGGTGTGTCCACCTTTGACGACTGATCTGCTCCTACAACAGACGACAAAGATCCTCCGCTTTTTACAGCACTGCCAAAAACAATGGACGTCTTGCCCACTTGCCGTTTCACAGACCAGACATCATCCGAATTTTGTCGCCCAACAGCTAATTTTGACTTACTGTTCACTGCCACTTTCTTCTTAGCTTCAACCGCTTGGCGAAATGCCGCCATTAACGGGTTGCTGGACTTAGCACCTTTCACTTTATTACCAGCACTCGAGTCAATGCCAGAATACAAACTACTGTTTGCCATTTCTGGTTTGCTCACCACTGGGTCAAATAATGATAAGCAGACAGCCCAAAGAAATGCATTTTCTCTCATTACTTTGCAAACATCAAATGAGTTAACATTGGGAAAGCTGAACACTTTCAACAGCAGATCGCTCTTTCCATCAATCACATGCTGCAAGATTGGCCACGTCTTCCTGAACGGGTTGATGTGACCTGCAGGCACACTGGTTGGATCAAATGCCACGTCAAAGTTTGATGACGGCCAAGCAGCATATGCATCAGCCATCTCCGAAATGTAGGCATCTATATAGTGACATGCTGCACGTGCTGCAGCTAAAGCCTCAACAGACGACGTGGTTGCAGTGGCACCAACTTCGGGTGAAACTCCAGCACTGTCAACCACCTTATCCACAGGCACAGTAGGTGCATCAGATATCCCACCTTTTTTATCGGACGCTTTCTCCGCTTCAACTTCCTTGGCAGGAGCTTCACCTACTTTGTTGGACGTATTTTCCACATCACGTGGCTCTGACTTGTCAGCAACAGTGTCTTTCGCACTCGCTTTTGGATAAGAAAACGGAACTTCAGCAATCCCAACTCTTTTATCGGAAGCCTTTTCAACTTTAAGTGCCTTAGCGGGAACTTCACTCCCATTGTGTGGCATATTTTCCACCTTCGCTAGGTCTGGCTCAACACCACTCTGGTTTGCAGGCATCTTAAAGACGACAGTATCTATCACACTTGCCTTTGGATCGGACAATGACGCAGAAGAAGGTGCCTCGTCAGAGCGACTTACCTTCTTAGAAACATTATCAGAGGATGATCCACTTTCAACTAATATTTCTGCAGCACCTATTTTCTCTTTAACCTTTGGATGCCACTTCTCACTAACATCACAGGTATTCTGTGAATCTGTTACCTGTTCTTTTTCCACTATCGGCTGTGGACTTAAAGCTCTCTTGCGATTTTTACGCTTCTTAGTTGACGGCTGTTTTGTCGACTGCGACGTAGCACTCACTTCAGAAACTGAAGGTGAATTACAGACAGAAAAATGAGATAGCGGATGAATTTTCTTGGCAGTACTCTCAAAAGACAGGTTTAGAGACAAAGTGTCTAACTGTGTGCCTGGTGTTTTCTGAGATGGTGATTTTCCAGCATGACTTTCATGATGAGCTTCCGAGCTGCCAGTATCTTGCGGAATTTGAGGCACACTGTCTTTGCTTGCCGTGTTGCGCTCTTTCACGGTGGCTTCTGCGGCTTTTTCAGAGCCATGCTGCGCCTTATCAGAAGACAACTGTGACAATGGCGGCAACAGGGAAGTTTTGCCATCAGCCAGTTCACGATTTTCCAACGGAACTTCTGCACTACGGCTTTTCGCTGCTTCTATTAACTCGCATGCCGTGACTGGCGGAGCACTATCACTGTTTTCACTCGCCTCGACATGAAGAGTGGGAAAGTGCTCGTCTTTGCTCTGATCAGGTGCTACAGGAAGCGATGGCTCCAGACAACGCGGCTGTGCAGTTGTATAGCAGTGATCATGCACAATACCATACAGAGGATGCGAAGATTTACACAGTTCATCTGTAAGTTCTGAACTGGAAGCAGTCTCATCTGCAGCAGTCTTCAATGTATCCTCCATCTGCACATCTCCAGGCCTGGCCTCCTCAACAACAACAGTACGGCCAGTGCTGGAACACTGTACAACAATATTGCAATCATCATCATACACCACGAGGTCTGGGCTGTCTTCGTATCTCGACAGCACATCTTGTTCAGTTGGCCCGGCAACCCCAACATCGTTCTCAATATCACGCATCTTCCTGTCGACATGTCCACTGCTTTCTTTTTCTGCTGCTGATAACCTAGCCTGATCTTCATTTACTCGTCTAGCTTTTGATTCTGTAACATCAACGTGACACTCATAATCATCGTTAAAATCTTTAGGTAGCTTGTGCTTCTTGCGTCCACCACCTTCTCTCTGGGTCACAGCTTGCTCAGGAAGGTCAAAACTGTGAATTACCTTCTCATGCAAAGATGCAAATTGTTCCTTTTCAATACCTTCAAATAATCCACATTCCTCCAAGTATGAAGACATCTCATCTTCATGGGCATAGTCAGCATTCCCTTTCCAGCTAGGTACATGATTAGCTGCTTGTCTCTGTGAAGCTTTCTCTCTTGGAAGTGGAGAAGTTTGTTTCGACAGTCTGGCACGCTTGGCACTACGTGCAGCAGAATCAACTCTTCTACCGGTATGCCGTCCTGCATCGGACTTGGAGTGATCCATGCCAATGAAGTATTTCTCGGCTTTATTGCACAGATAATCAACATATCGACAGAACATCTGATACAAACAGTTAGCTGTGAGATCAGATGGAAGAGAAGCTCCGATAAAAATATCGGGTGAATATGGACAGTTAATGCCCATATCTGACATCAAACAGCAGAGCTGATCGGATAGCCAAGAGCACACCAAGTCAGACAAAGAGCGGACAGAAGGATATTGGAAGCTTAAAGCAGGCTTCTGATGACCCTGTCGTACGTTACAAACGACCTTCTCGAGAGGTTCTCGTAAGGCCCATTGGTGCAAGCAGGCCAGGTGCACACGACTAACTTGAACACACCCAGTGAAGTGGCCATCACAATATGTCTGCAAAGAAAGTTGTCCAATGCGGCTTGAGGTTCTATCGCAATACGGGGAACATACAGCGATGAAACGGGGTTTTCTGCCAATGTAAGCATTGCTGAGGTCACTAACAAAATCCTGCCGCTGCAACGCTGTAATGTCGTCGAGCTCACAGAGACTGATGAGCAGCATTGGGTCTTCTGGGTTGTGGTCGAGTTCAGCATAAAACGAAAGCTGTGGCAGACGCTGCGACACAGCACCTTCATCAACTTCAAACTTCGACTTAAAACGATTCACAGACGGAAAGCTGTATCCACAGCTCGCCGATAACTCATCGATGTCTTTCCGCTTCCTTTTCCGCGAAGTGCGTGCTTTTGTACCCGATGGGATCGACTGACGTTTAGTATTCTTGGTGCCCGTTCTGGACTGTGACAGGTTTTCCTTAAATGACTCGGCAGCAAATGACACATCATCATTATCTCCTACCACTGTTCTGCGTCTCTTGCTACCTCCAGTAGACGGCTTCACAAACACACTGTCCAAATGCATGCTTTCTGTCTTCTGAGATGCTGGCGTTTTAACACGACTCTTTTGACACTGTTCTGGCTCTGTAGCATCTTCCCAAGTTTGAAGCACATCATCACCACCAGAAGTTTTCTGCTCTTTTCCAATCTCGGATGAGTCCTTCTGCAGATGATGCAGAGAAGTTTGTGCCGCCAACCGTACAGCGTTTTCTAAAACTGTTTTGACAGCTTCATTCGCTCCGAAGTAAATTGACGTCGACGGAACTGACGGAAACAGTCGCGGATCGCATTCTGGCAAAAGCTCCACGTCAACAAGTCTCTCCAATTCCGATGCTGATTTCGGCCTTAGTACTGTGTCAAACAACCACCGCAACTTTTAACAGTCACTCACACATGTATTTATTTACATCGTGTTCCAAAATTAGCGAGACCCTTACTTCACTTTGACATAGTTTTGGCATTTCTTCAAACACATTTAGCACGTGATATGAGAAAAAGATTTAGTAGCTCGCACCACAACCAACGCCACACTCTGTGGTGAAGTCATCTCTGACGTTACTGATGGCGTCATCATTAGTTTGGTGTTTTACTAAAATGATATTAAATGCAGAGGACATAGTTTTCTATAAAAAAATTTTTTTAAACAGACTAACAAAGACTGGTTCTAAGTAAAAATTGGTGGACAGCTGCTGAAAACAGACTTCTGATAAAGACTGATACGTCGGGATCTATTCAGTGACAGCAAGTCAAGGCACGGCGAACTGTCTGTAAGGTGCTGTGACAAGTTGATGATGTTGCTGATTTGGTGTCAAGTAAGGATGATAATCCAAAGATGCATCGTACACAATGGGAAATATCCGGAAATGTCAACTTTAAATGGCTATATAATTCGTCATCCTGCTGTAACAATCTACACTGTATTTTTTTCGTATTGGCAAAATTAAGTAATGCTTATCATTCTATGACTTTGTTTACGACTTTTGCAGTAAAGTCAGAATATGTAAGGTGGGGAGGAAAGCAGAATATCGATATGTTCCCGACAATTTCTGTCCAATTTGTTATAATTTCGTCAAAATTTTAATATTAATAACAATCTTAGGCCAATTTATCCAGTTTCGCTAATTGACATAATTGTGGAACACGGTGTATTTATTCAAAATTGAAATCACACACAAGATACAACACATAAATATATATAAAACAAATAGCAAAAAAACAGAAAAAGATATAAAAACACTCTGTAAAACTTATTAGTTAACTGTTAATCTTATTAGTTCATCACATAACCTAAAAAAGATGATCTTCCTAAAAATCCTCAGGAAAAGTTTTAAAGGCTTATACAGCAGTATTCTATATTGGTCCGTCAACACTCTCCCGACAACCTCAAAAAAACTGAAGATAAAAAGTTTTACAAACAATAGTGGGAATCAATTAAGCAGTCTTTCAGCATGAGGTGGTACGTGATACCAATTCACCAATTACAGTTATTACATTCAAATGCCTATATAAGCCTATAAGAAGATGCAATAACAGCATCGCCAAGCAATCACTCCAATGGATGCCACATGGCCACAGAGGAAGAGAATGACCAAAAAAATCTGGAAGAGAGATAGTAAGGAGACGCAGTCAGCAAAATACAAGTACAGCTGGATGAAGATGGAGGGCAGCACAGAACAGAGCTGGATGGAGAAGAGTGGTTGGTGGTCTATGTTCCACTGGCAGTGACAAAGCTAAAGTCAAGTCTATGTAAGCCAGACCGACCCAGCAAAAGTTATGGCTGATTTCCACCGTCACGTATCCGCTGCCGTATCCGTTTCCGTAAAAACCGTGTCTGTACAGGCCATTTATGCCGTTGCTGCTGGGGCATGTGCGCAGCAACAGCGTGGCAGGCCCAGGAGCCATACGCCGAGTTTCCCGCACAAAAACGTGGGCGGAGCTCCAGGCGTGTAAGAACGGCAGATACAGAAAAATAGAACTCGATCCTATATGAACAGATAAATGGCAACAGCGACCTTACGAAAATGGAGAACGTTATTTTTTACGTAAGCTACGGAGTTCTTATGGAATTCTTACGGATGAACGTAATTCTTACGTACTTTGCTACAGAAACGGATACGGCAACGGATACGTAACGGTTGAAGCAAGGCATTTCATTGAAACTGGTTGAAAAAAGACAGTGAGGTAAGACCAAAAAAACTGTCAAAAAAACAAACGTTATAAGTGCAACTTGAGATGCTCCATGAACGTTTGGCACAACTGATTAACCCCAGACACTCGGGAATCAAGTTCAATACAGATACTTAACAAGTTACATTTAAACTTTTAGACCACTTAAAAGAGAAAGCACAATCTGTGCTATCATTCCAGTATATGCAACATTTTGTGAAGCACTACACCTGAAAAAGTTAACTGGTATAACTTACGCAGTGTTTTTTTAACAATACGCCAGTTCACTTCAGCTGAGGCCTTAGTTTTACAAGGAGTAACCACTCTATATGTATACGATGCTGCTGTTGTGGGGGCCTGTTGATTATCAACACTATAACACTGATTACTCATATCTGTTATATCTGAGACAAGCCACTGTCTCGAAAACGCATTTCTCTGCCACACATTTAGACATGAGCACATTAGCGGTGTCGCCGTTTCATGGAATCGCGCTATATAAATCGACATTTACCTACTTATTTACTTACTTACTTGCTCGAACGTTTCATAAATGTATAAACATGACGCAGTTAATATGCACTCAGCACTGTGCACCTCTGTGTGACGTAGGTTTGTCAACCAGCACCAGCTGTGACGGCCATTCGACCACCGACGACGCCGCCATGACCCTTCAGCTGCAATCCAAACAACCAAAGCACTCAACATAAACCGTTTACACACGCCCGGATAAGGGCCGAGTTCTTTCAACGTGACAAAAGGCTTGTCACACTCGTAATTTTTTCCTGTTCTGTTCTGCAAAGACGGGATACTGTCCTGTGATAATGCCATTTGCGATTTAAGCAACCCAATGCACAGAGACGATGGGAAGACCTTATACATTGGCGTCTGACGACTGTTTGAGATGCACAAAGAGTTTATACATGCAGACACAAGCGGAAATAAACTGTAAGTTACTGAGTAGCCTTGGAAAAGTTTGTATTATTAACCTGTGGACATTACGTCTCCCCATTAGCTGCAGGCAGAATCCAGAAGGCAAAAGGCTGATGCCTGGCCATCGATGATCAGTGCGTGCATATAGCAAAAAAGAGCTTGTGAGTAAGCGAGCAGAGTTTAACACTCTTCCCAGCACAGCGAGGGTCATTTTGGAGGTGGTACGTAGTGCTAGAGATGACGGCATATCGTTGGTAATATTACGGGTTAATGTGTCCATTTGCAGCAAGCGCGTAAAAAGAACGATTATAGTGTCAAAAAATGTGCAAGACCAACTAACCAAGTAATGTTGGCCTGTCACCAAAATCTACATTCCCCCTAGGCTGTGTGGGCACACCTATCACACAAACCTGCCTCACAGATTTCTTCATGCAACTTTTCAACAGTACGTTGGTAGCAAGTAATAATAATAATAATAATACGAAATTTATATAGCGCCATAATGCCATTAGGCGGCTACAGAGGCGCTGAGGCGGCTATAGAGTGAAGAGCCTTCCAGTGAGTTAACTATTTGCAATACTTGTAGCCTGTCTACACAGCCCTGCCCAACTAACCTAGGTCATACTATCAGATTTCAGTTTCCAAAACACTACGAAAAAGGAGCCCGGTTGGTAACATAACAGATTGTTCAAGCGAATGATTTTATGGGGAACACTGCTACACAATCCACGTCAGTTGATCAATCAATCAATCAAGTGACCAAATTTGTCTAGACGGCCTCACTTAACAATGTAAAGATAAACAGAAAAATAGTAAAAGCAAAATAAAAGTGGATGACAGCAAACGCAAATCCTAAACCGTTTAACATAAGTGGCAATCTAGTCGTCAGAAATGTGAAACGTCGTAGGCTCGGGAGAAAAGCTCAGCCTTCAGACGACGCTTGAAGGTGGAAGGCACGGCGATGCATCTGATCACCCGAGGAAGACTGTTCCAGGCATCGGGCCCAGCGATAGAAAAGGTGCTCCAGCCGAAGCCAGTAAGAGCGCGTGGAATGTTGTAGTCGCCATTTTGTGCTGAACGCAAGTGGGTACAGCCGTCTAGATGAGTAGCTGAAGTGGCAATGTACGACGGTGCCTGTCCATAAAAAAACTGAATGCATCATGGTGCACAGTTTGTATGTTATTCGTTGACGGACTGGTAGCCAGTGTCTAACGAAATGAGTCGGCGTGACGTAGTCGTGGGCCCACTGCCAGCCATGAACCGAGCTGCCACATGTAGCACCCGCTACAGAGGTGTAAGCACACTGTCTGGCAGATTGGCAAGCACAGCATTGCAGTAGTCCATGCATGTCAGGACAAATGCACACACCAACTGAATGAGCCAAAAACTGTTTAGGGAAAGTTGCATGACTTGTCACCGACAATGCAGAGAGTCATAAGAAAGGGACGATCCAATGGAACAAATGTCACAAAGTCAATCTGTCAGCAGTCATTGTCCAGCTGATCACGTGACCTCGACCTTTGATGCTTAGTCTCACAATGCTCAACGGTTATGGCAATCAATATTGCCAATCTCCACCTGAACGCAACGGCGACTGGAGACAGGTCAGAACGGACAGGATTCTGGGACGACAGCTGCACAGGTGGATGACTTAATAGTTCTTGAATGCAGGCCAGTCTGCATTTGTTTCCAAGAGCCGAAGCAACTTGTCACAGCCAGCAACGCAATGTAAGTTTAGTGGAGGTCTGTGGATGAGAATTGGAAGCCAGGGCAGATAAGACTGTCAGAGATGAGCAACATAGAAGCGATCAGCTGTGCACAGACAAGTGAGAGGTACCTATAACTTTCAGTTCTGTGGCATCAATGACCAACCTTGTCACTCAACCCACAGAAATGCTTCACTCAGATTTCAGTAATTCCGAAAAGTAAAAATTCATTTTTACTGTGACATGTCAAGCCAGCACAGAATATCTTGTGGTATTTCTGTCCATCTTCTGCTGCAGTCATACACTGTCAAATGGCTAAATAAAATTTTAATCAAAACTGTCAGCCTGCAATCTGTTCCTAAGTAAAATTTTTGGTGAAATTACAAGAAAATACCAAATTGAGGCATGCTAGGAAAATTTCAAGATTTTACCAAACACAAGCAGTATTTAAATATTTATCGGAAACAATAAGGCAGGACCACAGCTGCTGTGCAGTACCAATAGGATGCCTTTACACACCCTTTAACACTACTTCAGCTGTTGAAAATTTTCAAGGGTTAAAGCCTCAAAAAGGTAACATGTCAGATGTCACCTTTGCAACAGTTGAATGATCTATGAACCTCATTCAAGATCTGTGGCAAATAAAAATGTTCAATACAGAACACAATTACATTTTGTACCCCACTACTAGAAGTACCAAAATGAACTTCATCTACATCTTGTATCACTTTTGGTATGTGACATATCAATCACAGACTTTGCATATCCAATCTGTTCCAGTGACATAGAATTTGCAAAATGTCGATTTCGAAAATTTGGAAGGTGCGATCATCATGCAGTAGGAACATTTTAAAATATGTTCAGCCAGTTTGGCACAGTGTTGAAACGCAAGTAGACGCCGATCAAAATTCGTTTATGGTACCAAAAAGCTATTTTAATTTTTTATGTTCTATTTTTTGGCCAAAAAATGAATACGCACTTTTGGTTTATTTTATTTTTCAGCTGATGTTGGGCCATAAAATCACCGAAAACAACCGCAGCTGTTAGAGCATGAATTTGTCGTGCTGAGAGCAGCTGATAGGACACACTGCAGATTTAAAATGCTTGAACTTTATGGCAAGAACTGGCATGATGGGTACATTGGCCGAAATTTAAAGGATATGTAACTGCTGCTACCCCACAGTATAAAGACAACTATGCTTTCAACAGTGCCCCGCATTCATGACTGGCACAGCATTTGGAGTTTAGCATCATTGGGCTGTATTCTAGTTACATAGTCACCTAGTGCTGACATATCTCCAACATGTCTCTACAGTTGAATCCCATACTGGAGTACAAAGTACAGTATAGAGTGCACAACAACGCCAGCAAGACCACGTCATTCTTATCAGCTCTGATAACAAGCTAACAAGCGTCTGCCGGCAAACAACTCTTTCCGAGCTGCTGGACAGACTTATTCAGATTACTGCATGGTAGCATTAGAGAGTATTGTGACACAAAGAATAGGATTACTTTGGGTGGTTATATGAAAGTGTTGTAATAACGTGTCTGTTTTTCGTTTTTTTTGACCGAAAAATGAACCTGCATTTTCATTATATTTTATTTTTCAGAAAAACAAAAACCAATTTTCGGTTGGCCTCTAGTGCAAGGGACAGAAATACTTCACGGTCTCTCAAAAAAAATCCCCATTTTATATTTGAATA
>Ga0056115_1000771_pt1 | contig 14384 bp, 8 predicted proteins | sample WorMetOlspDAHAB1_FD_77007 | JGI IMG/M metagenome (GOLD analysis project Ga0056115, IMG submission 77007) | Marine gutless worms symbiont microbial communities from Max Planck institute for Marine Microbiology, Germany - Olavius sp. DAHAB.1 ...
CCCCTATTTCAGCCTGGATATAGTGACAGTTAGTTGCGTCGCTGGGTGCATGCTTTTGACAGTTACTGGTGGTCGAGGGAGCGCGTTGGTGACTATCTGCCAGTTCTGTCGCTCGACGAACCGAGCTTTGTTGAGTACGTCGAGGTGGCCGGCATTTCCTTCGATGTAAGTCTATCGTTGCCACTCGCCGCGCTTGCACCGTATTTCTTATCGTCGTCGGGTGTTACAACAACGCACGTGGCTTAGTTCGATGCCATCGCTCTCTGCGCAGTGAAGTTGTGGACTGCAACACTTTGCTTCAAGTCAAATCTCATTAACTAACTGTGGCGCACTTACTCCATCGGCGTGATATCCCTACCAGAGAGTTTGCCGATTACTCAACCATGCAGAATGCCTGCAATCAACATCTCGTTCATTATTTTTTCGCCCTCGATAGTAAAGATCCCGATGGCTAAAAACATGCAGCTAAAATCAAAAGTTGGAATGGCTAGAGGTCCGGTTCTTCATCGGCAGAAACACAGCTTTCGTGTATTAAGAGCAAATTGAAACGCTGTATAATGACCGAGAGTCTGTGGAATAAATATTATTAGGCCTATTATTTTTATGACTGCAACCTTTGCAGTCATAAATAATAATAGCCCTGCAAAGGCGTCTAATCGGAGTCAAAATTGTTGAGGAAGGCGACCACATTTCCCATTTGGATGGCAATTGACAGCTGCTATTATTACTATTATTATTATTATTATTATTATTATTATTATTTCTCACAGCTTCTTTTATCGTTGCTGCCAGTGTTTATCGTTCTAAGATTCGGGCTATCTCACGTACAGCCTGCAGGGTGGTCCAAAAAATGACACCCTTTGTTTTGTACGCCTTAATTTCATCAAATATTGGCCGATTTTCTAACTTATTTCACTACCAGAATCAGGAGAACATTGGTAATAATAATGTCACTAAAGATCCTACCACACCTCAAGTGTGTCGCTACACTACCTTGAGAAATGTCAGTGTCTTAAAAGCAACAATTGATAACAAGACGACTTCTGTAACAACACATTTTAAGAAATTTACAAAAGGAAACAACGTGTTTATTGTCTCAGTTATTATCTAAAGTAACTGTCGCATTCCGCAGTTATAGTTCAAATGTATCCACCATACTGCCGTACAACGCACTCTTAAAATGTGTTGTTACAGAAGTCGTCTTGTTTTCAATTGTAGCTTTTAAGACAATGATATTCACAAGGTAGTGTAGCGACACACTTGAGGTGTGGTAGGATCTTTAGTGACAGTATTATTACAAATGTTCTCCTGATTCTGACAGTGAAATAAGTTTGAAAATCGGTCAATATTTGATGAAATTAAGGCGTACAAAACAAAGGGTGTCAGTTTTTTGGACCACCCTGTATATAGGCCTACTGCCAACCCTGTCAGAATCTAGTAGCCTGTCTACCTTCACACTGTTCTCAGTATTCTCAGAAATAATAATAATAATAATAATACGAAATTTATAAAGCGCCATAATGTCGTTAGGCGGCTACATTATTGCGCTTTATATATTTCGTATTCTTCTTCTGTGATATTGCTCGAGAGCAGAGAGCTGCACAGGGACAAGAACTTGTCGTCATCCCTAGCTCCCTGTCTCGTGAGATCCATCCATATCTCCACTCTGCCCCGTGTTATCTGTCTCCATTCCCACCCCATCCCGTGAACTGTCCCCGTCCCTATACCATGTTGAAATAAATAAAAAGAAAGTATTTTTCATCCATCCGAGTCATTATAACGGAGTGGCTACAAGGTTAAAACTAACTGCTATCAGTTAAGTCGTGCACTGCAGAAAGAAACGTTTTGGAGAATGCACGATGCAGACTGTGCGATTCACGAGTCTCAAAGTCCATTTATCTCGAGGAGAACCAGAGAAAGGCCATCGACGGAGGAACCAGACAGTTGAGAACTGCGCTCTTCCATTGCCGCCATGCTATAACGACGGTTAGCGTTGAACTCTGTCTCACAAATATCCACCACAGTTCGACGATGCATTAGAAGTGCGGCAATGCAATACTCTCACGTTTCCCCAGTTCTTTTCCTCTCCTTTCGGCACCGTTCCCACGGCCCGTTGCTAGTTTTTTTTGTACCGTTGTGATGGCCGTTGTTTTCGCTTTTATCTCGTTTTCGTCTTCTGCCGCGTTATAGTTCCGGTGTACGACGAAAACAACACTGGCGCCGTTGCGTTTGTTCAGCAGGGGATCGAGGAGGACACGAGTTCGACACCCACCGAGACGAGGCTGCTGCGTAACGCGGTCGGTTGGCTGCGCTCAGTGCTCGGCCAGGGCAACGGAAGCAGCATCTGTCTGGCGCTGGTCATCGTCGGGTTCCTGCTCACACTGTTCGATCCATCCATCGCAATTTTCAGTGCTCAGCCGCCGCTCGTCGATGGTTCGGCAGTCTGCTCAAAGTGATCAGAAGCTCGACAGCCATACAGCATTTTTGGCTAACGACAGAGACTTTTTAACGGAAGTTTGCTGGGGGGAGGGAGCAAAATTATCGAAAGTCCAGGTGGACTTCTTGCTGTACTCTCTAACGTATAACATATTACGAACAAGATTAAGGGGGTGCCAGACAAATATTAACCCAGGGCACCGTTGTATAGTTACATCAATGCTGAAATGACACTGTGTTAGGCTATGTGTAACTGGATGAGCAACTCACTCTGTTCACTGATTGGGACAAAAGGACGCACCAGTTTATGAAATAAATTACCTGTCTCACAACATCACCATCGTTATAGTCATCATCGACATTAGCCAAAGTTTTCTCCTTTTGGGAGACGGTATGTAGGCCTACCGTAGTCGCACTAGTCCATGACTTTATTTTATTTGAATTTTCCTAACAGTAATACACATGGGAAAATGCAGTGATGTTTAATATCCGTCAATATCCATTAGTTACGGGCGCCATCTTGTACGGGCGATGCGTTATTGTAGCAGTGTAATTAACGTCGAAAAGTAAAGTAAACCATGCCTGCCCGTTAATTGTTGTGCGTGGAACTTCATTGGTCAAAATACAGTCTGCGAATTCCTATTTGGCCTGTTTTTTTTTCAGATTTTCATAACTTACCTACCTAGTTGTCTTTATATAAGGACCCCTACAGTTTTTCCCGTACAACATGGCGACGTGTTTCCGTGAAAACAAATAAGCCCTGTAGCTCAGTTCACTCCATCGTGACACGGTTACACTGAATTTTCGGAATAATGTCTAATGAATCTTAATTGGAGAACGGCATACTACGTGGCTGTATGGCTGCAAGCCACTGTGTGTGCGGGCTTGGGCTGTGGCCTAGGCTGAACGCCGGGCCTGCCTGTGAAGTTGAGCGCCGATGAAGTGGCATATGCGGCGCTTTAAGTGCTGCACATTTACATCTCTTTTTAGGGGGGGGGGTAACACGTGAATATGGTCGGGCAGGTGCCCTGGCCAATGCCATCTGCTTCGTCAAAATATTTTAATTGCTGATTACTATATCAGTGTAGGCCGAGCGACACAAAAGCGCCGCCGCAGCTGCAGCATACGGCTTGTGGCGCAGCTTCACTTTTTCGAGGAAACTCCTTTGCTAGCCGACGCCAGCAAATAGCAATTAAATTTGCGTTTTAATGGAGGGGAAAGTGCATCGGCCATGTGATAAGCCAGTTGCTAAGCCAGCTGCTATCAGGAGCACATGCAGTGTAGAAGCCGATAGCCATCGCTGTTTCCTGGTATTTTAAAGCCCAGGCTTCGCGCCGCCCAGACGCAGTACAATAGTTCGCCAAGTAACGACAAACAATTGAAACATTAAATTAATTAATAAATGCTCAAGCACAGAGTCTGAGACTGAGAGGCGAGTCTATATATGTTTTAATCAATGCTTTTATGCTACAACAACAACCAGTGGTTAAAAACTCTCGCCGGCAAGGAACGCAATCGGCGGCGGGTCGATGGTTCGGGGCGACTGAAAATGCGGGAGTGGAAAATGCAGGAGTAGACTAGCCGTATGGAAAGCCGAACCGATATTATACAGCAAAGAGCGGCGCACATTTTTTTGTTCACGATAAGTTGGAAATGGGGCCATAATGGTTCGCGGAGACCGCCGTGAATCCGTGATAAAAATTCATAGATGTTTTGTGCTTACTTACTAGCAACTCCCGTCTGACCCTGGTGACCTGAGTCCTGACCAAAGAATATGGATAGCCGCGCTGCGCGGCCATGTATATTCTTTGTCCTGACCTTGACATGGTTTATCGACCGTAAATAAATAAATAATACGGAGGTTTAGATTTATTATTTTATTTTCGATTGTGCTACGAAGTAGAGTGTTGGTTCGCTATGTCAGATAGTCGTTGCATGTGTTCTTTGGCTGATTTCTGGGCGCGCGACAATGATTAACGGCGATGACGACTCCGATTCTTATCCGTTGTTTAGCGACCACGGCGCTAGTGACAATGGCCTCTGGGACGCGTCTCAGACGATGTCATTGTGCTCCATCGGCGACGCCGAGTGCAACAGCCTCGCGAGCGAGTCCCCCTTCGACTCCGCCGTGTTTCTGTCCGACGATATCGCCAACTACAACTTTCTGGAACCGCTGATGCCGATATCGGCGCTCGACGACAGCGGCGGACACGGCAGCGAGCCGGAACAGAGTCCGACGCCGTCGCTGGTCGCCGACACCCATCGCGGTGGCGCACATCGCACGTCGTATACGTTCGATCCGGTCTCCCGAGCAATCGTCCGATGTGTCGTGCCGCCGTCTCCGATTCCACTGGCACCGTCAGCTGTCACTCGCGCGGCGGAGAACGCGTCTGCCCAGAACGGTGATAAAAGTCCGCTAAACGTCGGCGTCGACGACGAACTGGACACGGTGGACATCACGCGGCGGGTAAGTGAAGAGCTGCGCCGCTGCAACATCTCGCAGGCGCTGTTTGCCCAGGCGGTGCTCGGCCGCAGCCAAGGAACACTCAGCGATCTTCTCCGCAAACCGAAACCGTGGGCACAGTTGAAGTCCGGTCGCGAGACGTTTGCAAGAATGCAGCAGTGGTTGTTGGAACCCGAGAAACAGCGCCTAGCAGATCTCAACGTGTCGGGTGAGCAATATGCATTCAGCTGCAGTATCAGTGCAATGTGCTAGCTGAGCAGTCACTCATTATTATAAGATTAATAAAATTGATGCAGTAATTGTTGCTAGAGTATACAGTAGAAGAGCAGTAGCTGTAAGTGTGGTGTAAACTGTAACCATAGTTGTTAAAACCAACCCAACATCCTCACTGTAGTCACTTCACACTTTCTGGATGCAACCTGTGTACAGAAGTTATCATTGCAATTTTTTAAACAAAACGTGTAGATGTGGCAGTGGGGTTGGCTGTGTCAGCAATGGTACTGAATGTGAGCTATGCAGGTTGTGATGTGTTCTGGAACTAGCTAAGATTCAAAAACTTCATGAGCACTGCAACATGGCCACTGCAAGCGAACAGTTAAAATGGAGAGGATTACAACAAAACAGCCCGTTGGTTTACACACACTGGAAATTGCATTTACTATTAATAAGCTATTTTCGATAACATGATTGTGAAACTAATGATTTAGTTATTTCGGGATGCTATGTGAGGATTGAGTACTGACAGATCATATGGTGAACCTTTCCACCGAGGTTTATGTACCGTTTTATTTTTTAAATGAAGAAACTAAATCACGTGTGCGAAATCTCACTTCAAGGCAGTAACTTTGACCGAGTGATTGACTGCTGCCAACAGATCACGCAGTGTTTCAATCTCACTGATTTCAGAACTGAAGATTGTTTGAATTGTACATGTGTTGTAGACTTTCCACATACGGAGACTGAGAGTCAGTAAAGAAAGTTTAGTCGCCAATGTGCTGCAAAATACGGAGATTTTCAAAGTGACTGCGGATCACAGTTGGTTATGTGGTGGCAGACGTGCATTGTGCTGGTGGCTCTTCGATTGTTGTTGCTTAAATGTCCTAATCTAAAGGGTTGCTGCTCTGGCTGGCCTTTGATTTTAAAACAATAAAAAGTCCTAAACTTGTTTTAGAAATTCAGGACAAGGCCTTGAAAGGTTTTGAATCTAGCTCGAGCCTGTCAAATGTCCGATGGCCGCAGGCTAACAGTTGACAGCAACCGCATGTTGCTTCTCATTGTCGCATAAACGTGGGGACTTGACATGTTTCCTGTTGATGTAAGAACGGACTATTTTATGGTACAGTATGTTAAAAATTGTGGATTAAGAGCCTTAAATGGCCTTGAATTCTTGAAGGAAAAGGCACTGAATTGTGTTGGACAATAGGTGCAGGAACCCTGAAGGCTAGTCACTGTATTGCCAGCAAAATACAAGGGGCGCATGTTTTGGATTCAAATGCCACAATCGTTGTCTTTATACATTTACATGTGGACACGTTGTGTGCTTGGTTCATGATACAAATGGATCACTTTGAAATTACTTTTGTCTTATAGCATGTAGTAACTTTTTATATTACATTACCGATGCATTTTTTGTTTGTTACTTACTATTTATGCACTATTTATTTACCATACTAGTCACATTCCATTTTGTACGAGTGTTTTTGTGATATTTCCAGTGTGTTTGACATTCTGTTGATGATTGTGCCAATGTTTTTGTCATAATAATGGTGCCATACATGCAGTATTGATATTTAGTCATGTGTAAAGTATGTACATATACTATGTGTTGTTTTTGCATGTGGGATTAACAGTAGAGGGTGCACCAATAAAAACAATCCCATAGAAACTGCTGCATATCAAGAATGGAAGAATCGAACATTTGCACTTCACTCGTGTATTTGCATAAAATATCCTGAGATTTTCATTGGAACAACCTGCAAAAGACAAGTGTTGTCTTGTCAATGAAATCCATATTGCAAACAAAGTGGTCTTCATCTTGGTAGCATTTGTTGGATTTGACGAATCTGTGATTATGTGTTTTAGCATAGGGTCCCACATGATAATCAGATAGATTATCTGGCAAATTTGGTGGTAACTCATCTTTTCTTTTTCAATGCTATTTACACCAGAATGAGGTTATTTAATGTCTATTTTTTGACTAAAACTAAATACTGTAATGCAGATTGCTTAGCATGCATTCTGAATCATTCTCTCTGGTTTGATTCAATTCTGGGAATAGCTTTTTGGTACTTCTCGAGCAGACATTCCTTTATTTGGCTGAAACCATTACACATGTTGATAACACTTTCTGCTCAGATATTCTGAATTTTGGCAGCATTCTAGACTTCGTCTATACTTTCGACCCCGAAGTCTGTTTCCATTTTAAAATATTGCAACTGCGTTGTAGTCTGGTGTTAGTGCATCATGTAGCAATATGACAGACTGTTTTTTAATTGTATATGCTACTGATTAATCAGACAATTCTGTTTTATCGATGATAAACAATAAAAGATTTGCCAAATTATTTATGCGTCTCGCCATTATATTAACATACAAACAAGGTTCACAGACGTGCAAAAATGCAATTTGTGATTTGAATGGTATTCAATCCAGAATGTTCACGTTTGCTTTAAATAACATCACAGTAACGGTCATAGATGGCTAACTGCAAAAAATGTGTGTACACTACACACACTCTTTGTAACTGAATTTGCCATGTTATCATCCTCATTATCATCATCATCATCATCACACGTCTTATTCCAATACATCGACAGCAGCACCCTTGACTACTGCAACTATTCGTCCAATTGCTTTACTTCCACATCATCTTTCTTCTTCTGAACATCGGGCTTCATTGCCGGGAACAAAAGCACTTCCTACACATAAAACAACCGATTCTAGTATGGTGACAACAACTCCGTGTAAGTTCATTTCGTTATTTGGTTACAATCTTATCAACATGAGAATATTTACCTCAATTTCCAAGCACTAAGTTCACAGCTACAAAGATATAACCACGTAATCGATGATGCCATGTCACTGAAGTGGTTTGCAGGTGCTCGTTAAAAACGTGTCTGTCTACATGGAGTTTATTATTATTATTATTATCATTATGCCACATTCATTACACCACAACTGCAGCATGAAGCATTCACATATACAGAGACAAATATACGTATACATTACTGAGTCCATACTAATGGATGTGCTACACAAAATGACAGTGACATTGTGAAAAGCTTCACTCGTCAAAAATGGTCGCATCAGACGAAAATACTGCAATACTGCTGGCACTATGTAATACGAAAAAAACATACTACTGCTACTGCAACTGATTTTAATAATAACGGCAGTAACATGCACACAGGGGCACCTACATGTACAAGATTATGGTAGTAAACAAGTCTCCATACTCATCAATATCCATCTGGTGGAAAAGGTAATATATTTAGAGCAACACATGTCAATACTTTGTGGTGACAAAACTTCATTTCCATGCTTTTTTCAGGAGTTATTATTTGGCAGCAATTCCGATATAATTTAACTGAAAACATGGCACAAAGCACACGACTAAGTTTTATACCTATTTATTCATTCCACTGCTTAAAACAGTCACATATTAATACTAGCAGTACTCCCTCAGTCACACTTATGTATATGTGCTGTTATCCAAATTTTAGTCAGTTATTTCAATGCTGCTGGAAAGAATATAAAACAACCAACTTCAAATGTGAGTACCGTACTGTTACCGCAAAAATTAGGATCTAGAGTAACAGCATGAGAAAACTGCCACAGCAGATGACTCTACTACGCACAAAAAGCCACTCTGACAGCACAAAGAGAAAACAGTGAAAGACATAATGCCTTGATGTTGTTATTGTCGGTGAGAAACATGGCCAGCCTGTCCACTCCAAGACCCCATCCACCGGTCGGCGGCAGACCGTACTCGAGTGCCGTGCAGAAGTTCTCATCAACAAACATTGCTTCGTCGTCACCAGCCGCTTTGTCCTGACAACAATCAGTTTGTAAATTCTCTCTTGAAAGGGCACACAAAAAGTGAATAATAAAAGTCGTCCCAAGACGGACATCTTCGCTCGCAGTTCTCAGCAATAACACTAGACAGTCTGCGACTATGAGTCATAAATAGTATCTGAGCATGATCTGATCTGATCCAAGTATTAAGCACGGATAACACAGAAAACGATCATAACAGTCTGTAAACTGTTAGAAAACATGGCCAAAGAGTATACCACTTTTTTGGCAGCATGGATCTCACTGTAAATAATGTGATACCACATTTCGGACCATACTGGCAAACTGAGTACCACCAACAGCCACATTTGGAGATAAAGAATGCACCAGATCTAATTTTGACAGGGGCTGTGCCGCAGACCCAGATGGGCGGCGTTCTGCAAACCTCATAGTCATCGTGGAATGGGACACCCCACCCCTTTTCCCCTCAACGCATTCGGTGTCTCATCTTGAGCTGTACCACTTTCGAAACGTTCTAGAGCCATGAATATGCCAGAATCAAATATCGACTGCATTCGGCTTCTACAGCGTCGGCAGTGAACTGACAGCATGGCACAAGAGCAAGATAAAACCTGGGACAAAAAGCACAGTACAGTTCAAAGTGTGGGTGATTGTATGAATGTTTGACAAACACCAAACTTTCATGAGATCATAGGACTTCTTCAAGTTCACTAATTGAATGGGAAAAGTTGTATCACACTCAACCGCAACCTTTTCACAGCGGCACAGATTCATTTACGCATGCGGTCTGTGCAGATAACGTTAATACGTTTAAAAACAGATTAGATAGGTTCTGGGCCAACCAAGAACAGATTTTTGATTACAAAGGCACATTAACCAGAAAAGGCAATAGCAGTTTTGTTGACAGTTCGATATTAACACTTTTTAGTTTCAATACACATTTGATGGACCTCGGCCTTAATCCCCTTTTTACAGCTTTGCTTTGCACATTGTTTCCCAGACAATGTCTAAGCAAGTACCAACTGTTGAAAATATTCCTACAATATCAGTATCCCAAGCCTGGCCTTGTATTCTAGGCAGCAAACAAAGTAAGTAAGTAAGTAAGTAAGCAACAAAGGTGATTAATGTGTCTGATAATGATGCAACAGGAATACAAAGTCAGAAAAGTAACAGCTGAAAGGATGGGTCTTCAGATGCCTGCGTAAAAACTGCATCGACAGATGTGACACTGCGTGGGAGTTTGTTCAGACATGCGCATTGGCAACTGGAAAAGCTTGTTCACTAAATTGACATACAACACAATACAGCCTATTTTGCGCCAAAAGTGCTGCTAAATCCTAATAACTGACAAATACGAACAGCGGCATAACATACATTCGCCTGCTGAGCGAATCTTTCCCGCTGCACGATGGGATCGTTCAGCTCAGTGTACGCGTTGCAAATTTCTTTCTTGCATACGAACAGCTCGAATCGCTCCGTCAGTCCAGGAATCGACCGATGCCTGTCAGCAGTGCAGTCAGCACCATATCAACTTGACCACAGACAGCTAGTCGACAATCACAACATCTATACTTGCATTCATATCCTTACAAAGGAGATCGAGTGAGTAAGTATGGTTCAACGTCCCAACCGGCATACAATAGGTCATTTCCGGTACTATTTTACACGCTAAACAGCCAACCAACAGTGTCAATACACGCTTACTGTTTAGGCACTGGTGGTGCGCAAAATTTGGACTTAAATTAAACCTCTAGCAGAACTTTTTGGCGTGTGTGTCATTCACCACAAAAATTTTGACCCAATAATGGCCAACAGGATGCATTTGTTTTCTACTGATATTTTAGATTTTACCTTCTCCTTATGTCAGTGAGATCATCAGAGATGTCACCATTTTTAATATTGAGTTCATGTATGCTAGTTGCATGTGACATTCTCAGTGTGAACAGGCTATAGTCTATATTATATATATATATATTATACAGATTATATTCTTGTTGGGTAACATATGGAACAGATATGGAAGACTGATTTCGTTTTGCATGACTGTTAAAAAAGACGTGATACAGATGATATGTTGACTGGGAAATAGATGCCAAAATTATGCATAATTGGTATGAACAATGGCAGTTGACTGAAAACAATCAATGAAAGCTTTCAGATCAAGATTTCATGACATCTTCTGATTAATTTTTGATACATACAAAAGCATATTTATACCGCTTCGATGCAGACAACAGATCAAAACTTTTATAAATATGTTATTCTGGGCAAAAGTTGACGTAATCGAACACGTTCTGCAAGGGTGGACCAAAAAAAGTGCTAGCATATTTTCAACTGAGTGTCCTCTTATTGGTAAAGAATAATATTTATACACATGGCACTGACCACTTTGCCAGAGGACTCATAATCTGCGGATGGTTGATGATGAAGGTCGGACTGATGCACTTCTCCTCCAGAAACTCGCCAACCAACTGCAAATGAACAGAACCAGGTCAAAAATTCACCGTAGCTGACATGTCTAAAAACGGTTTGGGATTTTTTGGTTGTCGTCGTCCCATTTGCCAAGCATAAACACGTTTGGATATAGTAACGTCACGTACAAAGTATTCAATAACAAGTGATAATATTATAACACTCATTTGACACTCCAATTTGTCTAAAAAAAGTGATTCTCGCCAGCATCCAAAATACATCCAAAAAATATTCCACAGGGGCTTACTTTTTGGCCCACCCTGTAGGCAACACTAGTCACAATAATCACACCAAGACTTTTACATAAATCATCTGAGTGAGTGCCTTACAGATGCCAGGAGAGCTGGACAGGACAGATTACGTTTTCCTTCGTCCGTAACCATATCAGACTCGGCCAAAACTACCCTCATGCATATGTAAACAGGTCACGACTGACCTTGTCCAGCAAGCGAGCGGTTGTGCGCGGCGGTGGGCAGTCTATGCCTCGTTCAGCTGCGAGTCGATCAAAAAACGCGTTCGCCTCTGAAAGTCGCAACACAGTGCAGCAAACTACTGCAATCCAATCACCGCCGCACTGAAATAGCATAAAACTGCGAAAAACATTCAGTTAAAAGTCTTGTCAATTCACTGCTGTTCAATGCGTATGCACATTCAGTCACGTGTGTGTGTAGCCTCACGTCTGTAGCGAGTGCCCCCTTTGCTGTTCTTAGCCATGTTGTACATCTGGGAACATTGTTCTTTCACATGCGAGTTCAGCTTCTGAGGTTTGCCAGCCACTGGACCACATCATCTGCAGCTGGACAAACTGCCATGCAACTTCATCAAAGGGCACAAGTCGACAATGTGAGACATCATCTGGGTCTCGGCCACAGGAATGCAGGTCTGACTCCGTTAGACACTATCTCTTTCTACAGGCACCACTATGGCCCTGTGTAGTACGGAAACGATTCAGCAGACACCACACCTACCGAGGAAGGTCAAAGCCAGGTTGTCAGATTGTGGGATCAGCCAATAAGTGGGAGTTCACCACGAGAGCCGACATCCAACTGTCCCTCCAGCTGTAATACATAAAGACTAGTCGATTCTTCCAGTTCATACTTTTTGGTTGAGTTGCACGAAGAGCATCAGGCATTTACAAATAGGTGCACACCAACGGTCATGTTGGCGCTCATATTGCACTTGCATGAGAAACTTAACTGCAATGCAATACTGATACCACTGTTTGGTGAACGTAGGCAGTTGTCCCGCTGATTTGTATCATTCACTCTCTCTTTGTTTTACATCATCAAGAAACAATACTTCAGCACATACAAGATGGTTAATGTCAAGATGGCACACACGTGTTACCGTTTACCGCATTCTCTATCTGGCAAAAATTAAGGAGGTGTTCTCCAGAAATGCGGCAAATATTTTACAACCCCCAAAATCCGGCACAATGATAACATGTGAATGACAATGAAATTTAAACAGTGACAGCTGCGACAAAGGAACGAGGGTAAGGTGAAGTCAAATAATAATAATAATAATCACCATCATCATCAAAAACATCATCATAATCATAATAATTCATACAGAGCCATTCGCAGAGCTTCAGCAGCAAGCCCAACGCGTATAACCTGGTGTATGAAGCGTAGACGCATCGGGCAATTTCACATTCAGTTCCACCTCCAAGCCCTTCATCAGGTCGAGCTTTCTGAATGGCGGAGTGAAGTCGGCCTCCCAAGGTTCGCCGTCTGGACCGTCAGCATGATATGTGATCTTGCTGCTACCAGTAATGCTCTTCACCATTCCTGCCACAGCCACAATAACCCGACACCAGCTTCACAGTTGTGTCATGGTCTGAGGGTTCCACGAGCGCCAGCTGCAAGTTCTTCTGGTGGCCATAAAACTAAAAATAACGACCAAAATTATTGAAAACTAGGGATGTACCGAATATTCGCTTCATATTCGCTTCGGTGCCGAATAGTGGTCCGAATAGTGTATTCGTATTCGGACGAATAATGTCGTCAGAATGAATACAAATAATTAGTCTGTACATGTAGTTGCTGACGTTTACGGCTGACTTCATTCAGTCAGTGACAGCTCTCTCACTCCGACTGCCTGATTACGGGAGACAGGCAGACAAATGAAGGGGAGAGAGAATTGGCTAGACAGCATGCAGGCAGGGTCGTAAGGACATAAGGAGGTGGTAAATATCAGAACAGCAGGTGCAGCGTCAAAATTCTCAGGCAGCAACGCTATTCGTACTCATATTCGGCCGAATAGTTCACAGCCAATAGTCTAAAACCACTATTTGGTACACCCCTATTGAAAACACTGCGATAATGGGTAAAAAGTATGAGTAAAGTAACTTGTAATGTCGACTATTCTGCACACACCAGTTTATTTTTGATCGAGGCTACAACTACAGTGTTACGCACATACACCTGTATCAGTTGGCTTTTTTGTGAATAACTAAGCATACGGGAAAATGATGTTTTGGTCCATTCTGGAACAGAATGAACCCTCGTGTCACTGCATGAGGTACTGCGACCAACCTGAATGCTCCAAGGTTCCATTCCAATAAAAAGGATGAAAGACACCGGTCAAAGCTGACACGTGTGAATGGGTGAGTAGAGTTCAGCACCCCTCCCGACACAGGAGTCTTGAAGACAATCATCATAGCCAATCGCTCGAGTGAAACAGACAAAAATAAAAGAGTACTGAGGAAAACACACGACTGAGCGTAACTTAATAAACAGGCGAAAAAAGTAAACCCAGATTTGGTCGTATCTGACGACACTCCGTCATAAAAGGAGGTGGACTTATTCCACAACACCCATGCCAACACAGGGAAGCAGGGACTGACACACTGTGAAATCATAATCTAAACTGCCAAATCAAAGGATCGATAACGCATTACAATTCTCCAAAAATGAATAACACGACATATTCAACAAGGTACCGACACAACAGCTTATTGCATAATGTCCGTGTC
>Ga0056115_1000773_pt1 | contig 14357 bp, 9 predicted proteins | sample WorMetOlspDAHAB1_FD_77007 | JGI IMG/M metagenome (GOLD analysis project Ga0056115, IMG submission 77007) | Marine gutless worms symbiont microbial communities from Max Planck institute for Marine Microbiology, Germany - Olavius sp. DAHAB.1 ...
ATATTTTACCGTGTCATTCCTCTAGTGTATGCGGAGAACGGTTTATAAACTGCTGAGTGCAGTGTGTGAGTGAGTGATTGAACGAGAACACTGAGGAGCGGTTACGCACCTGTGGCATTTAGCTGTAACTGCTGACCTGGCGACCGTGTTTGCCGGGTGACTACCGGCAAACGAGATTTAGCGAATGTCGCGTGGTGGCTGGGTAGCGTTGCTGTAGCTCAGGCGTCTTTGTCGTACGAATGATAGACAATCATTCAATTGATGCCAATCTACATGGCGACGAGAGTTCTGGAAGTGTGATACAACGACAGCGAAAGGTTCTAAAACAGCGCAACAACATCTGTCTCGTATGAATTTCTCTGGATACGTAGGGCATGTAACTCACAGGCCCCCTCCCCTTTGGGCGACGGGCTAACGCCGTCGCTCACGGTCATGTTAGATAAAGCTAAATTTTGATCGTTCTACTGTAAAACACGGTACTCAGAATATTCAAAATGATTGCCACCAGCTGACAGCTTTAGAGTGCACGGAATTCGTTTTCAGCCGGGGCTCTATACCCTGGACCCCATTGGGGGAGCAGCTTACAGCGCGCCTCCAGACCCTCTAGTTAGTTTAAGGGGCCCTACTTCTAAAGGGGAGGGGAGCGAAGGAAGAGGGGAAAGGGAGAGAAGAAGGGGAAAGAAAGGGAACGGGAGGGACCGCCCCCCCCCCCTTTTCGCAAATTGCTGGATCCGCCCCTGTAACTATATTTAGTCGAGTGCTCACTGTTGCGTGCTGTTTAGCAGTGGGGTTAGAGTTAGGCTTAGATTTGGTGTCTGGTTGGTTATGCACACGTATTTGAACTACTTTCCGTTGTCATTGTCACACTCCCACGAGTTCTGCGACGTACTGGTCGTGAGGACCGGTTGTTAAGTGTGACGTAACGGGACGAGGGGTGACTGACGTCGGTGGAACTCGCATGCTCAAACCAAGCGGTTGGTTTTTAAGAGTAAGGCAATCTGTTTATTGAGCAGAAATGTCGATGTTGTTGTCTTTTATCAGTCTTTTTGTAGTCGACCAAAATTGTCCTAAATTCTTTTGCATGCAGATAAGATTAAAATTCACAGTGCTCGTTTGTGAGCAATGGTGTTATTTGGGCTTCAAGATATAAGCCCCGTCAGCCGTAGCTATATCCTACTCCCGGAATTGTTTATGGTCACATCGTCGACTTGGATTTAATCGGACGATGTAATTTAATTGTTGACTTTTTATGCTCGTTATTGTGTAGCATATTATTATTATTATTGTTAACAATGCCGAGATTAGAGTGACACTGTCATGAATAACATTACAGGGGTACTTTGCAGAGTTCGTAGTAATTTTAAAACGAAACGAAACAAAGTGCAGTGGGTAAAGCCAGTGTTACGCCATGTCGTAAGGTTCAGGCAGCGGCTCCCGAAAGACAGAAGTCACGTCAACATACTCCGCGCGGTTCCAAGTTCGCGCGGTGTTAGTAGCATCCGGTTTGCGCTGGTTTTTATGCTGTTATCATTATGAAGTCAGTCTGATGAATTGCCATTAACACTAGTCGTACAGGCGTGATACGAGTTCCACTTTTCGTGGGCAGGAGTGCCGCATGTCGCCAGGGAGTTTCACAGTCTCTGGACTGTGTTGGACACCCAGCATCCGGCTGTAGTGGCCATTGCAGCTCAGTCTTCCGGCTGCATTACTAGTAGGCTTATCTCCAGCCGCGATGGTGATGTGTAACGTGTGTGCAGGCTGTCTACTGGTGCTGGGACACAGCAACCACTTTCGCTACTACTCCACTTCCGCCGCCCGCGTTGACGCCGCTGCCAGTCCCTGTGCAGACTCTGTCTCTTCTGCGTCCACGTCTGCTGGTTCGTCGTCGCTTTAACACACTCAGCTGCGTAGCATTGAACCTAGATTGAGAGTACAAATTTCACAGATATTATCAGACCGATTTCCTAAAAGGTAAAGGTAGAGGCATAACACTTAAGTAGCGCAGTAAGTGGAAACTGCAGCTGCAGCGGCGCTGTACGTCACAGACAGAGCGGACGTGCAGCCTACAGGCCCATAGGCGCACACGGGATCTTGGACCTTGCAAAACCATATGTAAAATATATCGTCCAGTAATCTTATGAAAAATATTCTGTGTTTATTTTGCAAAAGATGTAGCTGAAGTATTTGGTTATGGTAAATTTAACGGCTTTGTCATATGGTTGCCTCATGTTTAAGTTCTAATATTGAATGGAAATAACAGACGAATAGCGGTCTCAGATATCAACAACATAGAATATTTTGCACAAGATACATGAACAGATTTGGCAATCAGGCTGTTGCGTCATAATTCACGAGATGTCCCAAAGTTAGGATTTTCGTCAAGATTTTTCTGCAGTATTGTTACAAGTGTGATTGGTTTTGTGAAAATGCATGAGAAAACATGTGGCTTCGTCCTGTTGGATTGACTTCATCGTGTTGAAGGCGTGGTGGAAAATATTTCCCACTTTTAATGTGGAAAAGTGTGGGGCAACTAACTGTAACCAAAGTTTCGTTAAAAAAATTCTGCTGCATAGGTTCTGTTTTAAAATACACAGTAATGAATAACGGGGTCTGCTAATTATGAATTAGTGTCTACTACCAGCAGTGCCAAGTTTGTCCTTGAAATACACAATATATGGTGTCTATTTCAAGGACATGTTCAGACGCAAACTGAAGACATCTTTGTTTAACGTGTAGCTGTGACTGTAGCGCATGCATTTGCAGCATTTAGTGATCTTGCACTGTATAAATATCCTCAATAATAATAAAAATAATATAGCAGAATATGTTTGCGTGCACCGATAGCTTATATCTGGTATCGTGATGATGTCGTCGGAAATTGTGATTTTAGGCGGTGACGACGTCGAAGCCGGCGGTGAAGACTGTCAGTATCGCGACAGTCTCGAACGTGCCGACTTCAGCGAGAAGTTGTGTCGTTTCGAGCGCCTGACCTCATCCTCTGGTGACCGCCGTCCGCCGTCGCGTCCCAGCTCCGCTCCGCTGTCGACCGCCGCCCGTCACAGCTCCCGGCACTCGGGCCCCATCGTCAGCTGCGACTCGGCGCCCGCGGTGACCGTTCCAGCGTCACGCGGCTGGACGCGCCGAGGTCATCGCGTCGGCGTTGTCGAAACCCCAACCGGCGACGTCGACTTGGACCCAGGCCGGCGCCTCAACGGGGCACCTGTTCCGCACGTCCAGCTCCCCGATGATGTGACCCGCAACGGCGTCAGCTCATCCGTCCCGTCTCGGCAATCTCTCGAAGAAGCGCCACCTCCGCTGAAGCCGTCTTCGGCCAAACGACCGCACGATAGGCTGCACGATGTCCGTGCGGCTATTTTAGCATCGGCTGCCGCTAAACTCTCGTCTCCCACGGGCAGCGTTTCGTCTCCGCGACCAAACACCGTATCTTCGGATTGGTTGCAAGCTGCAAAACGTGGTACTGGATCGCACGGTCAGCATGTTGCCGAATGTCGGATAATTTCCGATGTCGAGAATGGTACCGATGCTTCCTCTGATAGCGGCAGTAGACTGTTGAGGCAGTCTGATGAGCAGTCGTCCAGCTCGACGCATAGTTCAGCGTCTAGTCGATCCGAAGTTTTACCGACAACCCAGAAGCCGCCGACGGGACGAACTTTGTCAGATTCCGTGCGGTCGTCGAAGCAGACCGATCGCCGAAACTTCGACAAAGCGTCGTCGTTCTTTCGCTCGTTGCTGAACCGTCCGCGAAGCCCTTCCCCCAATCGTGAGAACAATTCCAGGTCTCCGACGTCGGGAAAACGTGCCCCACCTCGTGAACTGGATGGTACGTCGGATCAGAATTCGGGCACAATCCAAATAGCCGACAATACTAGCTTGGTCTCTTCGCCGTCGTCTCGCGATTATTTTGCTGTCACGTGTCCTGAATCGTTGACGCTGGTGGATAATTCAGCGGCAAAGTCGGTCGTGCTCGATAACCGAAAGTTCCGTTCATTTTCTGGCACAAGCGTAGATACTGCGGACAAGTCATCACGTTCTGAATATAGTAAAGAGACGGCTAACGGTACATTGCTTAATTCTGGCAGTGGTCAGAGAGAAAAATTATCAACACCAGTGGCTGCTACTTCAGCCTTTGTTGTTACCGATATCGGGAAGAATTCTGCGTGTGTTGATTTTGTGTCGTCACATCACCCGCAGTCGGCAGATACAGCGTTAAGTTCCCTCGATCGACGACTACACAGCACTGCCGAGATTGTGATCGGCGCCAATGCGGCTGTCAAGCCGGATTTGAAACGCGGTGAACTGGAATTGGGTGGTGTCGACACTTCACCGCATCAGAACAAGAAGGCGAGGAAGGCCGTCACGTTTTCTGCCGAAGTGCAGAATACCGGTGGTGGATTGTCGTCAGTTGGTGTCGTCGAACTGCCCGTCACAATGAATGGGGATGTGCAGGTGGAGTCCGAAAAGCCGACCAACAATAACACGGTGGCCGGCTCGAGGTTGACTGCCGGTGAAAATGTCCCGTTGACTTCGACCAGTAGGTACGTGCTCGGCGAGTTGGACATCACGCACGATGTGTCGAATGCGAATGTGATGCAGTCATGTGGTGAGACAGAAACAGCACTTGTTGGAAGCGGAAACTTCGATTTGGTGCATACTTCGGCTTCTGTGGGCCTGAGCGATGCCCAGAAATCGGTGGTGACTGTGAACGGATGTGGTCACGAAGTAGGCGAGCCGCCGGCAACCGAAGGCGATGATACGGCAAGTGTTAGCGATCTGGACAGCGAGGACATGTCGGCAAGCCAGCAGGACCTCTGCGTCCTGTACCAGCAGCGGCGAGCCGAGCGGCTGCAGGAGCAGAGGGCGGCAGAGCTGGAAAAGCAGCGGCTCGAGGAGATCCTGAAACTTTGCACCGAGTTCGGACTGAGTTCTGATGTTCCGTCCAGTCTTCTTGCAGGTGACGAGATCGGTGGTGCCGACGCGGAGGAGAAGTCCGAGCGACGAAACTCGCTGGGCCGCATCAAGACCAACGGGTCGCTGTCCAAGCTCGCCGGTTTGCCGTTGTCCGACCCAGCATTGGCCGTAGAGCGACAACTGAATCGGAGCGGATCTGGATCCGACGACGACGTCGATCACGGAACGGTGAGGAGACGACCGCTTACCGCAAAGAGACTGGCCAACGCCTCCGCAGTGGCTGCCCCAAACAATACGTTGCCGGTGACGGTGGCATCTGATCGAACGGCGGGTGAAGCCGACAAATTGTCGCGTACTCCACTTGCCCGTACTGGCAGCGGTTCTTTGCCGACCGTCGGACTTTCGGTGGAATCGGCCGGCCGATCTAAGAGTGTCCCAATGATCGATACAAACATGTCGTTGGGCGACGGCGAGCTAGATCGGCTGTTACAGTCAAACATTGACTTTTCCCTGCCCACTGCCGCCGACTGGAGAGTTGGCGAGACAAACTGTCGTGGTATTTTGAAGTCGTCTTTCGACTGGTACTCGGCCTCTCTGCCGGAATACTCTGCCATTTGGGACTCGGTCAGTACGTGGAAAAGCAGTCAACATCGTGTGAGTACGAGCGTTTCTTGTCAGTGAGGTCAAAACCCACACCCCGGGTGTCCTCTAACCTAGTGTCAGCTCTGAATGTGAGTCCTGCCTATAACCTTAACCCGCAGTTTAAATATATATTTGCACCAGGTGTGTTACTCGGCAAAAAATGCCTGCTCGCATTCGTGGTATGCTCTGTGGTATTTAATTGGGTATGCCCATATTTTTTTGTTCGGAGAGCTGTCACTGTTTTTTTCACCTACGTCCATTAAATAACATATAGAGTCTTTCATGGTATCGCAGCAATACACCGCATGGTGTACCACGTATAAAAGGCCACAACACTCTGCAATCTCTGCAGTACTGGCGATCTGTATACAGTGCCTTATCTTAACAGTAAATCCACACTGTGTTTTGAAGTACAGGTGTAGATGGGTTGGTGTACCAGTCGATAAAACGCACTCTTCTCTCCCATTTTCTTCACTTGTTCTGAAAATCTTTTAAAGCTTAATGTTTGATGATGGTTGATTGTCTACTGTACACCCGTTAATGCTATATTTACAGCTGCATTTTGTATTTTAAGTGTTGTTGCTAGCGTTTTTTTCTGTATATATTTCTAAACAGAGTGACCAAAATTTTTTTAGAAAGAACATATTCGTATGAATTTCTGATTCATAGTGAACCACTGAATAGATGCATCCGTATGATTTTGCTTTACATTTCTCGGGGTGGGGGGGAAATAAAATGCGACACTGAAATATGGTGAACGTAAACTAATTTGTTTTAATAGCATTTGGTGTCAACTAGTGTCACCATTATGCGGTAATGTTAACTACCTATTACCGCATAATGTCAACAGACTTGACGTATTTGTGACTTCCTGTCTGGCATTCCATCATACCTGTTCAACTTCTCCAGTCTTTGATGAGCTCATGCTGTCATGCTGGTGTTCTCGTTATCAAAGTACGACTCAGTCTTTCCACTTCTCCGTCAACTGCGTTGGCCGAAGGCTCTGAAGAGAATCCAGTTCAGACTTGCTGTCCTGACGTTTGAATGTTTGTACGTGACAGTGCCACCATACCTCGCTGACGAGTGGGTCTTTGGAACTCAAAGCTCAGGGTCCTCTTTGCTCAGTGTTATCGTCATTACTGATCATCCGTCGTACACGGTTGTCGACTGTTGGCAACCAAGCTTTCCTGGTCACTTCAGCTTGTGTCTGGATTCTGGAATGATCTACCACGTCACATCATGTCTCTGCGAGTTTTCTGGCAGTCGTCTGAAGACTCACCTTTTCAGCCGCTCCTGTCCCGACTTTTTTGTACTGCCTGTGGAGTGACACGTGTCATTATCGGACACTGCAGTTGCTTTTGTTTCTAACTTACTTACTTCTCGGGTGTTATTGGTGGTAGAGATATGTGCGAATTGCGTGTCAGATGCTAGATTTGAGGCTGCAGTTTGAGACGATTCGCGACTTGCGGAGCGAAATTGTCCGAAACATTGCGGAAACAAAACGGCGGCTGCTTGATGTCGAGACACGTCAGAGTGAAACTGTCAGAGAGGTCTCAGTGTCTGTGGTTTCATTATTCTGACTTCAATAGCCGTGACTGCATTGCACTTGTGTTGTAGTAGTGGTAGTGATTTGTATAGCGCATCATGCAGTGCCTCTAATGTACACCATGTCGCTTTAGTCGTTTGGGTCAGTTTAATTGTCCATTTCTTTTGTCTATTTTTACAATAAAGTCCGTTAACTTTGTATACCACCTGCAGAGTGACCTTTAACCAGCATAGTGGTGTAGCTACGTCACATTTTGCTGATGGTTCTTTTATATAAGATGATATATTTGTTTATTAGATGGCTCGTTAGCCATAAGCCAGTCGAATCAATTAGCACAGCTGTGATTAAAATGACAGTAATGAAAATTCTAGGCATATCAAGCCAGTAACTGTCTTCGTATAGTAACCTGATTTTAGAATGTCTATTATCAAGATCTGCAGTCTTTGGTATGTGTTTTTCGCTGTTTGTTTTCAGTCGCACTGAATAATAACTTGGTTTTCTTAAAAGTGAGTATTTGTGAGTGCATATGTTTGGCGATGTTGGTGTTCAGCTTGAGATGGAGCGTGCGCTGCTGGAAGGCGAGCAGCAGATACAGCTGGAACAGTTGGAAACTGCCAAGGAAAAAGTTGCTTCACTCGAGGCGAAAGAGTCGCGACTGCTCTCCGAGGCAGCTGCCGAAAGAACAAAAGTATCTTGTTCTGTTTTTATGATCAACGCTTACGTTTTAATGTGTGACAGGAGGCATGTCACTGTGAATATTAAATTGTTTTAGAGATAAAAGTAATAATAATTATTATTCAGTTTATATAGAGCGCCATTTGCTGAGCTTCAGGGGCTCTGGGCAGAGATATCCAGTTTGGCGGAGTGAAATCGGTTATTAAAAGAAATTGTCTTGAGCGTGATTTGAAGCCGGATTCGCCGCATTGGTTGTTGTCATTATTGTCGAATGAAGTTGGCTATATATGCTTTTGCCTTTTAAGTTTAAAAATCCAGAAGCTGCCAGCCGTGTCGCTGGCGTGCAAGTTTGAGTAAGGATTGTAGTGTTTATTGGCATTTAAGTAAAAGTGAAATTATATTGATATATGCAGCCGTTGGCAGTGGAAAATCATATAAATTTTGTTATGGTAGCAAATGGCAAACATCGCTTGTGAGAGAGAGAGACTAGAACTGCTGGAGCAGCGACATCGCACCACCATCGAGGAACTGGAAGCGAATACTGATTCCGACCAAGCCGAGCTTTTGCGACAGCGGAACATGGACGACCAGGATGCAGTCGACAATCAGAAGTTTCTCGTTGATAACCTCGAGTTTCAGCAGATCGAGGTTTGTGATAACGTTACGTCCTTAAACGTCCATCGTTACCTGTGTTGTAGACAGTGAATACTGTTGCTTACAGTTCTTGGATAATAAGTAAGTAAGTGAATTTGTATAGCGTATCATCATGAAACCATGTCTAGTATGCTATACATGTCACAGACAGAGCAGGCGTAAAGCCTGTAGGCTGTAGGCTAGACCCATGCCCACGGGCTCAGACCTGCGGCTAACAGCCATACGTAGCCCTGGTTTGCCGTTTTATGGTCGCCACCTGTTTGTGTTGTCGTAGAAACGTAAGTTTGTACGTGTTACATTATGGATCGATGTGATGGGAGCCGGCATGTCTGAACGATTGCCATTGTTGCACCGATAATACTTGACATTATTAAGGTTTTAATTTGTCTAAATTGTTATTTTTTTGTGTTGTTGCCATTTGTACTCGTATGTAGCACGGTTATTCAATTTTCTATGCTACCATTCTGGTGAATAAAGATAAATATATAGGTGATCTTGCTTCTTGCTCAGTGTTATGAAAGGCAACTTACCCAACCTGTTTACTCAACCTGTATATTTTTGTTCTCAGATTTTTTGCATCCTTTTTCATTTTGTATACTGTGAAGACTTTCTTTGAAATGTTCCAAACCATATGTTATACGGTGGGTCAGTATTAAACCTTGCTTGCTTCATCGCACACTGATTTTGGTAAACACTGGGCTGTCCCTCCCTTTTACAAGCTTTCAACATCGCACCATTAAAACGGAAGACCTGGGCTACTACGTATGGCCGTATGACTGCAGGCCAAAGTCCGTGAGTGCGGGCTTGGCCGCGGCCTAGACTAAACACCGACCCTGTACAGCGTCGATGATGCGCCATATGCAGCTTTCAGTCGCGATATAAGTGCAAAGTCTTTTTTTAACCGGCACAATTGCTGTTTTATTTACTGTTCTGTTTCTGTATCTCCTCAGCTGATGTAATGCACGACCGTTCTACTTATCCATCGGCTTGGCGTGTTAATTTCTGTAATGCAATGTTGTTTCAGGGTGAGTCGCACTATGACGAGGAAAAGGAGATAATACAGAAACAGCTGAAGATCGAACGCGATGAGCTTCTCGTCATCTGCCAGCAACACCAGGTTTGTAGTGCCTTAAAGACCGTGTTAATGAAAATCTTTATTTATCTTTAATACAGTGGTAGCATCGTATACAATAATAATACAACAAAGAAGCTTAACTAAACTGATAATACAAATGAAACTATTTACAATTTATACTCTAAAAGAGAGTACGATGACTCTAATTTCTTCGTTTGACAGGCAATTAATTCACTGGATAATCTAAAACCAAATTTTTCTTCGACAGTTCATAATAATTTGCAAGTTATTGGTCTAGAATGGTTTCATTAAAATGTCGTTATTAGTGTCAATCGTGTATTTGCATAATAATGCCGTGGTTGGTTTGGTTGGTCTTTCGGTCAGTCAGTCGGTTGATTGATTATTGTGTACGTTTATGTGGAGATTGGCGTATAAAGTCTGGTTGGTTATTGGATGTGATGGACACTGTTGTCTCTAGGCAACTCTGCATCAGGTGTCGTCTCAGCAGTGGGAGTTGCAGAAGCAGGTTGATGTGAATGCCTCTCATCTCGAGAAGGAACGGCATCAGTTAGCCGAGCAGATTAAGAAGGTATGTGACGAGTGACTTTTATCGGGTTACTTCATAGCCGAGAGTTAACAAATCTTGTATTACGTTATTATTATTGCATTATGTAAGTAAGTAAAATAAAGGGAGTGATTGATTATAGTTTCCAGAATGACCAAATCACTGCGCAGGCACAACAGGAGATTCAGAGACGGAACGACTGAAGGGATAAAACTTAAGGCGTTGTCTAAAAAGAAGTCTTCGTACATTTCGTGCCATGAGGACACGGACGTGTCGTTCTGTGGCATAGTGTTCCACAGTCAGGAAGCGGCGACCGGAAACGCTTGGTGTCCGATGGTTGAACGGCGGGTATGTTGGATGACAGGTGATGATGACAAGGCAGAATAAGAGACTCCCAACGGTCAACTGGTGGAATTCGTCAGCGAGTTATGTCGGACACCTGTACTCCAGGACGGCTAGCGTGAACTCCATCTGCTCCGGAGCCTTCAGCCAGTGCAGCTTTGTCAGGAGTGGCTCGATGCGGTCGTACCTCAACGCAGAATATACCAGCAGAGCAGCAGAATTAATCACCGACTGCATCCGCTTAATGAGATGTGAAGGGATGCCGGCTAGCGTTGAATTTCCATAGTCCAACTGTTCTAGAACGAGAGGTGAAGCCAGTATTTATTTGATGGAATACTGGTATTATTATTACTAGTAGTACAGTTATTTTTTTTGTCCACTAGCACACCCCCATTGTACTCAGCAAGATAAATTATTAATTAATATAATTATAATAATCATTGGGGCATTACAGCAAGAGTTTCGGTGGTGGATGCCCTTTCTGTTTCCAACTTCTCTTTCAGGCTAATCTGAGTGGGCCAAAAATTGGCAAAAATATAAGTGAAAGAATACGTTTTTCGTGTGCAACCCTGTAGTACACTGCGCTCAGCTTTGTATTTTTTGGGGGCATGTGACAGAATGAATTTGGCAGAGTGACCAGTTCAGCTGAAGATACGCTGGGTCAAAAACTGGCACTGATTTTTGACTCCGATTAGAACATGTTCTATTCTGGGGTCGATTTTTGGAAGCACGTGATTGACAGAAACTGTTGTGATTGTTTGAAGTTCATTGTTTTCGTTTGGTTCGTTTGAAAATAGTGCAGAATTGTAAACGATTGATTAGTTTGTTGGTTGCCGGTTGCTGTATGATAACGAATCAGACCTATAATAATCAAACCGGCACTGATTTTCAGAGTCGAAAAACCGTTACCGATTTATATGAATGCCGATTTTCGATTCCAAAAATCTGCGCCTGATGTGTCGACCCCGTGTGTCTTCAGCCTTATGTGTCTTTCTTTCGAGTGACAGTTTGGACTCGGATGGCGTTTTGTTGGTTGAGTTCAGGATAATTTTGCGGTGTACCGCATCGAACAGCAGCTTCGTGAATTGTCGAGCATGCTTCCCGAGTATTCGGTCGATGGTTTTGACAACTGCATTGAGGATGACGATGACGATGATGAGGAGGAAGACTATGTCGACGATGGAGTGTTCGACAGTCGATTGGTGCGTGTTTCTGTCGAATATCGACACGTTTATCGCATAGTTCCTGTTGCTGGCAGGCGCCATCTGCGGTCTGCCAACACCAGCTATTTATTTACGTCTTTCTTTGTTTGAGTCGTACATGTGTACAGATAAATGCTATAAAATGATAATAAAATTTGAAGCAGTTACATACACTGAACAGTATAGCAGAGACAAAAGAAAAATATAAACGTTTACATGTAGGATAATATATGACGGCTTAAAGGTAAAACTAAAGGTTTAGCACTTAATATTGCGCCGCAGACCAAATTCCTGCAGCTGCATCGACGCTGTGCATCACAGACAGTGGTCGGCATTCAGTTTAGGCTGCAGCCCATGCCTGCGCACACAGACTTTGGACACCACACTTACATGCACCCCAGGCTGTGGTATAATGGTCTCGTATAATTACCTGGCTTACTACTCTTTCACCGACCCGGAGGGATGCAAGGCTGAGTTGGCCTAGTTTGCTGAGCGATAGCGGACACTTTACCCACAGTGTGGTCACCTGGCAAAAGTAGGGGAATGTCCTCCAGCCACAGACCTAACCATTGAGCTCTGCCGCCCACCCAGACAAAACAATGCAATATGTGATGACTGATGAATGACGCTGTGCAGCAGATTCCAAACGCGGGTGATGTTCCGTGGCATCGGACCAGTGCCACGTCGTCACCGTCACGGCGATATCCGGTTGGAGTGAATTCTGGAACTGCGCCGATGTACGACGTCAGCACCCTGCGTCGAAAGTCTCTTGACCGCCGACGTAAGTTGAGAGTTGTGGTCGGTCGTTTCGTTAAGTGCATTTGTTCGGTCAGACGGTCGACAACACTTTTGTTGACCAATCTCAGCAATGTTTGAGATATTGGAGTACTCTGGAACTTGTGATAATCAGTTAGATTCTGGGGATGGTTGTCGCTAAATTGTTTCATTTTTCCCACGATTAAGCGTCGGCATTCTGCATGTTTTTTTTTCTCTCTCCAAAATTGCTGCAACATGTCTTATGTCTGAAAATTAATAATTCCAGATGCAGCAGCAGTTCAACTGTCTAACCAGGTTGTAGTGTAAAGGGTAACGTGACGTTGGGTGTGTTGTTGGACGCAGGTGGTGATGGCCAGGGTATGAACTGGGATCGTGATCTACAGAATACGCTCACAACGTCAGCAGGCGAACCTTGGATTAACGCTGCCTCCGAATCAGAGGATTCCAGCAGGAGTGGATCAGAAACGAGAGCCGACAGGACTGCTGCTAGGTGATTGTTCGTGTGTGTAGTAGTAGTAGTAGTAGATTTGTATAGCGCTTCACGCAGTACCTCTAATGCGCTAATCGTCCCTTTGCGCTGCGAAAAGAGTTTTCAGAGCTGATCTGAAGCTGCCAGTACACCGAGCAGGGTCCCGGAGTGAGCATGGAAGCGAGTTCATTCCATCGCACCCGCAACGGAGAAAGCCTGACGACCAAACGTGCTGCGACGGTGTCGTGGAACCATCAACTGGTGACGGTTGGCTGATCTAAAGCGTTGGTGGCTTGAGATGTCCGATGTACGCATGCAACAATCCGATTAAGCAGCGGATGATATGACCGACGGAATGCCAAAGGAAGGCTGTGCTGAATGTATGGCGTGAAAAGTTTTCGTCTTTCGAGGTTGTAGACCAGAGCTGTTGAGGAAAAACATGGAGTAGGGACAGCCGTCTAACCCAGACGCACCTGGAAAATAGCCATTAAAGTGCGTTGGCGTGTAGATAATTGTATGAGGTGCTTCTTTTCTTACCTTTTACCTGCACCTTTTCTTTGGGGAGGATGGCATTGTGGTCACTTGACTTAAAACCCCACCCTGCGCGGAGACCGCAATTCGGGTCCGTTGCGCAACCCCCAAAACATATTAACTCCCAATTTTTGCGACATCGTTTTCACTGACATTTTGTACTGCACCCATCATTTTTATTCCTCATTTCACTTCTGCCAGTGTCTCTGAAGTTGCGACCCTCCGATGCTTTATAAGTCATTTTATTATGATTATGATTATTATTTGTTAACATTTTTTATTTTGCCCTCAGTAATATACATCGTGAGGGCTAAAAACTAAGCTAAAATCTAGAACAAGTGCTGGAACGGCTACATTTCGTTCTCGGGGTTGTGTGGGTGAAGGTACCCAAAACAGCGACCGCACTGTAGCGTTGAATTAAAACGGATAGTCGCTGAAAGAGGAAGGCGCTCTCACGGGTGTCGTCTGTGCTTTGTGTGATGCGCCTTCCAAATGGACACGAATTATGATCAAAGACTGGTCCACTGCTTTCTGTTGTATCGTAATCATTGATTCCTCAGCATCTGCGTTTTGTGTTTGCCAATTTATAATTTTAAACGTAAATAATGCTACGTGTTGTTTTAGGAAGGACAAATTTCATGACGCTGAGCACATGCTGATGCTTGCTCAGGCTGAGAAAATACGACTGCTCACCGAACAGGTTTCAGATCACACAGTGTCAGTGCAAATCGCGGATTTATATGCGGCAGAATCATGAAGCGTCTCTGTAGCACTGAATGTGTTTAGTAACTTGCAAATAATTCCGTTGTCAAGTATTTTCCAGGACCGTAGTTAGGGGTTATTGTACGGGTTCAACCCCCCCCCCCCCGAAAATGACCAAAAATTGATTAGTTTAAAGTCAGTCTTTTCCGTATAATCCCTGAAAACCAATGATGTACAGCGTTAGTTAC
>Ga0056115_1000774_pt1 | contig 14349 bp, 8 predicted proteins | sample WorMetOlspDAHAB1_FD_77007 | JGI IMG/M metagenome (GOLD analysis project Ga0056115, IMG submission 77007) | Marine gutless worms symbiont microbial communities from Max Planck institute for Marine Microbiology, Germany - Olavius sp. DAHAB.1 ...
CCCCGAGACTCTACTGACACCCCCAAATCCAAAATCCTGGAAAATACACTGAAAGTATTGTCATGAATATGCACAGACGTGTTGTGTTCTTTCTCATTTTTTCACTCTAAATGACCTCAAGAAGAAAACGCTGGTGAAATAGACTAAATTATTGCTGCGGGCAATTTTTGTGTGCTGAGTCTGTGAAGAAATGCATGAGTTGATTTGACCTGTTGTATAAATCGCGACAGAGTACTGTCTCCACCACCGCCGCCAAAATACGGCGATGTCGTCGGATGTGTTGAGTTGTAAATGCCGGAATGCAGCTGGTTCAACCACTCGCTTATTACGTCGCTGGTGAGCTGATTCGCTGCGTCGACGTCGATGTACGGTTCCACATAGGACGAGGAGGCGCTGGATGAGGTGTTGTCGTAGTTGGCATGCAGCTTTGCAATGCGCAACAGCATCAACATGTTGCTGAGGCTGACGTTGCTGTTTCGCATTTCAGTTTGCCCTTTCATCGATGCTACACACCTCACCACAAAAAATCCAAAACAAAGTCCATAACGAGCAATCAATTAACGCTATTAAAAATCTGTCATTTTTAATGAAATTTGAGTGTAAAAGGACAAGAATATTGTGACCTGGTATTAAATATTCTATGCATGTCTTAATACCGGGGTATGTGATGTGACGTCGTCAGTTACTCCGCTTGAAGCTGCGATGTGGGTGAAATAAGTATATGGGTTTGATAAATCTTAATTGAAAAACGCGAATAACGATGCACAAAAAATGGGGATCAATGAAAACTTTTACACGAATGTCGCTCCGCACTGTGAGCCATATGATGATAAGCTTATGCCTTCTTGTTTCTAAGTCAGTCAAACAGAATGGATAATGCATTGGCAGAACGCTATATCTGGAAGTATTGCTTCCTTGAGACTAATTTCTCGAAAGATTTAATCTCTTGCTGGCTTTTATATGCGTTTTAATGCGATTTACTGATAATAGTAGGAAGGTATATATGATACAGCGCTGACGTCTGGTAAGTCATAATTATTATGGTGTAGCCTTAATCTCTCTATATGGAGTCGCGTCAGTTGATAGTTCGAACTGTTCTACAGTTATTTTACCAATAACATGATAGTTCCGTCACATTTAACAGCCATTCGTGTGGTGTTGTATCATTAACGCGACTGCGTAATTCTTACGTTCAACAAAGTTGCACACGAAAAGAGCGACGCATGACAGAACTGCTGTTGTCAACACTGTAGATGACGACGTCGACGTTGTTCCGTCACATGCCATATTGCATCCGATTCGTCTCGAAGACACCGTCTGAAAACTCTTACGAATTGCTAATAACTAATAAATAATTATTATTGATTTCAACCAGCTCGATTACGTGTATCTGTCATCAGTCGTCACAATACGTTACAGCCTAATTGCTGAGCACTCGGGGGCATTAGCAACGGCGCATTGTGTGCGCACCTCGGCTTCTGCAGCCAACAATGGCCATGTCGTAAACGTTGCAAAGTACGTGATCGTCGTCACGTGCTGAAGGCCAGATTCCATTTAATTACTTCTTTTCACTGCGCAGACTTGTTGCGCAGAGCGTCGTCGTTGTGTTTTTCCTCGACATGTCGGCCTCTAATATTTTGCTATCTACATGTGTGGGTCGTATTTAGGCTACCTCTGACGTGAAGTTGGAAAATAACTGCAAATAACTGCCGATTGTTGACAGCTGTTTATACTTGTTATACAAGCACATATATTTCGATAACCATTTGAAAACACGAGACACTGTTTATAGTTGCGTTAAAGGTCTGTCGTACTCGTAGATTTACACCGCCCAACACCGACGATAATCGCCAAATATGAACAAGTAAATGGTCCACAGGTCTCGGCAAAAGCTGTATAAAAGTTTTCAAAGCGACTGAAGCCCTGTTTTGTAGCTGATGGTGGGACACTTTCTATGTTCACAGTGACTTAAATATGTTGTGCTGTTTTATACTAAAGCCTGCATGCAGCAACAATTCTGGGGTTTGATTGCTTTACTGCACGCTAAAATCACAGTAGGGGCCTATATAGGCTATAGAGAGTCGGACGTCCTATTGTACAATAGGCAGTTTCTAACAAAGTGTTGTCAGTTTGTGTGGCACTGTTACGACACTAATATTAGCCTCCGCAATCGCATGCATATGGCACAAATATATGAATAGATCTCCGTTACGGACGTTTTTTTAACATATTCAAGCTTCATTCACAATATTTGACAATATCTGCCTCGTTTTGAAACAAACTTCCGCGTAAATTAAACTTCACGTTTTGCGTCTCATCAACATCAGTTTCGAATCAGACGGAAACTCAGCGTAAGTTTTCGGAATGACAACGATACTGAAAAATTTTCTTAGCGGCTATTGATCAGCCGCTTGCTTGGGAGTTGGCCTAAATAAGTAAGTATAAATAAATCAGTAATTAAGTCATTTTGTAGAGCGTATTGTCCTGAAACATCTCTAATACGCTAAATGTTTCAGTACAGTACAGTATAGTACAGTGCAATGCTTTAGCACAGCCTACTGACCAACTCTCTACTGTGCTAAACTCACATAGGCCTATAGGCGACATCACAGCAACGATAATTACTTTGAAACGCTGTCAACTTCTTAAATGCTGATAAGGCTGTAGTGTGTATATAGGATGACAAAATATGTCGGTAAAATTTCGCTCTGAAGTTCAAATCGATTGCTGAAAAAAACTGCAAAAACCTGTGTGGTATACTTTTGCTGCACCATGTACTTCTTTTCTTCGGTCGGATATGATCCACGAAGCGAAGGTATGATCCTGCATCTAAACAGTGACGTCATTTTATATCGGTGTTGTCGTTCGATATAATTGTAACGAAAATGGACGGCAATCGCGACGAAAGTGAACGATGTATAAAGTTAGCTGAAGAGTACATAAAATTAGGTCTTAACGAGAAGGCGAAAAAGTTTATTTACAAAGCTGAACGCCTGTATCCGTCAAAACATGCTAAAGGTATGAAGCTCAGCAACTGAGAGCAATGGAATCATGGTGACATTCTTTATATCCACGGTTTTCTGAGTAATAAGTGTGATGAGTATGAATAATATATATTCTGCGTTGTTAAGCTCCTCTGACCATGTTGAGGTATGCATTTATTGATACTTAATTGCAGCTTGATAAATAGATTGTAACACCAAAGGTATTGATTGTAAATTAGACAATTAGAACAAGGTAAGTCTTACGTAAAAACACTTTTGGTGGCAGAAATATAAAAAATGTAAAAAAAACAAGGTAACAGTCTGGATAAGCTCCACCACACCAGATCTGTTGCTTATTCAGTGGAACTTGTTCTGCGGAATAAGCATCAGATCTCGGGTGGCGGAGCGTAACTATCTGGACTGTTACCAAAAACAATTTAGTTGGTGGAACTATCAACTCTGTCAGGTTCAAGAATTGTATATCCAGTTAACGAAAGTTACATTTTCACTGATCTGATCATATTCAAAACTGTAGGTATGAAGCTTATAAGGTAAGTTGGAAAGTTTGTGAGTGACTGGTGCAAAAGGGCAGCAACACATGTAGATCAGGTTTTTATCGACTGTATTCAGCTATGTTGCTTTGTTTGTGACAATTACAAGTGCAGATACTGCATTGTTTATCGCTGCCATCTCTTGCTTGTTGTTCTTGTATTGCTGTTCTTGTGTGCTTTTTCATGACTGATAAAATGATGACAGCAATCATACCTCCTCGCTGTCAACACAGAAATACTGCTGCACTATGAGTGCTGTGTGTTGAACGATAAAAGGTGTGTTCTGTTTGACAGACCTCTTGAACCAGCTTCTGACGTCCGAGAGCAGCAGCAATGCAACAGAAGATGGTTCGGAGACGTCAGATCGGCGCTCAACTCCAAACTCGCCTTCCTCGTCGCGCCGTGGCTCTGGGATGCAGTCCGCCGATTGCCAGGAACTGCAGCCAAAGTACAGTCCTGAACAGTTGGAGGCCGTAAGAAAGTTAGTAATGTTGTTGTCACCCACTGATGATGTCCTGTCACAGATCTGTTTATAGGTTTAGTTTTGTAACATGGTCATTCGCAGACAAACCAATTTGTGATCATTTACTTTGCAAACTGTGTATGTGGTATTTAGACTGGATGATTTTGCAACTGGTCAACTTGTGGACTGCAAATGTTAAAAATCGTGAGCAGCTCAGTCATCTAATCTAGTTATCTATTCGGTCCCATTTTGAATGTGAGAATTGATTAATTGCATTTTTTTCTGCAATTTGCCCAGTGACCATTTTTGCCTAAACGTGTCACAGGAATAAATGGTCGGGAATGTTTAAAGGGGCAGAAAGGTGTCGGATGCATGCAACAAAAAACAAACTGAGAAAAAAAGATTATTTCTTTGGCTTTTGGATTTTGGAGCAGCTGGGACGAAGCACTGGGAGAAGAAATTTTCGATGGAGCAGTAGTAATGTCAGCGTCATCTGAACCTGGTTGCTATCATGGCTAAGATGTTAACTGAAAAAAGAGCCTGGCTTTTATCTCAGATGTCTCAGTTTTGTGAGACTTTTCTCCAGTTCACTTGGCCTAATTAATAAAAAGAACAACTGACGTACTTTTTATTATTTTCATGTATCGGAAATATAGTCACTGAAGACATTTTTATTTGGTTAGAGTGCAGTGTGAACCCCCATTTAACTGCACTGTAGAAATCCTATTACTTACTTACTTACTTACTTACTTCATATGCTGATCATGATGTGACAGCGAAATGAATTATTGCTTGGTAAAGTTTCAAATGAAGAGAGCATTGTTTGCATTATTTCCATGCTGTTTCTGCACTGTTAGCAAATATGGTATTGTTACAGAATCCGTCGATGTAAAGACTATTACGAGATTCTTGGTGTGACGAAAGATTGCGGTGATGAGGACCTGAAAAAAGCTTATAAGAAACTTGCTCTGAAGTTCCATCCGGACAAAAACCATGCGCCGGGTGCCACAGAAGCATTTAAAGGTTAGCAGAATAATTATTGTAGTCATACTAAAGCTCACATTGAATACAGATTTGTTATTGGCAAGGGTTGTCTTATTCTCGGTTTGTAACTGAAATGTGGTTAGCATGGTTGTTATTCTGCGACTTGGTTCTTTCAGATTTATTTGTTAATTCAAAACCAGGTACACACTGAGCATTTGTGTGCCATTACTCAACCAAGAATTATCTATGAGGGAGATGGGGGCAGGAAAGGTAATGAAAGCTGACAAAGTACTGTATATATGTGGCATATGTCCGCAGTTGGATTTGACTGGCTCAGCTGATGGTGTCATTCATCAAAGGCTGTAGTGGCATGTCGTTCTACTGATATGTATAATTAGCTGCAGTATTTTTTTATTTTGCTTGTTCTAGTTCTTTTTTTGCCATTGTAACTATCATCTTGCTGTTCGTTGGAATATCATCTACTTGCATCAAAACATTTTGTTCTCCTTGTATTTGGTGTTCTATGTGATGCAGAATGTTTTTGAGACAATTTGCTTGATAGACCCAACATATAGCTCGCCAGCTGCAGCTATGCAGTGGCATTGTGGACATGTGTTGGTTTAAACGAAAATAAGGCTCTGTTGGCAGTGACTGGGACCTATTGTTAAATGTGGGTGCATCTCTTTTGTATAGTCACAGAATGTTTCCTGTGCCATAAGTTTCCGATATTTATGGACTGCATACATTCGAATATGTCTGAAAATCAATTTCTTTCAATCGTTCCTTTCCCTAATCCTCTGTACTTGCGTGCAGTGACTTCATCATAATTACTTTTTTTTACTTGTTTACTTATACAAGCATGGGATGTAGTTAGCTTTAGCGGTGCAACAATTGATGTATGCAGCGATTGGAAATGCATTCGCCGTTCTGAGTGATTCTCAGAAGCGGAAACGATACGACGATTACGGCACCGACGAACCGGAGCTTCGTCGAAGAGGAGGTCATTCGAATGGCTTCGAGTACGATTACAGTCACGGCTTTGAAGGCAAGTTCCGACTTCAACAAACCCGGTTGTCTGTACCTGTTCCAAAAGCTATCTGTGCCTGTTCCAACTAGCTTTGAGTGACTGTATTGTGTTGAAAAGAAATTAGTTCTTTTTAAATCGATGAGAGAAATCTGCAAATTGCTTTCTATTTGACGAAGATATCACCAAATGTCACAGTGGTTTTATTTCTGGAACAGGCTGTAAAACAAATGTTTCGGAATATTTCATCAGTTACACGCACGTTATAGATTAGATTGTGTTATGCAGCATTATTGCTCAATGCTCATAACGGTTGCTTATGAACACGGTCTTAATGCTTTTGCTCGTTTGAATTTCAGTAGATGTTTTAACAGTTTTTCGATGTGTGTTTCAGGTGATGTTTCTGCCGAAGATTTATTCCGCATGTTTTTCGGTGGTCACGTATTCACTGCAAGTGAGTTTCGTTGGCTGGCCGTATTGCCTTTTTTTCAGAATTGTTCCTCGTACATATGTTGACATTCCATCCTTTTTGATTCACATGACACGCTGCAACATGTTGACTCGATGTTGTGAAATGTTGTCATCATTTGTCTTTGAATGATTAAAACACTTTTCACCGTTAATTTGGGCGCATGTTTATCATTGTTATCAAACAAGATCGTGTCAGATGTAAGGTTAGTTAAATGTCTTACCGTTACTTTTATAAACTTTCACATATATTATTGCATTCTCCAAAAAGTAACATTATTTACTATCTCACTGATATCGGCCTTTTTACTAAACTATAATTTTTGTGCTGAAAGTGCCATTAAACCCCAATCAATCATTTGTTGCTTACATCGGGGCCGAGCATTAGATCCAAATTGCGATTTCCACTGTGGGTGGAGTCAACTCTTGAGGTTGATGGAATCCAAACCAAAGAAAAAATAAAGGTAATTACTTTTTCTGTGGTTACTTTTTTTCCAGAGTGGAAAATGCGATTTGGGTCCCATGCTCACCCCAAAGTTGGCAACGATAAGGTTATATGAATCTCTTGACGCACTTGCGAACCTGAAGTGATTATTAGTAAAGTAGAGTTGACACGTCCAAAGGCATGATGTGGAGGCTGTACTTGCTTAGTTGGCTTTGTGGATTGGTTAACCATTGGCTATAGCAGGCGCTGGTAGGTGCCGTCGCCTGATAATCAGGGTTGCAACTTTTTCTGGAAACCTTGATAAGTCCGCAAAAACGGTCTGAGAAAAGTGGGAGAGAAAGCAAAAAGTCTGGAAGAGCCGTCGGATTTTTCCCGTGACAGAAAATTTCCGATTTCCAGTTTTCCGGCAATTACTAGTGTGATTATTGGCACAAGTTCTTTTTTTGCAAACAATTTGTAGGTGGGGGATTGCAGTTACAAGTGTAGTGTATGTGAAGAAGCTTAGTTTGTTTCCTGCTATGTTTTCTGCAATGTACTTTTCAATGCCATAAATTTCACAGCAAAAGTCGCAGAATTTATTTGGTAAAAGTCTGGGAATTTGTTTCTTGTTGGAAGTGGCATACGTGGATTATTGTAGCGGTGAGTTGTAGTAGTTGCACCGACAAAGTAATTAATATTGTGTCGTTTTCTTTCAGATCATCACAGTCCACGTCAGCACCGACGGCAACAAACTCAGAACGAGGTAAATCGATTATTCTGCTCTATTTATCTTACATTTTCAACTATTTATGTTTATTCTATACTTTATTTTGTTTGCTTCTTTTGTGCAACAGGGAGATTGGGAGTTGCTGATGCCATTATCCTGTATGCGCTGAGACCTGCAGTCAGGCCCAATTCTTAACAGTGTATGTTTAGATGGTCGACACTTGTGTTGCATGTTTGATGTTCCTGATGTAGTGAGTGGTCTTTGTTCAGTGTTTTTAGTTGGTCATTTGACGCTGTATCTCCCGCCCCACACTGTGTCAGAGCGCACATGTGCTTTGGCACCAGCTGCAGTTGACTGATAAGCGAGTTTGTCACAGAGGTCAAACAGATATATTACATACAGATAGCATAATACGTTACTATACATGTAGTTGTTTTAAATGCCAGCAACGTTCACATTTTGTTGAGGACAACGTGTAGCCATGTTTTATCTGGGATTAAATTAATTCATCATAACATATCACGTGTTAAGTTCTGAATTTGATCGGTTTAAAGTCATAAATAATTAAAATAAGTAAATTAACTAGCGTATGTACTCCAGCATATATTTGCGTCAGCCGATCCTTGTAGCCAGTCGGCCATGAATACAGGACCATGTCAACTGAAGTGCTGTTAGTAATCATTAATTTCAAGTCTTTCTGCCTATGTAAGTACTTAAGTAACAAAAGTGATTAAAATGTCCCAGAATGACACAAGTCACTTCAGGTACTATACAGAAAGGAAAGGAATTTCGGCTGAACAGCTGAGTCGTGAGACGACTGCAGAGAACTCACACTTGTCTGTCATGTCTTGTTGGTTTCAGAGTCCTTACACGTTCCTACTGCAGCTATCTCCATTAGTGCTAATCATTGTGCTGTCGCTGCTTAGTTCTTTGCTCGTCGGACAAGCACCGTACAGCCTTCGTCGTGACGCGTAAGTACACTTGAAATGTTCTGTAATTTAAACATAGTTGCTGTATTCGTTGCATGTTTAAATACCTGTGAATTGTTTGCGAACACTGATTTTAGTGTATTTATCGGTTTTTTAAATAGCACAGTTTATTTTTCCCAGTTGTGAGCTCTTCACTTGCAGGACACGAACGTCTGTTACATGGTAAATAAAGATTACAATGCAGATTAAAGTCAACTCTAAGACAGTGGAAAAAACTTTGCAATGCGAAAATATGCATTCGCGCGTGTCTCTTTCTCGTCTGTAGGAAGTACAGTCATGAGCGTCGTACTCGAAACCTCGGTGTTGTGTACTGGGTGCGCGACGACTTTTCCGTTGGCCGCGACGGGACTTCGTTGAGTCAGATTGAACGCCGCGTCGAAGAGGACTACGTAATTGAGTTGCAGAACAGCTGCTACCGTGAACGCACAAACAGTATGCTGCACTGTTCTCGTCTTTGAAACCTTTTTCAACACCGTATTTTATATTACGTTTTTTAGAAATGATTCTGCTGTGTATAGTTTAATATTCTGGCGTGATGTACCAGTCCGACAAAAAGAAGGCCTGTTCAACACCTTTTGTTCTTTTAGTTCGGTTTTTCTCCATTTCATAGACAGTGTATACTGTATATGCACTTGTGACTGCCTTAAAAGTAGGAAGCCAGGATTGTCAGAAGTAACTGTTTCAAGTTGCTTTGTGATTCTCGATCCCTGTTATCTATGTTGCTTCTTTCACTTGTTACAGGATCTGTTTCTGTGATTTTTTGTTATCTGTGCTGGACTGACAGAAGTGACGTCATTAGCGACACATCGTGCCTTTTTCAATTTCATTTCCCGGCACGTAATATCTCTTGGTTTTTCCCCATATTGTTGTACAGTGACTGCAATACTTTTGCATTTGTTCACTGTAAAGTTTTGATTGATTGTTTGTTCGATGTTCAGTTTGTTTGTTTGGTTAGCAGTTGCGTGTTGTGATGAAACTGATTGATCTCATCTGTTTGTCGGAAGATGCAAACTAATTAAAACATGAACAGAACGGAGAGATTGAGAGATAAGATGGGAACTATTTATAGACTGAATTAATCGCAGACAAGCCTCTGTGGTGTACGTCGCTGTTTTGGTGACGCCATTTATTTTGCATGCTTTTTTTTCATACTCAATATTGTGATGGTAGTAATCTTGCTTCTCGCTAAAATTCTTTTTCTTCAGTTTAGCATTACCCACGTTGTCGCTGCTGCTGCTGATGATGGCGAGTGACTGTGCAGGGGAAGCAGCGATGTGGAGAGCACAGATGTATGGCAACACGGAGTTGTTCCGACAAGCGAAAAACCTCAAGATGCCATCGTGCGATCGCCTTCGTCAACTGAACGTCGGTTACTAGTGACACGCCTCGCCTTTCCTTCTCGGTTTTTGGCTCTGTCATCGCGGTGACATTGTGTCTCTTTGCTTTCATTATGTATTAGCAGTGTCACCCTCTAGGGAAGGCGAGCGAGGCCTCCGCTTTGGGACCCACCCATGCAGGGGGCACAATGATGTGCTGATACAAAATATGTGAAAGGTATGTTCAGAATATCAACTGTATCTAGTGGTTTGTAAGTCTAATTTTTAAGCGTAATATTTACTGTTTTTTTTCTCGACTTAGGCATCCTGTCACCTTAGAAACAGGTCTTACTGACCGAAGTACCCACAAAAATACAGTCACCGAAACTGAGTAGCCATTTTTTTACCAAAATGAGTTATTTTTTTCTCTCCATTGCCTTGAGCCTCGCACTTCCTAAGGCCGGCACTGTGTGTTAGTAGCCACAATCTGTGGTGCTGTACTGTAGGTGCGTAACTGCAACATTACAGTACTGTACTGTTCGGCAAGTAACCATAGTCATTATCTTGCTTTATGTGGACAGACCATAGAATGTGCACCAATAGTGTTGTTTTTTTGTGTTTTTCTCTATGATTCCATGCATGCAGGATTGACAACACTTTGTGGATTTGCAATGACGAAGATTTGTCTAAATTGATCGGCAAACAGTTGCTTAGATGTTTCCATTTACCGGCAAGCTCCGTAAGCAACAACAGGCTCTTCATCTTCTTTCACATGCGAGTTCACCTTCCAGGATTTGCAAGCCACTGGACCACATCATCATTGATATTGCACATCAGTTTAGGTCTAATGGCTGGAAAGTGTGTAGAATTCACATATACATAGTACAGAAAGAACTCACAAAATTCGCTGATCCAGTGCACAGAAATTTTTGCAATTCTCCACCAACCCGCTCCAAAAACAATTTTTTGTGTTAAGTATTCTATGTGTGACCTAATTTCTGACTTCAATTACTGTTCTGAGCGTGTGTGCGAATTCCATTCATAAATTGTCTTTTAGATGGAAATTCATGGAAACATTCATAATGTTGCATAGTGGCAGGAATTATTTTGCTGTTGGCCTTCAGTAGTTACTGTGTCATATAATTAATACTGTTTACAGCAGTCCTTATAATGTCTATTTGACTGGACTATACTACTGTAACAAACTGCATTGTCTTATTATTCCAGACACATAGCTCTTGTGTCTGCTGTGCAATGCGGCCGTTGAGTGAAATTTGCAGCGAAGAATGCATTTAGTAAAATGCACTTATGAAAATTATTTTCGTAGAATAATAACGGGTAAAATCTGGCGTTTTAAATTACCGGTATAGTTGTTAACTGATTACTATGATTCGAGTGCAAGTAATTCATCCTGTTTAGTGAATTCAATGTTGCTTGCAAATTGTTGATGTCTTTATTGTCTTTCAGTGACGTACGTTAGTGATATCGACTCATTGCCCGGGCACTAACGCTGTATAATGTACCAACGCAGTGTTGCGACGTTCTGTAACGTGTCATCTACGTCTTTAGTTATTGCGTCACTCAGTCGACCTCGTTAACAGATGTAAAGTGTTATTTTCGTTTTCTGTCGATTGTAAATGCATTATTTTGTACACATTTTTCTTACAATATTTTGCCGTCTTCTTGGAGGCGGAAAAGGTTCCCGTTTTCTTTGATATCCAGGTGTCCTGTATTTGGTCCTGTCATTCATTGTGTGAATTGATCGTTGTCACGAGAGTTGTCAGAATATGACGTGTGGGTCTGGACTCGGGTTTTCACTGAAAATACAAAGAAACTCGTTACGTTAAGTTTACGATATTACGATCGCCTTCATTTTTATTTGTGGACAAACAGTTGGGTTTTTGCATAATGTGGGAAAAAAACGTTGATATGAGCTGTAGTTTGGTGAATAGGTTTCAATTATGTAGTCGCCTCACAAGCTTATCCCACGACTCTAAAATGGAGAAAGGTAAGTATTTAGTCGGAGCCGCGTCCACATGTCCACACTCTCTGGTATAGCCATACACACTATGCCTATAGCAATAGAATTGGATGTTATAAATTTGTGTGGACAGAATGTGACCCTGTAACCCACTGCGGACAACTGGACGCGGCTTCGGCGGAGCGTCTGCTATTTGCTAAAAGACGTAGACGTAGAGAGTTGAACAGGCGCAGGTTAAAGAACCTCTTTGCCCGCCTCTCAAATTACACACTCAAATACACTAAAGATATTTTATAATGAAAAATTTAAACTAGCTTCACTTCGAGTTTACAGTTACGTTTGAGATCGAGTCAGCAGTAATAAAAAAACAATTATAGAATATTTTACGTAAAATATGTAGGCCGAATTGCATGTGGGATAAAAACAATCAGTTTAAAACAGGCGCACGAGAACCATTTTTCAACAGCGGATGAGGGTCTGGATCAAAAGACTGTCTTTTAAGGTCACTATAAAATTATTTACTGATCGATTGAATGAACACAACCAGAAGCGGACTGGTTCTTCAAACTGACCACGGTTAATTAGGCTGACCGGCTCCGTCAGCAGTGGTGTAACTAGGAACTGGGGGGTATAGATGGCCGAGCTGACATACGGTTCCCCAGTCTTTATACAGGGCCCCGTGACGTGGCTGAGCTCACAACAGGTCATATTATCTTTGTTACGCTGTATGTGAATGCAGGCTCGTGGACTCTAATGGATTAAAGTCAGACAGGTGGTCATTGCTATTACTTTGACACCTGTCCTACGGAAGTGCCGTACGCATTTCTGACCTCAGCTCCAAATTTTACGGCGGTCAGCTGACCTGGCCTTCCAAGCCCCCGGTTTAAAAGTGGGCACAGTTATTGTTAGTTGAAAAGTTTCTGTTGACTAATGATCATTTTGCATTGCATCAGCGAAATCGTTCTGTAGGCCTGTCAGTTATTCTCATAAGACCTATCAGCATTCTATTAATAGAATGACTGATTGCTATGCTGACTAGCACTGAACCGTGTATACGGGGTGGCCCAAAAAGTACACCACTACTAAATTATCAACAAAATCGTATTAAAGCCTGCCAATGATTTTAGGTTTCTTCGTCAAATTAAAGTATCAATCAAGCACTATAATATCTTTCGGTAATAAATATCCTACTTTGTGACGTCGTTAACAGTGTCTGGCCCGCAAAGTAGCGATATGCGTCACATGCGGTAAATGATCTCTGCGCTCCTGACTTCAGCTGGCCTTAGCAAGCTATGAATTCCATTCTTAAACTGTCTTTTAGATTGAGATTGATGTAAAAATTACTTTTGGTTTCCATATTTCCTCTTTTCTGGTTTCAATCGCGATTTTATCATATAAATTAGATTTTACTCGTATCGCAGCTTCAAACAGCATCTGATGACGTTATAAATTAGGTCACACGTAGAGTATTTAATACAAATATACAAAATATGTAATATTTTTGTGCTCATTTTGTACTTAAAATTGCTGAAAGGTCTAGCCACACTGACGGTTTTTGATACGATTTAACGATGCTTCTTGATAGTGGCTTACTTTTTGGGCCACCCTGCATGCGCGTGTGTGTGTTGACAACATTTCGTAATAGATGCGCACGCGAGTGGGGCTTTGAGTCGGGGAACGGTTGTTGTTGCGGTTGCCCCCGCCCCGTGCAGTTGGCATACCGCTTACCGCAGCATGTTCTCATGTGAGCGTCACGCGCCATTCATAATTCGGCGTCGCACGTTTTTATGAATGGCAGGTGCCCGTGTCGTATCGGCTGCCGCGAGTCGAAGGTGCGCTATCGACTGGCTGATACTTGATGCGCCCTTTCATTAAATTTGAGGACGATGCCATTGACAACATTCTTCGCCCACGTCTTTTCGGGTGATTCACGCGCAAAGAACTCGTCGCAAGTTTGTTTCCGGTTTCCGCAAAAGACGGTACGTGTCCTTCGCTAGCGTCCTCTGGTGACAGAACGCTGCAGTCATCGGTGCTTCCACCCATGTGCGATGGGATCAGTTGTCGTGCAGTGAATCTCCTAACGAGTGTAGAAGTGTGTGCCGAAAGTTTCGGCCACGATTGCACGCTGAACTGTGTACATTACCAGAGACAACGAAGTCCGAATATAGTTTGGAAAATTATTGAGTCGCAGGCGCATGGCGGCGCCAGCAGGGTGGCAGGGGGGGAGCAGCTGCCCCTTTGCCCTATGCCCTGCCCCCGGCTGCCCCCAGTCGTGAAAAAAATTATATGTACCCTCTCGACCCTTCCTGTCCATTGGCATTGTCGCAGCGTAAATTTTATGTAAAAATCCACGAAATGTGTCAAAACATTGCACAGTCAATGCTGAATTTCTTTTTATTTCCGGTTGTTAACGGCCAAAGCACCCGCTGCTAGTTTTC
>Ga0056115_1000775_pt1 | contig 14339 bp, 9 predicted proteins | sample WorMetOlspDAHAB1_FD_77007 | JGI IMG/M metagenome (GOLD analysis project Ga0056115, IMG submission 77007) | Marine gutless worms symbiont microbial communities from Max Planck institute for Marine Microbiology, Germany - Olavius sp. DAHAB.1 ...
GGAAAACCCCCCAGCCTCACTTCCGGAAAGGGATTCCCGGGAATGTTAATCAGGGAACCTCAGGTTAGCACAGGGCAACGGTCCTGGGGTCAGGTTGGCTTAAACCCCAAAGGAAAACGCAACAGCAATGCCCTGGGAACAGGGTCGCCACGATCACCTCCCAGACATAAGACCCCCCACACACCGACAGTAGAGCCAAAATAACTATGGCTGCCACCAGAGCTCGCAAGAGCGAGAGCTGGATCTTCATAATTCTCAGAAAAAGCTTGAGATGAGATATTGGCAGTTTCGATCCGACCAAATACCTCTGCCACACCGGACTCCCACTTACTCATGAAGTCGAGATTAGCTATCTCAGCTGCAAACCGCGTCCCCATAGCAGTGTAGTCAGACCTGAGCCTATGCGTACCTATAGACTCAAGAGAAGAAACCTCACGATACACAGAAGTGGAATGGTGAGAAAACACCATGTTCATGCGCAACTCAAGTGCCTTGAGGTCATAAACAGCATAACTCCCGAGATAGTAACCACCTACTGTACCTCTGGAGTCACGATCAGGCTCCTCGATATTGTATGCGCCAATAGTGTAGCCCAGGAGCATCCCCACACGAGTGCCATGTGCTATGAGCAACTCTCCACCAAGGGCAAAACCGTTATTGTGAAACTCGGTCTTAGTACCCCCCCATTCTCCTCCAGTCATACGCCCGAAATCCATAAGGATATTGTTCCAAGAACTAATGCTCCCGACTTCCTTTTTCAGAGCCGCGTATTTCACATTATGTTTGCCATCACGCGATTCACGGTTTCCAGCAGAACGACCTGCTATATAAGAGTGATAGATCCTATCCCGGAGCGTTGTTCTATGTATATAGTCACCTATCATCTCCCCTATCACGACAGAGCTGTTGAGGAAGACGCTTAATCCAACAGCATAGATCTCACCTGATATATCCTCCAGGGCCTCTCGAGCAGATGAGGGTCCATCTAGCATCAGCTTAGTCAGCATGGCCTGATGAACTGGAGTCCCAGTATCTAACTCGTCAACGGCAGCCCCGACTGCCTCTCCTGTCACATTTAAGCTTTTCCCGAGTGACTTAAACCTGTTTTCTTTTAAAGGTACCCATCCCAGAGCAACCCCTTTAATTCTCCGATCTTCATCCTCTTTATCGTAGAAATTGTAAAAGATGACAGGGACTGCTACCTGGTCGAAATCTGAGCTGTCTACGTTCGCAAACCGACCGGTTTTATAGTTTTTGATAATAACCTTTCGCTCATCATTGTCCAAATTGCCGGAGGCCGCTGTAACTTTTTCGCCCGTCAAGTTACGCAAGATAAGACCAACGTCTTTCCCTATTGTCACTCCAGTGTGTTTTTGTCCCGTGTGGTCTTCCTTATCGTAGTCTTTTTTGGCACTGATAGAATCTGTGATCCATCCTTCGCTATCTATATCTATCTCAACCTCGTATGAGGAACCTTTGTTCAGCAACACATATCCAGCTTCTATACTCTCGACGCTTGGATCGTTAGAATCCAACCTGGCCTGACTGCTGGTTTTGGAGAATCCAGGAGCTAATACTCCTCCTTCTCTTACGATGATTCCATCTTCGACTGAGCGATCTCCCTCGAACCTACCTCCATTGCCGACTTCGACCGACCCTCCCATTCTACCGAAAAAGTCGCCTATAGCGACAAAAGTGACATGCTCAATCGATGTCACACCGAAGAAAGTCTGCGACATGTGATTGTTGTCAAAGGACTTGCCGTAGAACAAGAACAGATCTGAGGCTCTACGACCCATAACACTAAACTTACTGCTAGAAGGTCCTGTTACCTCTACATTGCGATCCATTGCAACCGGATGGATACCGAGCTTGAAGGACATCTCAGACTTGTCACCGATAGTCACTGAGGCATTTGTAACGCATACTTCAGCAGTACCACAGGCATCAGCTCTTTTCCTGGAAGTAGCTAGCTCTGCAACCAACTTTCCATCCTGGATATCAAAGTCTGCATTATCTGCATTCCCCAGTCCGATGATCTGGGTACCCTTTCCTTGCTTTCTCAGCATTACTTTTGAGTCGTGAGGTGCGGAAATGATACCTAAGAAAGATCTCTCTTCCCCCTCCGGCACATTAAGTATCAGGTACTCGCCAGGATCAGACAGAATGACTTCAGAAGGCTTGTCAGATCCTATAATGCCGGCGAAAGTTCGTGTATGACTTCCCAAATCGACAGCACCCTCGAGATCCAGGATACCCGATAGCAAGTTTGCATTGGAAAATTTCAGGATACCGGTTTGGTTCTCTTCTCTGCGTATTATCAGATCACCTTCCCCTTCGAGCTGGGCGGGGAATGTAATATCTACGGAGTAAGTTATAGTAAAGGTCTCCCCTTCATACACTTCCGCAGAATCGGATGCCTCATCGAATAAAGGGGGAAGACTCCCGCCAATTGTAATCTCGGAAACGGCAGCATGAGATACACCACATATAAATAAGCTAAAGCACAAACATGCAACAAACAGAGTGATCAGACACTTCAATGTGTTTGTCCTTCTGGATGTAAATCTTTGAAAAACTATCGTGTTCGTGAATAAATCATACGACACCGCCGTTACCCTCCATCGCCGTAAAACCGGATCGCAGTCTGAGAAAACCCAAGGCTAACAAAACCATCACATGAAAAAACAAGAGTATCAGCAATTAACAGACCTCCTTGCATTGGTGCAACCCAGAAGGGAGACTGATTCGTCATTGTGCATTATCTGTCAATCCACCACTTAAGTCAGCAATTAACGGCATCTTCTTTGCATCACAGATATATGCCGCTTCTGGTTTTGCAAACCGCAAATGCAACCAGTAGCCTGCGTGTTATAATTTATTAATGGTAGATGACCAAAAAGTAAAAAACACTGAAAAATTGATGAAGTATATTTTTTAGTTGCAGGTAGTTGCAGGAAATGGAAGGGGCTACAGGAAATCGCACGACCCAGAAAAGTTGGGTCTGTCTTAGATCAGAATTCCAACTTACCTCCAAACTGAAAGCCGTTGCTATGCGATGTGGAAGAGATCTCCCCGATAAAGTTGGGTCTGTCTTAGATCAGAATTCCAACCTACCTCCAAACTGAAAGCCGTTGCTATGCGATGTGGAAGAGATCTCCCCGATAAAGTTGGGCCTGTCTTAGATCAGAATTCCAACTTGCCTCCAAACTGAAAGCCGTTGCTATGCGATGTGGAAGAGATCTCCCCGATATAGCTAGCACTGAAAGACAGATAACCATTCATCTGCACACGTGTTCCCGCCCTCAAACTAACAACATCTCTTCCGACGGAACCCGCAGAAACGGAATACCTCGAGGCAGCATCCACGAAGTTTAACAGATAAGTATCATCTGTGTTACGCCAGACGTATCTTCTCCAGCCGACACCATAGTCGAGGAAGACAGACATGGAACCAGAATCGTCACACCTAGAACTGAGACATGTGCTTCCTCTAACCCCAAGGCTTGCATCCAAAACAAAACGACTACCTCCAGGACCAGCAAGAGCGAAACTTCCGCCTCTTTCCTCTGAAAAAGCTTCCGCTAGGACATAAGAACCATCAAGGCGCAGAAAGCCCCCTATCACACTCCTCAAGTTACTGGAAAAGTCAAATCCGTATTTAGCCAACTCAAATCCAAGCCTTGCACCGTATACCCCATGATTTGCCTTGTTTGTTTCCGATACATCGATGCCAGGAATGGAGATCTCGCGGGACATCAAGATATATTGTGCTCCCAACACCAGACTTGAGCGTATCACCCAGCCGTCGAAGTACTGAATTCCATAACCTCCGAGATAATATCCATTTGTCACCTTCTCTGACTTTCCTGCATCCGGACTGATCTCATAGGCACTGCGAGTATAACCGACGATCGCACCAGCAAGCGCGTCAGGCGTAAACATCACGTCACCGCCAACCAGAATGCCGTAATCAGAAGTACTCAGTGTTGATGAACCGGACTCAGTATCAGATATCTCTCCTAGAGATCCGAACCCACGCTTCCATGCTGAGATTTTCCCATCCTCTGAATAGATAGACCTGCCACGCGACACCGTAACACTGCTCCGATGAGCAAAACCGGCCTCATGGGTGTACTCGGAAATCATATCCGTTATTGACCTGGAACCTGTCAGGAAACCCTCGATAACTGTTCCGTAAATCTCACCAGAAACCAGTTTCAGAGCTGTTGAAACAGAGGATTCAGGAACCGCTGCAAACACCTGATAGATCCTTGAAGTCGGGCCAAGCCGATCAATATAGGAACCGACAGTCAAGGATTGATCAGATTCAGTTCCTGCTGAGGCAAATCTATCTTTCTGGAATGGTTTCCAGGTCATGGATACTTCTTCTGTTGCCGTATCGTAACTGAGTACAGGAAAGACAGTCTCGAAAGCAGAGGAATCAATACGCCCAAACCTTCCAGTCTTGTAACCTCTGAATATCACCTGTTTAGAAGGTTGCTCAAAGGCGCGGATATCTGAATTCTCTTCATTTCCTTCGGTGTCTGTCTCCTCGGTGTCCGTCTCCTCGGTGTCTGTCTCTTCTGTGTCTGTCTCCTCGGTGTCCGTCTCCTCGGTGTCTGTCTCCTCGGTGTCCGTCTCCTCGGTGTCTGTCTCCTCGGTGTCCGTCTCCTCGGTGTCCGTCTCCTCGGTGTCTGTCTCCTCGGTGTCCGTCTCCTCGGTGTCAGCTCCATTGTCATCTTCGGACGACAAGACCAACTTGAGGATTGTTCCAGTTTCTATAGTGATGCCTTTTTCTCCCGCCTCCGTGACAGATGCTCTCCATCCATCGTCATCGATCTCCACGTCCAGCTGGTAGGTCGAGTTAGTCTCTAACAGTCTTCCCCCACTCCACATGCGTCCTACAGACATTCCGGGAGCTAGTGTGGCTCCGGACTTCACAGTGATCATACCATTGATTCTACCGACTCCCCGGAGAATGCCTCCCTCCTCGACCACAAATGACCCGCCAGAAACTGTATCATCTATTGCATTGTCAGCTGGCTTGACGAATACCGTCATTCCTTTGACTGTGATGGCTCCTGTAAAATCGTACCCATCTGCGATGAGTAACATCCTGTCACTTCCAGTGATACTGACATCACCATCACCGGACAAGACACTGACAAACCCTACTGCCTCGTCCTGAGTAGAAAGCACTACCTTTGCGCCAGCCTCGATTTCCAGTCTGGTGTCTTTGACGCAAATCTCAGACGAGCCACATACCGGATTGGACTCGTAATCGACCCCATCTTGTCGCTGGAACTTCAGGATCAGACCTCCTCCACCGACTTGGATTTCTCCGCTGTATCTATCGTCGATACGGATTATCTGTGTACCAGGATCCGTTTTTCTCGTATTAGCCACTCCGAACACGCCATCGAATATGTATTCCTTCCCTGCGGGAACCTGGAGCGTCAATGTATTGTCTCCTAGGGAGAAAACCCTGGAAGAGACATCTGATCCTAACAGGCCGAAGAAAGTACGATCACTTTCTCCCAAATCGACTTCACCACCCGGGATGTATAATATTCCTTCAGGCATGTCTTCGGGAAGATTCAGTACCTCTGGCTCTTCTGTCTCTGCAACTAGGTGCGTTTCACCTGCACCAGTGATATCAAAAAAGTGCCCCTCTAAATCGTCATTTCCTGAGTAGACTACAAGCAGTTTAGCTCCCTTTATGACTTCTATTGGCATGTCCTCGTCAAAGCTGTTTGGCCTTATACGAAGTCCACCTCCTCTTACCTCAACCCTGTCGATATTTTTGGATTCATCAGTGTCTGGATCACCCGTATCAGGCTCATCCGAATTCTCATCAGAAGAAGCAGAGGAAGAATTGCCGAATAGCTCTTGTACTCCAGGACCATCCTTTACGAGCACCCGAACTCCCTCTATCCTGCCCTCGAAAGTGTATTTTAGGCCTTCTGCAACATCGATGACGAGTTCATCTGTATCCATTACCTTTCCAGAAGGACCTACCAATCCACCGATGACAAGCTTTGACCTTCCCCCTAGATCGAATACTGTATCGCTACCTACCACTCGAAGCACTGCTTCAGCAGGTATGACCCCCTTCTCCCCCAGGCGAATAACCTCCCTGATCTGTACCTCTCCACTGGGAAGTTGAGCGTTGAGGATTATGACATTAGGTCCGTACGCTTGCAGGTTCCCATCACCGATGACATCGTTGTCAAAAACCACCTCATTGTCATCGTCGTCGCTTGACAAGTTGACGCTTCCTCCTTGATGCACTCTTACTATGGCATCTCCGATAGCCTCTTCTAAATGTCCATGGATGAACAGGGGACCAGTTCTGATATCGATCTCGCTACCGTAAAAAAATCGCCACGGAGCCCTTTCTCGAATTAAGATTGCTGAACCTGGACCTAACTTGATAATCTTATCCAAGCGAAACAAAGCATGGGCCCCATACACGATATTATTATAGTTCTTTACAGTCAGCGTGACTTTATCGTTTGGATTGCTGCTACCGATGATGGTTCCTGCTCTGGCAACGAAGTCCCTCACAGTAATGGACCTGCCATCTAGATTTACTATGACGGCTAGATCAGGATCAGGATAATCTGGATTAGGAGTATCAAATATCGCAAAATCGTAACTTCCTAGTATAAGACCCATGTCTTCTTCTGGAAGAACCGCAGTCTTCTTTATCAGAGCATGCCCAAAATCAACCACGATATCCTTTAGAGAAGAGAAGTTCCCATGCAACTCCACACTAGCATCCGGGTCTGAATTCAGGTTGATTTGCTTTATGCCAAAATTTCCATGCAACTCCATCACGCCATGGTTTATTATCTCCAGCCTGCTTTCACCAAACACGTCATTTACAAATTTAACCCTTTGGTCTCCCGTATGTCTGACGATTAGTAGTCCATTTGCATTGATATCGATGTTTGCCTCACTAAAAGTACCTTGGGTTACTTCCAGGAGACCATTTAGGATTTCAACTTCCCTGCCGGTGTAGATGGTTTCAAAGAGCTCCTGTACGCCTTCTCCATCCTTGACGAGTTTATCGATCTCGGAAATAGCACCATTCAGAAAGCTGTATCTTTCATCCTCTGCCGTGAAAATGGTAAGGACGACTTGTTTTTCCGCATCTCCCCCCCCTACGATAGAAGGTGGCTCAGTTCTTTGGGTCTCTTCGGTCGCTGAGGTCAATCCATTGAAAGTCATGGATTTCCCCAGCAAATTCAAGACACCACCTGGACTGATTTTTAAAGGTGTAGTGATGGTGATAGGATTGGACAGTGCAGCTTCGCCTTCAGCGACCCAGAACTCTTGGACAGAGATCTCACCGTCGAACCTTATTCTGCCTCTTCCCTCTTTTTTCAGGCGACCAATTCCTGAGACTTTGTTTGGAAACACTGTTGCAGAATCTGATCGATTCTGGACGGCTAGGAGTCCTTCGAGGTCGATATCCCCTGTTCCGAAATCATGTGCTCTACCTCGCAAAATGGCGTTCGGCCAGACATGCGAACCTCCAGTGTAGTCGTTTTCGCTGCTTCTGGTCAGAGAAAGCTGCAGTAAGCTTTCTGTCACTTCCAATCGTACATTGCCGGTGACAGGTCTTGTAATGTAAAGTACACCTGTCCCGGTCTTTCTGAAGGTCCCGTATCTTTCGCTTCCTGGTTCGGGTATTCCCTCTATACCGATCCGAAGAGAAGATGCTGCTTCTTCCTCGGATACGTGCACGATGACAAGTCCCATTTTCCCGATCTTAATCGGTCCTGTCCCGAAACTAGATTGATAACCGAAACTCCCCGCATTATTGAATGCACCTCCCTCTAGTACAGCGCAATAGTCTTCGAAGATTGCTCCTCCACATTTTACAACTGTCCCGCCAGTGTAGTAGTTTCTGCTGTATTTACCATCCGGTCGGATCAGTTTGGTTTTGCCTGCCAATACCTTGACGCTCATATCACCATGCATAGGAGCAATGAACTTGTACTCGCCAGTATTGTCATTGTGATCAAACACGATTTCACGGATTCCGGGAGCAGATTGGTCTGACTCTGCATGTGGTATGATGCTTCTACCAGATATATTGACATCATGACCTGTTACGCTAGCAGGAGGATAAGGATTGTGCCACTTATCCCTGCCCCCGATTACGATCCTGGCTATACTATTTTCATTGCCAACTAACCAGATATTACCCTTGACGATTTGAGCCCCTCTAGACAGTCGCAACTCTGCTTTACCATCGGCATCCGCACGCCTACCACCTACCCGGAAGCTTGCAAGGGCTCTAGATGCATTTTGGTGAAAGGTAACTCTTACGGGTCCATACACCTCCACTGTACTGTCGTTCGCAGCAATTCCGATGCTATCCAGAAGTGCAAAATCCTCGGCATTCACCGAGAAGATTTCCAGGTATCCGGGACTGGGATCAGTTTCTCCTGGAGCTGTATCATAACCCAAACAGATCCCCTCCCTATATTGTCCTACTGGGACAGCTATTGAGATTGTATGACCGAAGAGTATTGAGTCATATGATCCACCAGTCTGCACATTATACGTGCCATCCTGGTTCAACTGAGGGTCATTAGTATCAGTGTAAACAAACGAACAAGGGGTATGATTGTCCGTCAATCTGCCATTTTTCCAAATCAGATCCCTTGCGCCGACCGGTATCACTTTGGCGCAAACCAACAGGAGTGTAACAGATAGTAAGATCAGGACCTTTTGGGACAAGACACTTATCTCATCTACAATGGTCATCGTCAAAACCGACCGATAAGAGAACCGACACCACTATTGACCTCCAACGTGACTGGTCGTACAGGCTGCTTGGAGGTCTTCAGCAGGACCTGGCAGCCGAGACAGATTTAGTTTCATCCTGTCACTTACTTCGGAAGCATTCCATGCATTCGGTATGTTATTTGTCAGAGGTTAATGAGTGCACCACAACGGCGGCGGAAAAGGTAGGAAGGGTGCTATTGGAAGCCAGGAAGACATGAAGCCAGGATTTGAAAGCCGGTTGAGTAAATCGGTGCCGAGCAAAGGGGTCCAGGAAACCAGCACCTAGACCAGCATCACGCAATGGAGCCAGGAAAACCGATCGCATAAACCGGCACCAAGCAAGTATCCAGAACGTAGGAAACTAGACCGTCATCGAACAACTGGGTTCTGGAAACGGCACCTAGACCAGCATCACGCAATGGAGCCAGGAAAACCGATCGCATAAACCGGCACCAAGCAAGTATCCAGAACGTAGGAAACTAGACCGTCATCGAACAACTGGGTTCTGAAAACCGACACCTAGACCAACATCATGCGAGGATTTCCCAGAAAACCCAAAACCTAAACCGGCGTCAAGTCAGTGTATTTATGGAAAGCTTCCCGTAGTGATTGAGATACCTCACCAGGTTTACCAGTGCCTATCGGACTCCCATCGATGGATATCACTGGCATAATCAAAATGATGGCAGCTGTATTAAAGGCTTCCAAAGCATTTTTCGCTTCCAGCACCGTAAAAGGTCTCTCCTCGACCTTGAGACCTAGTGCGGGAGCCAATTTCAGAATAACGCTCTTTCTCGTCACTCCTCCTAGGATCCCACTAGCCTCTCCGGCTGGACGAGTGATCAATGTCCTGTCCTGTGTCACTATCCAGGCATTACACGAGCTTCCTTCTGTGACGTTGCCATCTCGATCGATGAACCAAGCCTCTCCAGCTCCGCTACTGATTGCCTCTTCCTTAGCAAGCACGTTTGGCAACAGGGATGTCGTCTTCAGATCCACCCGTGACCAGCGAATGTCAGGAGCTGTGACCACATCAACTCCCTTTCTAGCTAGTCCCTCCAGCTTTTCAACTTTGGCATGCTTGGCTATCACCACCAGAGATGGAGAAAGGCTGAAACTTGGAATCTCATGTTGTCTAGGAGCCACACCCCGCGTCACCTGAATGTATACGTGCCCATCAACGATGTGGTTGTATCGCACCAGTCTCTTGATGATCTGGATGAGTACTGCTCGCGTCATGGAGAAAGAAATGCGTATCTGCTCGAGGGATCGATATAGGCGACCTAGATGTTCATCCAACTCGACCAGATTTCCCTTCCATACTTCACAGACATCGTAGACAGCGTCTGCGAACTGATACCCACGGTCTTCGACGTGGGTTGCTGCTTCTCTGTAATGAAGATAGCGACCATTTACGTACACAACCCGAGCCATATATCCTCCAAAACGATCTCTAGGTACGGCGAAAGGACTCGATCTCTCTTGCCCGACTCCGGCAAACGAGTTTGGAATCTCTCACTTTGGGGCAACAATTGCAAGAAGGAGTATCACTTGTATTTAGAGGGGCACCTATTCAACTGACTGTTTTTTACGCGAAAAGGCCCTTCCAAGGATGCAGTTATGGGTAGTCTCGATCCGGGAATAACCTGACATCTAGAATACAGGTGTGTAATCCTAGCTCAGTGGCAGCATGACATTGAGGATACAGGTGTGTAATCCTAGCTCAGTGGCAGCATGACATTGAGGATACAGGTGTGAGTAGTCCTGTAGTCCAGGAACAACATGACACCTAGGATCAACTGATCAACTAAGTTTCTAAGTTTTTGTTAAAATACCTGCTATCGGTTCTGTGTTATCTGTTATCGGATGAGAGTGTAGCCTGCTGTCCTATGATGGAGTCCAAGTAATGAACCGTAAGTTTTTGTTGATCTGCTTCGCTGTTATTCTACTCGCTGGATGTGAGACCATACATTTAAACGTTGACGGCATAGTAGATGAAAGACCTGTTCTGATTGCGAGACCGATCAGACCTCCTGAAAGACCTGTTCTGATTGCGAAACCGATCAGATCTCCTGTTAAAACAATGAAAAAGTGTCGTTTTGACAATTTTCTCGGAACAATAGTCTGCCATACAAAAAAAGTGCGCAAGAAATGTCACCTGAATCCCAGCGATGGCACCAGATGGTGTAGACGCACTGTAAAACATAAAAAGTGCCGAAGGATCGATGGAAGGCAAAACTGTACCCGCAATACGACCAGACGGGATTGCTATTTTGATGCCTTTAACAACCGAATAGGCTGCTCAACAGTGTTGAGATGAAAGACGATGCACCTCATATCTGAGATTCAACAAGACTATGCATCAATTGTAGCTGAATGATCACTTCATTCATCCCAGTGTTTTCACTTGGAAAATTTCTGCTGAGGATACATGGGTTGATGCAACCAGTCTAGGGAGAGGCATGACCCTGAGCACTAACTAGAAGGTTGCAGATGCTGCTAAGACTAGCCCAGGTAGAGTATACCCCCGAACACTAACGTTTGAGTCTTTCAATTTTTGCTATGTTGCCGGGCGCCCTAACGTGCTATTAGTTTTTGCAAAGCTTTCACCACGCTGTTCTCGGATGGAGTATAACTCATGAACAGTAGGGTTTTGTTGGTCTTCCTTTCTATTGTCCTAGTCTCTGGATGTGAGAGACTCTCTTCAACTCTTGGAGACGTGCTAGAAACCGAGGCATTGCGAAGTGCGGTAGAATACGGGATATTGAAAAGCAGTCCTATTATTTCGAAATGCTCCCCGTTTAAAACAAAAGTTGCACCTACAGAACGATCAAAAAAAAGTGCTCTTTCGATGCTTTGAACACCTTAATAGGTTGCTCAACAAAGACTTGGTAAAAGACTATAACTTCTATTCCCTGCCTGAGATTCAATACTCTATTGCGAGACGGGGCATCAGTTATGTCTGAATGATAACTTCATTCACCTAACCGTTTTTCACTTTGCAAACTTCTTCCGATGATGCGGTGCTGGCAATCTGCGAGTATGCGGTGCTGGCAATCTGGGAGAATGCGGTGCTGGCAATCTGCATCCAAGGAGAGACTGCCCCAAGCGCCAACGATGATAGAACTGAGCAGCGAATGCTCTTCTGTGCCTCGTCTGAAATCAAACAAGTCTAGTGGTTGCGATCTACGATGAACCTGGCAGCAGAATTTAATAAACTGGTATCGATTTCCAATCGAGAAAGCACTTTTTCCGCCTGCCTGCACAGTTTTCGTAGCATCTTTTGGACTCTCTCCACTCCATAAAGGGTCGCAAGCGTCACCTTACCGGTGTCGTTTGCGACATCCTTCCCGGTACGAGTTGGACTTCCTTGCAGGCTTAACAGGTCATCGGATAGTTGAAATGCTAGCCCGATGATTTCTCCGTATTTCTGCAAGTGCTCACGGGTGACGGGATCAGTCTTTCCGATTATGCCTCCTGCGTCTACAGCGAACCTGATAAGCGCACCAGTTTTCATAGCCTGCATATCACATATATCTGCGCCATCCAGTACGTTCTGATCTGTCGAAGAAAACCGTCCTTCTGTCGCCAAATCCAGCATCTGACCATCTACCATACTACCGGCTGCTAAGGACAAACCAGAAATCAATTCACATCTCATCTGACAGTCGACATCAAATAAATTCGCTATTGTCGAAAAAGCCAAGGCCTGCAATGCATCTCCAGCCAGGATGGCAGTTGCTTCGTCGAAAGCAAAATGCAGAGCAGGACGTCCCCTACGCAAACTAGCATCGTCGATGGATGGAAGGTCATCGTGAATCAGGCTGTAACAGTGTAAGAACTCTATAGCCGCACCAACACGGAGTGCAATTTCTTCGCTGTTCGGATCGAAGCCTCTTGCTGTAACCAGGGTCAGAAAAGCCCTGATACGTTTTCCACCTGCCAATGCGCTGTACCGTATTGCATCGCGCAACCGATCAGAGATGCAATAGAGCTTTTGTCCGAATTTTGCTCTGTACCTACGAAGTGATAAGATCTCTTCAAGAACGGGTTCTATTCGTGCTGCAATTGTCTGCAATTCGGAATCGAAGTCCCTCCTGACACTCGCAGTCATATTTCCCTCTAGCTAAGCTTCCCGATCCTAACCTCCCAGCTACGGGTTCTATTCGTAGTGATAAGATCTCTTCAAGAACGGGTTCTATTCGTGCTGCAATAGCTCCCCGATCATGCCATATTTTAGACCAGTTTTAGACCAGAACGAATGAGCTACACCAAGCCTGCACTAAGCGATGGATAACGAGTACCTTGACGAAGTACAACGACACGGAGGACACGTCGGAGCGAGAGGATTCGAACCTCCGACCTCCTGAACCCCATTCAGGTGCGCTACCAAGCTGCGCTACGCTCCGGCTATTCCTCGCACACTCCCCGACCTGGACAGGCTAATCTGGACCCAAGCTAGCCTAGCATCTGACCTCGATCGCATCCCATACCATGGACGCTACGTCTTTTCCATCGAACTGGTCAACAGGTCTTATCCCGGTCGGAGATGTAACATTGATCTCCATTAAATACTCAGCCACAAGATCTATGCCGACGAAGATCAGACCACGCGCCCGTAAGATGGGTCCCAGGTGTTCGCAAATGGCTATTTCACGATCGGTTAGACTTGCCGCTACCCCCTTGCCACCACACGCGAAGTTAGACCTGAATTCACCAGTAGCTGGAATCCTATTCACTACCCCGGCCACTAGTCCATCGACTATGATGACACGCTTATCCCCTAATTTTACTTCCGGAAGATACTTCTGGATCACCCAAGGCTCACGGTAAGTAGCAGAGAATATTTCAACTAAAGATGCAAAATTCTCATCTTCACGCTTGATCATCACGACACCTGATCCGGCAGCCCCGTAGAGTGGCTTCATCACGATATCGCCCCAGTCACTGCGAAAGTCAGAGATTTCCTCGATAGATCTTGAGATCAAAGTAGGAGGAATGAAGTCCTGAAACTCAGTGGCGAACAGCTTTTCCGGAGAGTTGCGTACCTGAACAGGATCATTGACGACCAAGGTATCAGGATGAAGACGTTCCAGCAGATGCGTCGCAGACAGATAACCCATGTCGACCGGAGGATCTTGACGCATGAGTACGACATCACAAGCAGCCAAATCCATCGTGTCTAGTCCGATCGAGTGCTCAGTATCAAAGTCGTCATGGCTGACATGTTCTACAAGAGCACAGACCTTTCCATCATTGAGGGACAAAGCATCTGGAGCACAACGGAATAATTCATGTCCGCGGCGTCGCGCTTCAAGCATCAAGGCGACTGTTGAATCCTCAGCCACTCGAGCGGGAGATACACTCCCCATCTGCACGACTACGATAAGGCTCATGTCTCACATACCTCCGGAGCAACCCGTGGATGTTTTTTCATCTGTCTCGCCGGTATCAGCAGTAACCAGTGATGCTTGCTCATCTATCTCGCCCCCGCATCAGCAGGAGTCAGTGATGCTTGCTCATCTATCTCGCCC
>Ga0056115_1000776_pt1 | contig 14328 bp, 15 predicted proteins | sample WorMetOlspDAHAB1_FD_77007 | JGI IMG/M metagenome (GOLD analysis project Ga0056115, IMG submission 77007) | Marine gutless worms symbiont microbial communities from Max Planck institute for Marine Microbiology, Germany - Olavius sp. DAHAB.1 ...
CCATCAATCGGAGAAGGTCATGCGTTTCCTCCCTGTCGTATCCGTCACCGCCGCGGCGGCCCTGTTCGTCGCCGGCTGTTCCACCAATGCCGACCTGGTCAGTCTGGAAAACACGGAGCCGGACGGGTCGGCCTATTCCCAGGCCCTGGCAAAGGAATACCTGGCCTTCGCCCGCTTTGAGGCCGACGAAATGAAGGACTGGCCCGATTCCGGCCATTTCGCGGCCAAGGGCCTGACCGCCGCAGCCGGCGCCGAGCCCTATCCCGAACATCCGGGCGACTGGAAAGTTGACCGGCGCGACGCGCCGCGGCTGATCTCGGCGCGCCGGCGTCTGGGCGCCGCGTTGAGCGCGGATGCCGGCACGGTTCTGCCCGACCTGACGGCGAAGGCGCAGGCCGCCTACGACTGCTGGGTCGAGCAGCGCGAGGAGAACTGGCAGCTGGCCCATATCGAAGGCTGCCGGTCTGACTTTCAGCATGCGATGGTCGCCATCGAACGCGGGCTGGGCACGCCGCAGTCGGTGCATTTCGACCATGACAGCGCAGCCCTGTCGGACGCCGCGCGTGAACGGCTGGCCGACCTGGTTGCCCGCGCCACCGCGCTGGACGTGCCGCTGGCCTCGGTCATCGGACACGCCGACCGCTCCGGCCCTGAAGATTACAATCTGACGCTGTCGCTGCGCCGGGCCGACGCCGTTCGTGCCGCCCTTATCGAGGCCGGGATGGCGTCCGACCGCATCGCACTGAGCGCCGCCGGCGAAGCCCGGCCGCGTCACCGCACCGCCGACGGCGTCCGGGATGCGTCGAACCGGCGTGTCGAACTGATCTTCCTGGGCTACGACCCGGACGGGCATCTGTAATTCCTCCGCGTGTCCCGCAACTTGCCGCGGCGCTGGACAAGGCGTCGCGGCGTTTTATTATGGGCCAAGGGGAAGGGGCAGCCGGCGCATCGTCGGCGGATTTCCTGGTCCAGCAATGTACGAAACGACGACAAACAGCATCAGGGTCACGGTGAAACCCTACTTCCTGGAGGAACAGTCATCTCCGGGCGACGGGCACTATGTGTGGGCCTATCACGTGCGCATCGAAAACGCCGGTTCGGAAACGGTCCAATTGCGGAACCGGCACTGGCAGATCACCGACGCGACCGGCCGGATGCAGGAAGTTCGCGGGCCCGGCGTGGTCGGCGAACAGCCGGTGCTGAAGCCCGACGAGCATTTCGAGTACACCAGCGGAACGCCGCTTGCCACGCCGTCCGGCATCATGGTCGGCAGCTACGAGATGGAACGCCCGGACGGCGGGATGTTTCAGGTCAGGATCCCTGCTTTCTCGCTGGACAGTCCCCATCAGGACATGCAGCTTCACTGACCGGTTGATTCCGGTGCCATCCGACGCGTGTTTGGCGCCCGCCGACGCGCCTTCACCCCGGGGGTTCGCACTGCTCGCCACATGCACCGATGATTGAATTCAGACCGATCCTGTTCGTCCTGGGGATTCTGCTGACCACCCTTGCCATCGCCATGGGTCTGCCTGCCGCGGTGGATGCGGCGGTGGCGAACCCGGACTGGCAGGTCTTTACGATCTCTTCGGGGTCCACGCTCTTCCTTGGCGTCACGCTGATCCTGATGAACCGGGCCGAGGCCGGGAACCTTAACGTGCGTCAGGCCTTCATCCTGACCACGTCGTCCTGGATGTTGATGCCGGCTTTCGCGGCGCTGCCGCTGGTTTTCGCCGATCTCCAGCTCAGTTACACCGACGCGTTCTTCGAAGCCATGTCCGGCCTGACCACCACCGGCTCCACCGTCATGGTGGGGCTGGACGGGGCGCCGCCCGGCATCCTGCTGTGGCGATCGCTGCTGCAATGGCTGGGCGGCATCGGCATCATCGTAATGGCCGTCTCGATCCTGCCGATGCTGAGGATCGGCGGCATGCAGCTGTTTCGGATGGAATTCGCCGAGCGTATGGAAAAGGCGCTGCCGCGCGCTGCACAGATCGGCGCCGCGATCGCGCTGATCTATCTGGGCCTGACCATGATTTGCGCGGCGCTTTACTGGCTTGCCGGAATGACCGGCTTTTCCGCCCTGAACCACGCGATGACCACGGTGGCGACGGGCGGGTTCTCGACCCATGACACCTCGATCGGTCATTACGAAAACATCTGGATCGACGTCATCGCAATCGCCTTCATGATCCTGGGCAGCCTGCCGTTCCTGCTGTACCTGCATATGCTGAGGGGACAGCCGCTGGCCTTTTACCGGGACACCCAGGTGCGGTGGTTCTTCGGCCTGCTTCTGGCCTTCGTGGTGATGATGGTCGTCGGGCTGATGACGACCGCGGGCTGGACCGCGCCGACAGCGATCCTGCACGGCAGTTTCAACGTGGTCTCGATCATGACGGGAACCGGCTACGCGACCGACGATTTCGGCGTCTGGGGGTCGTTCGCCTTTCCGATCTTCTTCTTCATCATGTTCATCGGCGGCTGCGCCGGGTCGACGACCTGCGGCATCAAGGTGTTCCGGTTCGCGGTTCTCTATGAAACCGCCAGGGTGCAGTTGCGCCGGCTCTTGATGCCGCACGGCGTCTTCATCGCCAACTACAACAAGCGCCCGATTCCGGAAGGCGTCTCGGAATCGGTGATGAGTTTCTTCTTCCTGTTCGTCACCAGCTTTGCGCTGTTGGCCGTGGCCCTGGGCATGCTGGGCCTGGATTTCGTCACCGCCGCGTCGGGCGCGGCGACGGCGATCGCCAATGTGGGGCCGGGCCTGGGGCCCACCATCGGCCCGGCCGGGAATTTCTCCGCCTTGCCCGATGCGGCGAAATGGCTGCTGTCCTTCGGCATGCTGATCGGGAGGCTGGAGCTGTTCACGGTTCTGATCCTGATCACGCCCAGCTTCTGGCGCAACTGAGGTCCGGTCCACGATGTCCGCCGCTCCGACCGCGATCGAGATGCTGGACCGCCTGGTGGCGTTCGACACGGTCTCGCGCCACTCCAACACGGCGCTGATCGCCTTCGTCGCGGACTATCTGCGCAGCCACGGCCTGACGCCGACGATCGTGCCCAACGAAGACGGGTCCAAAGCCAATCTGTGGGTGACGATCGGACCGGAACAACCCGGCGGCGTCTGCCTGTCGGGCCATACCGATGTGGTTCCCGTGGACGGCCAGGCCTGGGACAGCGACCCCTTTAAGATGGTGAAACGCAACGGCCGGCTTTACGGCCGGGGCACCGCCGACATGAAGGCGTTTCCTGCCATTGCGCTGGCGCTGGTGCCGGAAATGCTGGCGGCCCCGTTGCGCCGTCCGATCCACATGGCCTGGTCCTACGACGAGGAGATCGGCTGCCTGGGCGTGCGCCGCTTGATCGGGCAAATCGGAACCAACCTGCCGCGGCCCTCGGTCGTCGTTATCGGCGAGCCCACCTCCATGAAGGTTGTCTCGGCGCACAAGGGCGTCTTTACGTTCCAGACCACCGTCACCGGGCACGAGGTTCATTCCAGCCAGCCCCACCGCGGCGTCAGCGCGGTGATGACCGCGGCGCGCCTTGTGACCCGGCTGGACGACATGGCGCGCGAGCGCATCGCCACGGCCGACCCGGACTGCGGCTTCGACCCGCCCTATACGACGATCCACGTGGGCGTGATGAAAGGCGGCACGGCGTTGAACATCGTCTCGCGCCACGCCGCGTTTGGCTGCGACATCCGTCACCTGCCGGATGAGTTCCCGGAGGACATCCAGGACAGTTTCGTCGACTGGTACAGCCGCGAAATGCTGCCTGACATGCGCCTCATCGCGCCCGACAGCGGCATCGTCACCGAGACGATGAACGCCGTGCCGGGCCTGCGCCACGAACCGGATTCCGAGGCGGAAACCCTGTGCCGCCAGATCACCGGCGACAACGAGATCCGCACGGTCGCCTTCGGCACCGAAGGCGGGCTGTTCCAGGACGCCGGCATGGCGGCGGTGATCTGCGGGCCGGGATCCATCGACCAGGCGCACCAACCGAACGAGTTCATCGAGATCGATCAGATCGAGGCGGGAACCCGGTTCGTGCGTGCGATGATCGACCGCTGCAGCGCATGACGGAAGATGCCGACGCCGGTTCGCCGACCGTTCTGTACAACGGCGCCTGTCCCGTTTGCGGCACCGAAATCCGGCATTACCAGCGGCGCTGCGATCGCGCGGGTGTGTCGGTCGACTGGCGCGACATCACGGACGAAACGGAAATCCTGCAACGCCTTCGCATCGACCGGGAAGAAGCCAAAAGAAGGCTGCATGTGATCGGACCGGACGGCGTTTTGCACATCGGGGTGGCGGCTTTTCTGCAGATCTGGCCCGCCGTGCCGGGATACGCCTGGCTGGGCCGGCTCGTCGGATTGCCGGTGATCCGGCCATGTGCCGAGCTTTTGTACGATCACGTCCTGGCGCCGGCGCTCTACGCCTGGAACCGGCGCCAGGGGCGCTGAGCGCAGTTCAATCCGACTAAAGATCGATCGGCTTGGGTCGAATCGCCCAGGTTTTTGCAGTCGAACGGTTCGAGACGGCGCGCTGACGCGCGCCTCCTCACCTTAAGGGGAATGGCTAACGTCCTGCAGAGATACCCTCAATCTGAAGAGGCCGCATATCGGCCGTCTCGAAGGGCATAGCGGCAGCTGCTCTGATGTTCGGTCTCAGATCCGCTCGCCGCCCTGCAGCGGGGTGAAGCGGACAGGCAACACCGGCCGGGTCTTGACCGCACCGGAGGCGTCCTTGGTGATCAGGGTCAGGATCTGGCCGCCGTCCAGCGGCCCGATCGGCGCGACCATCCGGCCACCCGGCTTCAGCTGGCGCAACAGCGGCGGCGGGACGTGGTGCACGGCCTCCTTGACCAGGATGACGTCGTAGGGACCCTTTTCGGCCCAGCCGAAATAGCCGTCGCCGAACTTGACCGCGACCCGGTCGTAGCCAAGCGTCGCGAGTTTCTCCGCAGCGCTGCGGGCGAGCGGCTCGACCACCTCGGCCGTGTAGACGTCGGCCCCCAGGGTCGCCAGCAGGGCCGCCACGTAGCCCGCGCCCGTGCCGGTTTCGAACACCCGGTCGCCGCTTTCGACTTCCGTCAGCTGAACCATCAACGCGATCAAATACGGCTGCGAGATGCTTTGACCGTGGCCCAGCGGCAGCGGCGTGTCCATGTAGGCGAACCGTTCCAGCTCCGTGGGCACGATAGCATGGCGCGGCACGTTTCTGAGCGCCTCCAGGATGCGCGGGTCCAGCTCGCCGATGCCGGTCGCGAATTGCGCCTCGCGCGCGTTCTCCTCGATCTGGGCCACCATTGCCGCGCGCTGCCCTGCCGCCTCCAGGCTGTCGTCGGCCGTCGCGCAGCCGCCGACCGTGGCGACGTACGCCGCCATAAGCAGGGCGATCGCCGGCCGCCTCATTGGCGTTCCAGGACCATGACGCGCGAGAAGAAGGCCCGTTCCACCGACAACGGCTCCAGGCCGACGGCGGTGAACAGCGCTTCAAGGTCGTCGCGCACATAGTCTTTGTAGTAGGGCTCGTGATAACCGATGGGAAAACGGTCCAGAAGATCGTCGTAGTCCGGCCAATCGCCGCGCTGGATGGAATCGACGAAAACCACCTGCCCGCCCGGCCGCACCACCCGGGCCAGCTCTGCCGCCACCGTCCGCCGCACCTTCTTCGGCAGCTCGTGGAACAGATAGACCGTCGTCACAAGATCGAAAGCCGCATCGTCGAACGGCAGCGTTTCCGCGTTGGCCTGCAGCAGCCGCACCCAGGACCAGCGCTGCAGGGCGCGCTTCGCTTCGTCCAGGTAGGGGCGCGACAAGTCGATTCCGGTCACGTCCAGGCGCGGATGGTTGTCCTTGACGAAGGTCAGAAACCGCCCGGTTCCGCAGGCAACGTCCAGGAGGCGCGAGGCCCGCGCCCCATTGGCCGCCAGAAAACGCCCGATCGGCACCAGCGCCTGGCGCCGCATCGCGTCGGCCCCGCCGGAAAACAGGGTCTCGACCTGATGGTCGTACAGCCGCGCCGATTCCTGCGACAGATAGCCGTCGGACTGGAAATGGAAGTTCTGGAGATAATAGCGGGGATAGCGGCCGCGATGGGGCGCTGCAAACACTTCGTCGTTGATCCGATCGCGGCGGCGGCGATGCACCGCCGGCAAATCCCGGAAGAACTGGATCGAGTTGTTGAGGCCGCGCAACGGACGCGGCAACAGATCGTAAGGCGCGCGATAGTGGCCGGCCTCGATATTGGCCCAGTCCTGGCGGAACAAAGCCGCCAGATCATCCAGGATCGCTTTGCGTTCCGGAATCCTGCCGGCCGGCGGCGACGCGTCGATGCGCGGCGCGGTGCGCCGCGCCAGCTCGTAATGGCCCATATACCACGTGGCCCGCGCGCGTTGCGCCAGTTCGTATATCAGTCTATCGGTCTGTCTCGCCATCCCTTCCACCAGCGGACGCTGTCTTTCCGACCTCTGATGGTGGGGCCTTCTGCGGCCTGTGGCAAGGTGCTGCGGCATGATATCTCGCCGCGCGCGCCGCCGCCTCCGACGGAACGCCGGAGACTTTCACTTCCCGGTGGCATGCGCCCGATCAATCGGTTATCCATCGCGGGAAATCTGCATGGCACGGCGGCGCATCACCGAACAAAGGGGACGTGAACGGATGTTCAAGACGCTCGACGATCTGGAACCCGACGGCAAGCGCGTGCTTGTCCGCGGCGACCTCAACGTTCCGGTCAAGGACGGCCGGATCACGGACACCACGCGGATCGACCGCCTTGTCCCCACGATCCGGGAACTCGCCGACAAGGGCGCGCGTGTCGTGGTCATGTCCCATTTCGCGCGGCCGAAAGGAAAACCGGTGCCGGAGATGAGCCTGCGCCCGGTCGCCGACGGGCTGGCGGCTTCGCTGGGCCGACCGGTCGCCTTCGCGGAAGACTGCGTCGGCGAGAAGGCCGCGGACGCGGTCGAACACCTGGCGCCGGCCGGCGTGCTGTTGCTGGAAAACCTGCGTTTCCGCGCCGAGGAGGAAGCCGACGATCCCGCGTTCGCCGCGGCGCTGGCCGCCCTGGGCGACGCCTATGTGAACGACGCCTTTTCCGCGGCCCATCGCGCGCACGCCTCCACCCACGCACTTGCCCGACTGCTGCCGGCCTACGCCGGCCGCAACATGCAGGCGGAACTGGAGGCCCTGGGCAAGGCCTTGGGCAACCCGGAACGCCCGGTCGCCGCCATCGTCGGCGGCGCGAAGGTCTCCACCAAGCTCGCGGTGCTGGGCAACCTGACGGACCGCGTCGATGCGCTGGTGATCGGCGGCGGCATGGCGAACACCTTTCTTTACGCGGCCGGAACCGATGTGGGCGCCAGCCTGTGCGAAACCGACATGGCGGACACCGTGCGCGAGATCATGGCCAAGGCGGACGCGGCCGGCTGCAAGATCCTGCTGCCGCGCGACGTCGTCGTGGCGGGCGGCCTGGAAGACGGCGCCAACGCCCAGACGGTCCAGGTCGGCGCGATTGCGAAGGACCTGATGATCCTGGACATCGGACCGGACAGCACCGAGGACCTGCAAAAGGAACTCTCAGGCTGGAAGACGCTGCTGTGGAACGGACCGCTGGGCGCTTTCGAGTTTCCGCCCTTCGACCGCGCGACTCTGGCCGTGGCGCGCAGCGCCGCCGAACGGACAGACGCCGGCGACCTGATTTCGGTTGCCGGGGGCGGCGATACCGTCGCGGCGCTGGCCGCGGCAGGCGTGTCGGAGTCCTTCAGCTATATCTCGACCGCCGGCGGCGCTTTCCTGGAATGGCTGGAGGGCAAGGAACTGCCGGGCGTGGCAGTCCTCGATCAGGGGTGAGAATCAGGCCGCTTCTTCGACGGCGCGTTCCGCAGCCCGGCTGAGCTGCTTGATCGCCCAAAGGTATTCCGGATCCCGGCGCCATTTCGTGAGCACCTCCCGGGCCATGTCGGGATCGATCGCCAGGTAGAACTGGGTGGCGCGGGTCAGCTCGCCCACCTGGGTTTCCTTGGTCTGCTCTTTCGCCTCGCGGGTCAGGCGATAGATCGCAGCGAAGATCTTGGACGGGATTTCGACCGCGCGGCAGCCGATGGCGAGGCCTTCGCCCCCGGGTTCGAACAACAGCCGGCGCAACAGTTCCAGCCTGAGGCCCAGCTTCTTCGCCAGCATGTTCTCGAAAATGCTGACTTCCCCCCGGCGCAGGAACTGCACCAGATCCTCGGGATCGACCTGTTTGTGTTCGATGTCGTATTCCAGCGCCACCTTGGGATCGACCGCGCCGGAGTCGCCGTCGATCAGGCCACGCACCGCGCTTTCGATTTCCACGTCCAGGGTCGACGGGTCGATCTCGAACGCCGTGATGATGTGCTTGCGCAGGGCGGCCGAGACCCACCACATCATCCGCTTCGCGAGATCGGGCGCCAGGTCCTCCCGGCTGACCAGCGGCAGGTGCAGGCGCTCGTTCTTTTCCGACCGGTCCACGATGCGTTCCATCGTGCCGGATGAGATTTCCGCGCCGGGATTATCCAGCAGGCGTTCGATCACCGGGTCATCACCGCTTTCCACCAGCGCATCGGCGACGTCGGACTGCACCGATCGTCGCATCGCGATTGCCAGGCGGTGCTCCATCGTCCGGTGCCGGATGATCTCAATCAGCTCGGCATTCTGCAGGACTTCGGAGCGGACCAGGATCGGATGCGCCACCTCGATGGAATCGTTCGCCAATTCCGTCAGCAGGCTGCCGGGCACGGTTTCGGAGGCAGACAGACGCTCGGCCAGCTCCTTGCGCACCGTCATCTCGACTTCTCGGATCAGGGTCTTCAGGATATCCGTCATGATCGCGCGTTCGCGCTCGGACAGGACGCTGCCCTGTTCCAGGAATAGGTCGGCCACCGTGGCGACCAGATTTTCCCGCCCTTCGCTGGATTTGTCCTGGGCCAGGGCGATGAGGTCCTCGGTGCTGTCGATCTTAGGAACGTGTTTCCACACGACGGTTGCGGCTCCACCGTTGCAATTGAAGATCCCGTCGGCGTCATCGCCGGCACGGATGTCGCATGCCTATGGTGGGGGCCATCCAAACAAAAATCCGTTAACACCGGGCAACCTTTCCGCCCCGACGGCCTAATAATCCTCTCTGTATCAATATGTTATGAAACAGAACCAAGAACGGTCCCGGTCCGGTTAACCGCTGTTAAGGACCTATTATCTTGCATTTTATATAGATTGCGCCTACTTCCATAGGCGCCAGGCCACAACACCAGACAGCCCGTGAAACCGTGTCAGACGTGAACAACATCAGCGCAGCCGGAAAGGCGATTGCCGCCTTCAAATCGACCCAGGCCCTGTCCCGGGGCGACGAACGGACCGTCCGCCGCCCCCGGGCTGCGGCGGCCGAAGCCGCGGCGACACGGCCCGAGCGAACGCTGCAGCCGGTCCGCACCACGCTTGTCGAACCGGCCGAGGACCGGGCGGTAAAGGCGGTGCAGGTTGGCGACCGCCGCCTGGCGGCGCGCGGATCGATCGTCGATATCCTGGTTTAGGCCGGCGGACCGCCGCGGCCCCACTTGCCCTTGCCGACGCGCATGGCGCGCGTCACATTAGTCCCATGCCAGACGACCGAACAGAAGCGCCGAAACGCGGCCGCCGGGTGCTGCAGGTGCCCGCGGGAGACAGCCTGGAGCGTTCGGTCTGCCTGGATTGCGGTCATATCCAATACGACAATCCCAAGATCGTCGCCGGCGCGGTCACCGTTCACGACGGCAAGCTTCTGTTGTGCCGGCGCGCGATCGAGCCGGGTCAGGGGAAATGGACGATCACGGCGGGCTATCTGGAGCTGCACGAAACGCCCGAGGACGGCGCCCGGCGCGAGGCCTGGGAAGAAGCCCGGGCGCGGATCAGGATCGACGCGCTGTTGGGGCTCTACACGATCCCGCGGATCAGCCAGGTTCAGGTGATCTACCGCGCAATCCTGGACGAGGCCCGGTTCGAGCCGGGCGAGGAAAGCCAGGAGGTGGCCCTGTTCTCGTGGGCCGATGTGCCCTGGGACGATCTGGCGTTTCCTTCCGTCCACTGGGCGCTCAGGTACTACTGGGAAACGAAGGATCGGGCGGTCTTTCCGCCGGGCACGAATCCTTCGGGCGAACGCGGCGATACCTAAACCGCCCGCCTACCCCCCGGTTTCCAGGCCGCTGTCGTCGTCCTGGTCCAGCCGATAGCGGTTCATCAAGGGGATCTGGGTCAGCGAAAAGACCATCGTCAGTCCCAACAATCCGAAGATCTTGAAATTAACCCACACATCGTCCGACTGGGTCCGCCAGACCACCTCGTTCAGCACCGCCATCGCCGCAAAGAACCCGGCGTACCGCATCGTCAGCTTGCGCCAGCCCGCCTCCGTCATCGGCATGACATGGCCCAGGACATAACGCAGCAGGGGCTTGCGCACGACCAATCCGCCCAGCAGGACGACACAGAACATGGCCTGGACGATGGTCGGCTTCATCTTGATGAAACGGTCGTCCTGAAGCCACAGAGTCAGACCGCCGAAGAACATGACGATCAGGGCCGTGACAATCGGGACCCAGGCCAGCTTGCGCTCGAAGCTGTAAGTCAGGGCGACAGAGACGATCGTGGCGGCCATCAGCGCCGCGGTGGCGATCATCAGGTCCTTTCCGGACCCGTAGAAGGCGCCGAAAAACACCACCAGCGGGCCGAAATCGGCGGCCGGTTTGACCCAGGCGGGAGGTTTTGGCTGGTCGGGTGCGCTCATGAACCCGTTATATAGGGCGGACCGGGGGCGGTGTCATGGACAGTCTCGGACCCGACAGCATATTATCCGCCGCCATGCAGGACCGAGACCTTGGCATCGGCGCCGGCGCATCGCTGCCCGCGCCCGCAATCGGCAGTTTCAAGCTTGCCGACGTGGTGCCCTGGGGCCGCTGCCGCGCCGAATATCTCAGTTTCTTCGACCTCCTGGCGCTGCAGCCCGGACCGCGCATCCTGGACGTCGGCGCCGGCCCGTCCTCCTTCAATGCCGAGATGACCGCGCTGGGGCACCGGATCGTCAGCGTCGATCCGCTCTACGCCTACGCCAAGCCCGTTATCGAAGGCAGGATCCAGGTCACCCGGGAGGCTGTCATGGAGGGCGTGCGGGCCGCCAGCAACCGATTTGTCTGGGACGAGGTCGGCTCGCCGGAGGCGCTGGAAGCCATGCGGCTTTCCGCGATGGCTTTGTTTTTGGAGGATTTCGAGGCCGGGCTGGAAGAAGGCCGTTATCTGGCGGCCGGCCTTCCGGCGCTGCCGTTCGCGCCCGGTACGTTCGACATCGCCCTGTGCTCGCATCTTCTGTTCACCTACAGCGACCAGCGCGACCGCGCCTTCCACACCCGCGCGGTTCTTGAACTGGCCAGGGTCGCGGCGGAAGTGCGGGTTTTCCCGCTGTTGGATCTGGAGGGACGGACCTCGGCCCATCTGCCCGCAGTCCGGGCGGCACTTGCAGAAGCGGGCCGCCCATGCACGGTCGAAACGGTCGGGTACGAATTCCAGCGCGGCGGCAACCAGATGCTGCGGGTCACGTCGGCGAACGCCGGGGGCTAGCGGAAGGCGGGCTCGTCGAAGCTTCTCAGCTTGCGGGAATGCAGCGCGTCGGTACCGGCGTCGCGCAGCGCTTCCAGGGTCTCGATGCCAATCCGAAGATGCTGGCCCACGCGCTCCTGGTAAAAGGCGTTCGCCATTCCGGCCAGTTTGATCTCGCCATGGACGGGCTTGTCGGAAACGCACAGCAGCGTTCCGTAGGGCACGCGCAACCGGAAACCGTTGGCGGCAATCGTCGCCGATTCCATATCCACAGCGATGGCGCGGGACTGATTGAAGCGCTGCGCCAGTTCCTCGTATTTCAGCTCCCAGTTCCGGTCGTCGGTGGTGAAGACGGTGCCGGTGCGCAGCCGGGTCTTCAGTTCGCGGCCCGTGGCGCCGCTGACCTTCGAGACCGCAGCGGTCAGCGCCACCTGGATCTCGGCAATCGCCGGAACCGGCGCCCAGCTTGGGATGTCGTTGTCCAGAACGTTGTCCTCGCGCACATAGCCGTGGGCAAGGACATAGTCGCCCATGCGCTGGGTCCGTCTGAGGCCGCCGCAGTGGCCGACCATCAACCAGCAGTGCGGCCGCAGCACTGCAATGTGATCGGTGATGGTTTTTGCATTCGCCGGTCCGACCCCGATATTGACCAGCGAGATCCCCTCGTGACGGTCGCGGACCAGGTGATAGGACGGCATCTGGGGCAGATGCTGCGGCGGCGACCCAGAAGGCTCCTCTTCGGACATCGAAGGGTTCGGCCGGATCACGTTGCCGGGACTGACGAAGGCTCGATAGCCGCTGTCGCGCGCCACCTGCGCCTCGGCATAGGCGATGAACTCGTCCACGTAGCGCTGGTAGTTGGTGAACAGGATAAAGCGCTGGAAGAACTTGGGCGACGTCCCGGTGTAGTGCCGCAGACGGCTCAGCGAATAGTCGACCCGTTCGGCGGTAAACAACGCCAACGGCAACGGTTTGCCGCTGCGTTGGACATGCGTCCCGTTGGCGATTGCGTCGTCGATGCGCGACAGGTCGGGCATGGGAAAGATCTTCTGCATCGTCGCGGTGTCGTCCGCGGTGATGCCCGTGGTGGCGCTTTCGATCACGAAGGGCAGCGGGATGATGCGGTTGGAGACGCCCACAACCACTGGCGTTTGGTGGTTGGCGATCAGAAGCTCGATCTGTTCGCGGTAGTAGCTGGCGAACAAGCCGGGATTGGTCAGGGTTGTGCCGTACGTGCCAGCCTCGGCCAGATTGCCGTAGGAACGGCCGGAATCCGTGTTGACCGCCTGTTGTTCGATCGCGATTCCCACATAGGGATAAGTTGCGTCCGGCGCCGGGCTCTCGCGGTCGCCGCGGGCGAAGGCATCGAACCGTTGCCTGATTGCGCTGCAGCTCCGGTCGTAGATCTCGGTGATCCGGGCCAGCGCGGCATCAGGGTCGGAGAACTCTCGCAGGTCGGTGACCGCACCGTGGCCCCTCATCTCCATTCGCATTCCTCCTCGCGGCCCTTTATGCCGGCCTAACGTCTTAGTATCCCAACCATTTACGGCATATTAACCCTGACCCCTATGATGGTCAGGCGACAAACCGGCAGAGCCAGTTCTAACGACGCAGCGATGCCGACCACAAGAGGGAACAATGCCCCGTTACGATTTCAGCCGTCTGTCAGTCCTTGTGGTCGAAGACAGCAAGTTCATGCAGAGCATCTTCACGAACGTGCTCAAGGCCCTGGGCGTGGAGCGTATCAGCGTCGTGGCCGATGGCGAAGCGGCGATCACCCTGCTGACGCCGGTCAAAGGCGCCAGCAAGGAATTCACCGGCATGACCGGCTTCGACGTCGTGATCAGCGACTATTTCATGCCGAAACTGGACGGCGGCATGCTGCTGTTATGGATCCGTCGCGCCAACCTGTCGCCGGACCGGTTCCTGCCCTTTATCATGGTGTCCGCCGCCGCAGACCGCGACGTTCTGTTCAAGTCCCGCGATTCCGGGGTCAGCGAGTTCCTGGCCAAACCGTTCTCAGCGGACATGGTCGCGCAACGCATGGTGACCGCGATCGAGCACCCCCGGCAGTTCATCTACTGCAGCACCTATTTCGGGCCCGACCGGCGCCGCCAGAACCGCCCGGCGGACCGGGATCTGCGGGAAACCACGCCAGACGACATCGAAACGATCTATTCGGGCAAAGCGCTCGGCGATCTCAAGAACTCGAAGAAGAAGGTCTGGCATTTCCGGCTGCCCAACCGGCTGCAGCAAAAGCTGTCCATGGGCATGTCCAACGACCCGAACGAACCGGCCTTCCAGCCCGAGCTGCTGACCCAGGCCGAGGACATGATCGCGAACATGGAGACCGACTACGCGGACTGGGTGTCCGACTCGGTCAAGACGCTGCGCGACGCCCTGAACCGCGCCATCGAAGCGCCGGATGGAGCGGAGGAGTGTCTCGCCACGATCCACGAGATCGCGCTGGAACTCCGCGGCCAGGGCAGCATGTTCGGCTATCCCCTGATGACCCAGTTCGGCAAGTCGCTGTATGAATTCTCCCACCGGGACATGTCCGTGACGCCCCAGCTTCTGGACCTGATCAAGGCGCATACCGACCTTATCAACGTGGTGATCCACCAGCGCATGAAGGGCGACGGCGGCGATGTGGGCAAGGATCTGGTGAACAGCCTGGACGAGGCGAAGAAGAAATACGCCATCCGCCAGCGCGAAGCCGAGATCGAAGCCGGCGGGCCTTAGGC
>Ga0056115_1000777_pt1 | contig 14310 bp, 14 predicted proteins | sample WorMetOlspDAHAB1_FD_77007 | JGI IMG/M metagenome (GOLD analysis project Ga0056115, IMG submission 77007) | Marine gutless worms symbiont microbial communities from Max Planck institute for Marine Microbiology, Germany - Olavius sp. DAHAB.1 ...
GTCTGGAGCGACGCACGATGTCTTCAAGAACCCCGCCAGCGTTCGCGTGGGCGAGGTTTTTTCGGATCCGCCGATGAATATGATCCCGGGTCGTGTCGCCGGCCAGACGGCCGTATTGGGCGAGACGCTGCAGATCCCGCTGACCCGCCATCTCTCGGTTCTGGGCGAGGGGCCATACACCTTCGGTATTCGATGCGGCCATCTGTTCGTCGCCAAAAGCGCGGCGGACGACGTGGAAATCCCCGGGACGGTTGAGCTCTCCGAGATCAACGGTTCGGAGACGTTCATTCACACCTCCCACAACGGCGTCGCCTGGGTTGCCCAAGAGGAGGGCGTACACACCTTCGATCTGGGCCAGGACATCACCTTGCACATGAACCCGCGCCATCTCTTCGTCTTTCGCGAGGATGGCGAGCTTGCCGCGGCGCCGTCGCAAGACGTCGCGCCAATGGCAGCGGGTTAGGGGTCGTCATGGCACGGGTCAGCTTCGAGGATATCGCGCACAGCTATGCCGGCGAGGAAGCCGACGAAAGCAGTTATGCGCTGAAGCCGATGACCCATTCCTGGGAAGATGGCGGCGCCTACGCTTTGCTGGGGCCTTCCGGATGCGGGAAGACGACATTGCTGAACGTGATGTCCGGTCTTGTCGTGCCGACGCGGGGACGGGTCAAGTTCGACGACCGGGATGTGACCGAACTGCCGACCGAGCAGCGCAATATTGCCCAGGTTTTCCAGTTCCCGGTGATCTACGACACGATGACCGTCTACGACAATCTGGCGTTTCCCCTGCGCAATCGGCGCGTGCCGGCGGCAGACGTGGACCAAAGGGTCCGCGCCGTTGCGGACATGCTGGATCTAACCGGCGATTTGCAGCGGCGCGCCCGCGGCCTGACGGCAGACGCGAAACAGAAGATCTCTCTTGGCCGGGGACTGGTCCGGTCGGACGTTGCGGCGATCCTGTTCGACGAGCCGCTGACGGTGATCGACCCGCATATGAAATGGCAGCTGCGCCGCAAACTGAAGGAAATCCATGAACAGTTCAGGCTGACCCTGGTCTATGTCACCCATGACCAGAACGAGGCCCTGACATTCGCCAGTCAGGTCGTGGTCATGCATGACGGCCGCATCCTGCAGGTTGGCTCGCCGCAGGAGCTGTTCGAGCGGCCGACACACACCTTTGTCGGCTACTTCATCGGCTCGCCGGGGATGAACGTGCTGCCGGCGCAAATCGACGGCACGAGCGCCATTGTCAAGGGTCATGAAATCCCGATGGGACGTCATTTTGGCGATCTGATGGGCGGCGAGACGACGATCGGATTCCGGCCGGAGTTCTCGAGGCTGTCATCCGGCGAAGAGGGCTTGCCCGTCAAGATCCTGCGGGTCGAAGATGTCGGGCGGCACAAGATCATCCGCGCCGAATTCGACGGCATCGAGGTCAACGCGGTCTTGCCTGAAGACGCCGAGATTGCCTCGGATATGACCCGGATCACCTTCGACGCGGCCGCCGCGCATGTCTATCGCGACGGCTGGATCGTCGACAGCGACGAGCGCAAGGCGCAGGGTGCCGGGGGATGAACTGATGCAGAAGACGCTCAATCAACGCGCCTGGTTCATGGTCCTGCCAGTGCTGTTCATCGTGGCACTGAACGCGATCGTGCCGCTGATGACGGTCGTCAACTATTCGGTGCAGGAGACATTCGGGGACAACGTCTTCTTCTTCGAGGGCGCACGGTGGTTCCGCGACGTGCTGGCTTCCGAGCGGTTTCATGCCTCGCTTCTGCGCCAGTTGTTTCTGACCGGCATGATCCTTGTCATCGAAATTCCGCTCGGCGTCGCCATCGCTCTGACAATGCCGCGATCGGGTGTCTGGGCTTCGGTCTGTCTGGTGCTGATGGCGCTGCCGCTGTTGATCCCGTGGAACGTGGTCGGCGCGATGTGGAACATCTACGCATTGCCGGACATCGGACTGCTGGGCTTCGGGCTGAATTGGCTCGGCATTCCCTTCGATTTCACCCAGCAGCCCGTGTCGGCCTGGTTCACCGTCATCCTGATGGATGTCTGGCACTGGACCTCGCTGGTCGTCTTGCTGGCCTATGCCGGCCTGCAGTCGATCGACGATAACTTTTATCGCGCCGCCAGGATCGACGGCGCCTCGCGGTGGGCGGTGTTCTGGTACATCCAGCTGCCGAAGATGCGCCACGTGCTGACGATCGCCGTGCTGCTTCGCTTCATGGACAGTTTCATGATCTACACCGAACCCTTCGTGTTGACCGGCGGCGGCCCCGGAAACACGACGACGGTTCTGTCGATCGATCTGGTTAAGGCCGCGCTCGGAGAGTTCAATCTCGGGATCGCGGCTGCGATGAGCATCATCTACTTTTTGATGACGCTGCTGGTCTGCTGGCTGTTCTATACGATCACGATGCGGGGAGAGAACAAATGACCCGCTGGCGCTGGCTGGTTCCGACGCTTTACATCATTTTCCTGATGCTGCCGATCTACTGGCTCATCAACATGTCGTTCAAGACCACGAACGAAATCCTGGGCGGGTTCTCGTGGTTCCCGGCTGATTTCACCGTGGACAGCTATGTCAAGATCTTCACCGACCCGACCTGGTATGGCGGCTATATCAACTCGATCATCTATGTGGTGCTGAACACGGTCATCTCGGTCTCGTTTGCCCTGCCGGCGGCCTACGCCTTTTCGCGCTACCGCTTCCTGGGGGACAAGCACCTGTTCTTCTGGTTGCTGACCAACCGTATGGCGCCGCCGGCGGTCTTTGCGCTGCCCTTCCTGCAGCTCTACTCGGCGCTTGGGCTGTTCGATACGCACCTGGCGGTGGCGCTGGCGCACTGCTTGTTCAATATTCCCCTGGCTGTCTGGATCCTGGAGGGCTTTATCTCCGGCGTCCCGAAGGAGATCGACGAAACCGCGTATATCGATGGCTACTCGTTCCCGCGCTTCTTTACGAAGATCTTCATGCCCCTGATTGGCAGCGGTATCGGCGTGACGGCCTTCTTCTGCTTCATGTTCTCCTGGGTCGAACTGCTGCTGGCCAAGACCCTGACCTCCGTCGAAGCCAAGCCGATCGCCGCGGTCATGACGCGAACGGCGAGCACGTCCGGCTATGAACTGGGTCTCTTGGCGGCCGCCGGCGTGCTGACGATCATACCGGGTGCCATCGTCATCTATTTCGTCCGCAACTACATCGCCAAGGGTTTCGCGATGGGGAGGGTTTGATCATGGGCCTTTCTTGGATGGCATGGACCTGGCAGACGGCGACGTTCTTTGCCGTGATCGCCCTGTTGCTGATCAGCATGAGCATTTGGGAGATAAGGCGGCCCGGCGGCGATCCGCGCCTTGGCGTGCTTGGCCTTAACACGACCAGAGGCGATCGTCTGTTTATCTCGCTCTTGGGCAGCGCCTATATTCATCTCGCGTGGCTGGCCTTGTCCGATGGGCCGCTCTGGGTGGCTACGGTCATTTCGGTGCTTTATGCCCTCGCGGTTTTCCGATGGGTCTAGAACGCATGATGTCGGAATTCGCCCTCGCATCGGGCTCTCTGGAGCCGGAGACACAGAAGGGCGATGGCGAGGCTTGTTGTGTGGAAGTCATTTGCTTCCATGCGGCCGGTTTCGAGCCCGGACGCCGGGCAATACTCAACCTCAAGGGAGGAAAACAGTGAAAAAACTACTGGCAACAGCCGCTGCGGTTGGCCTTATGTGCGGGGCGAGTTCAGCTTCCGCCGACATGGCCGCGGCGGAAAAATGGATTGATGAGGAATTCCAGCCCTCGGTCCTTTCGCGCGACGAGCAGAAGGCCGAGATGGAATGGTTCATCAAGGCGGCGGAACCGTTCCAGGGAATGGAGATCAACGTCCTGTCGGAAACGATCCCGACGCATTCCTACGAATCCGAGGTTCTCACCAAGGCCTTCGAGGAAATCACCGGCATCAAGGTGAACCATCAGCTCCTCGGCGAGGGCGAGGTGGTGCAGGCCGTTCAGACCCAGATGCAGACGCGGCGTAATCTCTACGACGCCTATATCAACGACTCGGATCTGATCGGAACCCATTCGCGGCTCCAACTGGCCTACAACCTGACGGACTTCATGGCCGGCGACGGCGCGGACGTCACCAACCCGATGCTCGACGTCGACGACTTCATGGGCAAGTCCTTCACGACAGGCCCGGACGGCAAGCTCTATCAGCTGCCGGATCAGCAATTTGCGAACCTCTACTGGTTCCGTAAAGACTGGTTCGATCGCCCCGAGCTCCAGGCGCAGTTCAAGGAGCGCTATGGCTACGACCTGGGCGTGCCGGTCAACTGGTCAGCCTACGAGGACATTTCCGAGTTCTTCAGCGTCCATGTCAAAGAGATCGACGGCGTTCGCGTCTATGGCCACATGGACTACGGCAAGCGCGCACCCGATCTGGGCTGGCGCATGACCGACGCCTGGCTCTCGATGGCTGGAACCGGCAACAAGGGTTCGCCCAACGGTATTCCGATCGACGAGTGGGGCATTCGTATGGAGGCGGGTTCGTGCAACCCGGCCGGCGCGAGCGTCAGCCGCGGCGGCGAGACGAACGGCCCTGAATCCGTCTACGCGATCCGGAAATGGGACGAGTGGCTCCGCAAATATGCCCCTCCGGGCGCGGCCAGCTACGACTTCTACCAGTCGCTTCCCGCGCTGAGCCAGGGTAACGTCGCCCAGCAGATCTTCTGGTACACGGCCTTCACCGCTTCGATGGTGGCCCCGAAGTCGGACGGCAACAACACCGTCGACGACGACGGAAATCCGCTTTGGCGGATGGCGCCGAGCCCGCACGGCCCCTATTGGAACGAAGGCCAGAAGCTCGGCTACCAGGACGCGGGTTCCTGGACGATCCTCAACTCCACGCCGGTGGACCGCGCCAAGGCAGCCTGGCTCTATGCGCAGTTCGTCGTCTCCAAGACCGTGGACGTGCGGAAGAGCCATGTCGGGCTGACCTTCATCCGCGACTCCACGGTCCGGCACCAGAGCTTCACGGAACGCGCGCCGAAGCTCGGCGGCCTGATCGAGTTCTATCGTTCGCCGGACCGCGTGCTGTGGTCCCCGACCGGCATCAACGTGCCGGACTATCCCAAGCTGGCACAGCTGTGGTGGCAGAACATCGGCGACGTGAACTCGGGTGCCTTTACACCGCAGGAAGCCATGGACCGTCTCGCTAACGAGATGGACCAGGTGATGGCCCGCATGCAGGCGGCGGACGAAGCGGCCAATGTCTATGGCGGCTGCGGCCCGCGGCTGAACGAGGAGCAGGATCCGTCGGTCTGGCTTGGCAAGCCGGACGGTCCGAAGGCCAAGCTTGATAACGAGAAGCCCCAGGGCGAGACGATCGCCTATGAGGAGATCATCAAGCGCTGGCAATAAAGCAAGAATGAATGTGGTCCGCCGGGGACATCCGTCCCCGGCGGTACCATCAAAACCGCGCCGATTGCGGCAAACTCAAAATATCCGGATCTGAGCTCGTTCTGTCGGGTTCGCTCAGGCGGCGAACTGGTCGTAGGCACTGAGCGCGTCGGCGCCGTACACCATGGAAGGGCCGCCGCCCATCTGAACCGCAACGCCGATCGTATCGACGACTTCTTCGCGGGTTGCCCCGGCCTCAACGGCCTGGCGGGCATGGAACGCCACGCAGCCGTCGCACCGCACCGTAATGGCGATCGCCAGTGCGATGAGTTCCTTGGTCCGACGTGTCAGGGCTGCGTCGCTGTAGACAGCCTTGCCAAGGCTGGCGAAGGCGGCTGTGACGTCCGGCTTGGCTTTGCCAACCTCTTTCATCTCGGCGCTAAGCCTGTTGGCGATCTCGGCGTAGTCCTTCGCCATGGCATCTTCTCCTGCTGCCTTGTTGTTGGTGAGCGTCGCATCCTTGCGGATCGCGAACGCCGTTGCATTGCTTTGGATCAGATCGACCGGTTGCCCGCGCCGCTGCGGCTCAGCCTATGCGGCCGCAGGTCTTGTCGGAGCGCCGGGGACAGCGGTCTTCAGCGGCTTGTTCCAGGGCATGAAGCTCAGGAAGTTTGCCATGCCACAGGTTCCCGTGGTTCCTGCGAACACAAGGCCTGCACCGACAAAAGCGGACAGGGCCATAAACCAGGGCGAGTAGAGAACGGCCAGAACGACACCCAACACCACCAGGCTGCCGGCCGTGATCTGGACCTGGCGCATGATGCTGATCGGCGCTTTGCGGTTTAGGTTGACCGGCAGGCCTGCCTTCTTCCAGGCCTGGAAGCCTCCATCCAGATGATAGACCTCCTTGAAGCTGGTGCTCAGCAACTGCGCCGCCGCCTGCTCGGTCCGATTGCCGCTGCTGCAATGGAAAACGGCGATCTTGTCGTGTTCGTGGTCGAAATCGTTGGCATTGAACCCGGACAAGGGCACCAGCCGCGAACCCGGAATGTGCTCCCGCGCATATTCATCCATTTCACGGACATCGATGAGGATCGCTTTTTCCTCTTCCATCCACCCTTGCAGGGTTTTCGGGTCAATTTCGCGCAGTGCTGTCTTCGTCATCTTTCCCTCCTTGGGCGGTGTCTTCGGCGTTCGAGCGGCCGCAATAGGTGTCGTACAGGAATTGCATCAGGTCCGAGATGTCCGTGCGGGCGAGGGCGTAATAGATGGTTTGGCCGTCGCGGCGCGTTTTTACCAGCCCGTCCTTGCGCAACAGTGAAAGCTGCTGGGACATCGCGGCGTCACGGAGGTCCAGGAGGCGGGCAAGAGCGCCGACCGACTTTTCCCCTTCGACTAGCTGGCAAAGGATCATCAGTCGGTTCCTGTTGGACAGGACCTTCATCAGGTCGCTGACCGTCTCTGCGGTTCGGGTCATTTCCTGTAAATTCATATCTGCATATCTATTGAGATATGCGTATTTTGTCAAGGTTTAAGCATGGAGGGCTTGCAGTGGCGATCGCTACCGGCCATTTAACCGGTCAGGACAGACCGCGGAGAATGACCATGGACGAAACGGGCACGAATGCCGATTTCAGCCGTCTTGCCGTCGCCCATACGGCTGAGATGGATTGGCAGGCCAGTCCCAGCAGCACCGTCTGGCGAAAACGCCTGGACCTCACTGGTCCGTCGGAATCCAGCCGGGTGACATCTGTGGTCCGCTATGACCCCGCAAGCGCCTTTCCGGAGCACCCGCATCCTGATGGCGAGGAGATATTCGTGCTGGAAGGCGTTTTCTCGGACGAACACGGCGACTATCCGGCAGGCAGCTTCCTGCTGAATCCGGAGGGCTTCAGTCATGCGCCATTCTCGCAGGAGGGATGCGTTCTATTCGTCAAACTGCGGCAATACCCCGGCAAGAACAGGCAGAAGCTTGCGGTCGATACCCGTCTAAGCGCCTGGCAAGCCTGTGACGACGAAGGCGTCAGCATGATTCCGCTCTACCGCGAAGACGGTTATCCGGAGGATATTCAGCTGGTGCGCCTGGCCCCGGAAACGGTGGTGGCGACGCACGAGCATGAAGGCGGTGCAGAGATATTTGTCCTGGAGGGAAGCTTCTCCGATGAGTTCGGCAGCTACGAGGAGGGGAGCTGGGTGCGCTACCCTGCAAACAGCGTCCACCGGGTCAGCACGAAGTCCGGCTGCATCTATTATTTGAAAACGGGGCATCTGGCGGGAATGAGCGAATGAATCTGTTGGAAATGGCGCTCCTGCGGCAATTTCCCACATTGTTTGTGAGGGCTTGAAACACCACGTGAAATTGTGAAGTAGGCGTGCACGGTGCTTCTGGCCGGTCCGGCGTTGGACACGGGCAGCGCGTCGCCTGCGGGGGGCAAGAAGGGTCGCCGAAGCGTGCCTTGAGGTATCCCCCAACGTGAAAGACAACGGCGCGCCGTCCGCCGCGTCAGTGCACCGCACGAACGGTGCGCCAATGCCGAAGAAAGCGAAGGCAGAACGTTCGACCATCGTGCCGGACCGGTAAGGAGCGCCGTCCGGCAGGGTCGGGACCGTTGGGAGAGCGTCCATGCCGCGGAACCTTAAGAAGGCCTTCGACGTCCAAGCCTGCAGCGCGTGCAGGCCAGGTTGCCCGCTGATGGCGTCGCACCTGTGCGCCGAAAGCCGCAGGCGCTTTGCCGAGTGCATCCCACATCGCGCCGTCTTCACGAAGGGTGAGGACGTCTACCGACAGGGTGACCGGACGCAGCATTTCTTTATCGTCTCGTCCGGCTGGATCTGCCTTTACATGCTGTTGGAAGACGGCCGGCGCCAAAATGTCGGTTTTGCCCTGCCCGGCGATATCATCGGGTATGCATCCGATATGGCTGCGGATCTCGATCATTCTGCCGTTGCGGTGTGCAACGTCACGCTATGCGCCGTGGACCGGACGGCTGCCGCCGGAATCTTCGCCAAATCGCCCGAGATTCTGGGGCAGGTGACCGACTATCTGCTGTGGAAAACCCTGCAGGCGCGGCACCTGATAACCTCAATTGCCCGCAAGACGGCTGTCGAACGGGTGGCATACCTGTTCTACGAGCTGTTCCTGCGGATTCACCGGCGCGATCCGGTCGTTGGCGATACGATCGCCATTCCGCTGACCCAGGGCGATATCGGCGATGCGGTGGGGCTGAGTTCGGTCCACGTGTGCCGTATGCTGAGCAGCCTGCGCAGCGACGGCGTCCTCAGTCTCCGTCACGGCAAGCTTACGGTGCATGATCCGGAACGTCTCGGCAACCTCGCGGGACTGGATGCCGACTCGTTCCTTGGGGGCTATCCGTTGGGCGGAAACGACGACCGCAACGGAGGACACGGCGGCAAACGCGCATACGGCTAGAGGCGACCGCAAGGCAATCTCGAATGCGTCATCCGCCGTCCTGACGGTCCTGGGTGCGCTTGATGCTGTCCACCGTCCGGCTCACCTCCTCGTCGTTGAGGGGCGGACGACAGCGTGTGGCGTTCCAGCTCAACAGGAGTTCACGGACCACTTCCAGATCGACGCCATGCCACAAGAGATGGCCGGCCAGCGAGGCGATGGTCGCGTTGCGCTGGCCTTCGGCAATGCCCGACCTGACCAGGTCCCGCCAGTGTTCGGTCCCGTGGCCCGTGTGGGTTTCGGACCGCTCCAGCAACTGCAGCAGCCATACGGGCGTTGGCGCCAGCGGCACCTGGCCGGGCGCTTTCTCGGCTTCCCATCGATAAGACTGTCCGGAGGCGTGTACGGATGGAGGCGCGACAACCATGCCGCCGTCGCCGCGCAGGTCCAGGCCGGCCGCGAGCCCCGCGCGGTTCCCGGTGGTGCGTCCGGGATGGCGGAAATAGAGGTGCCGGCCGCCGCCGCCGGTGACTGCAGAGACGGTGGGGGGCAGGGGCGTGTGATCCGTCTCCAGCGAGCGCAGCGCGGCCGCGCCGCCATGCCTTGGGTCGACATCAAGCACCAGCAGCCCGGAGATCGCGCCTGTCACGATCCCGATATTCGCGTCGGGCCACTGCGCGAACCACCGATCAAGCTCAGCTTCGGTGGCTTGCCGGCGCTGAAACGTGTCCCATTTCACCAGCGGCCGTTTGGTCTTCGGCGCGATGGGAATGACGGACCAGCCGCGCGAAGCGTAATACCGCGCGGCCGCTTCGATTGATGTGTCGGCCATGACCGGTCAGCGGTGCACAGTCATCCTGTTGCTGACCTTGTCTACCCCGAACACGTACCAGGCGTCCAATTCGGCCAGTTGCCGTTGTTCGGTGCTGGGCACCGACCCCGCAAGGGTCACCGCGCTTCCGTCGGCGCCCACACGAAGCGGCGCGGCTTCAACGCACGGGTCCTTTTCCAGGACAAGGCGCACCGCCTCGGCCACGGAGTCGAAAGGGTCGGCCGGCGCCACCGAAAGCTCGTTCACGACGTCGCAGCTTCCGGGGATCCACCAGGCCAACACGCCGGCAAGGCGCTTGCAGTCCAGCCCTGGCACCTGACCCTTCAACAGCACGACGCCTTCCTGCACGGAATAGGCGATGGTGGAACGGCCGTCGCAGATGGCGTCTTGTGGAACCCGCTGAAAATGGACATGGGTCTCTCTGAAGACCGGTTCGCCCGCAAGGGCATCCGACAACAGCTCGCTGATTTCCCGGTCGGTCATGGGCTGTCGGGGAGTGACCCTGACCCGATCGATAATCCGGCCGCAAAGCGCCCTGGCGTCTGACAAAGCGCGTTTCTTCTCTGCGATCCGGGGAACCTCTCCGGCCACGGTGACGACCCCGCGGTCCATGTAGAGATCCAGGAGACCGGCATGGGCGCGCAGGTTGGCATCTTCTTGCCATGCCTGCCTGATGCCATCGATAAGGGACGCTGTGACCGTGTTTTTCATGCCGAGGGGTTCCTGGACATCGGTGGGCGCGCGCCGGCTGCCCGACCGTGTGGCGCAACCCTTTCACAATGCCGCAGTTTCGTCGTTGACGGGCGTTAAGCCGGCTGCCCGTCCTGAGACGGCGTCTCTTCGGGGGCTGAACCGTCTCCCGTCTCCGATCGCACCAGGATCAGGGGGGAGGCAATCCCCGCGGCCACGCGTTCGATCGTCTCGTGCTCGTGCTGCAGCGCGGCCGCCGCGGAGACGACCAGACGGCCGGCTCGGCCGCACAGCGCAGCAATCAGGCTTTCCGCCGTTGCCGTCGCATGATGGCGGACGAGGGCGGGTTCGGAAAGCGCCGCCCGGATGCGGTTTTCCAGATCCTGTCCGCCTGCCGCGTCGGCGACGTGAACGCCAAGCGGAACCTTCAGCGCCTTCGCCAGTCGCTCGGCAAGACCCAGCGCCGCTTCGCAGGAGGCCGTGCCTTTGACCACAGCCTCGACGGCGAGGGGCCGTACGGAGGGACGATGACCCGTGAACAGGATTGACCCTGCTGGCCTTCGGCTGGCCGCGCGGATCGCGCCGCCCTGTGCGCCGCGACCGACCACCGCACCCAAGGCACGGCCGACGGCGACCAGGTCGCCTTCCTGCACGGCGGACGTGATCTCCAGTTCGGTCTTTCCCCGCGCCGTGCGAAAGCTGCTCGGGATCTTCTCGGCCTGGGCGACCTCCGCCAAAAGCCGCTGGGCCGCCGCCGCCTTCGCCCTGAAATCCCGTTCCAGCCGGTCCAGGTCCAGCGATTGCGGTCGCCCGCTGGTCAGCGACAGTTCACGGGTGAAAGGCAAACCGGCCAGGGACATAAGGTCCTGATCTTCGATGAAGAGGCCTTCCAAACGGCTTTCCAGGGCGCGGGCCAGCCTCGCGGCGAACAGCAGCCCAGCCTTCGCCTCGCTGGAGACGTCCATGGGCACCAGCACCCGCCGGACGATCCTTGCGTCTTTGGACCGGCTTGTCATGACGCCTCCTGCGGCGCGTCTGCGCCTGCGCCCTTGGCAAATGTCCGGCGTGCTTCCGCCAGAGCCAGCAGACGGCGTTCGACGCGCCCGAACACACTGTCTGCGGGATAGTCGCCGTCTTCGCCCCGTTCGCCGGCCGGCATCCCGGTCAACAGCGCAATTCCCTGCTGAACGGTTTCGACCGCATAGATGTGGAACCGGCCGTCACGCGCTGCATCGACCACGTCGGTCCGCAACATCAGGTGCTGAACATTCGCCGCCGGAATCAGCACGCCCTGGTCGCCGGTGAGGCCCCTGGCCTGGCAGATATCGAAAAAGCCTTCGATCTTTTCGTTGACCCCGCCAATCGCCTGCACCTCCCCGCGCTGGTTGACCGAGCCCGTCACCGCGAGCGATTGACGGATGGGCGTGTCCGCAAGCGACGACAGCAAGGCGTAAAGCTCGGCAGAAGACGCACTGTCGCCGTCGATGCCGCCGTAGGACTGCTCGAAGACCAGGCTGGCTGACAGGGACAGTGGGGTGTTTGGGGCAAAGTGCGATCCGAGATAGCCGGAAAGGATCATGACGCCTTTGGAGTGCAGGGGGCCGCCCAGTTCGACCTCTCTTTCGATGTCGATCACCTTGCCGGCTCCAAGCCTGACCCGCGCGGTAATGCGCGTCGGGCGCCCGAAGGCGAAACCGCCAAGCTGAATAACGCTGATCCCGTTGATCTGGCCGACCTTTTCGCCGTCGGTGTCGATCAGGACGATGTCCCGGGCGATCGCCTCCTGGGAACGTTCGCGCAGGCGGTCCGCGCGTCTGATGCGTGCGTGGATCGCCTTCTGGACGTGGTCCCGGCCGACAAGTGCGGCCCCGCCGTCCCGTGCAAAGAAATCCGCTTCGCGCAGCAGGTCCTGCATCAGTTCCAACTGGATGGACAACCTCTCGGCATCGCCTGCCAATCGGGCCGCTTCTTCGATGACACGGGCAATCGCCGGCGCATCGAACGGCAGCAGGTCCTCTTGCGTCGCCATGCCCGCAAGCATGCGCGCGAGGTCGCTTTCAGCACTGCCTTTGCGCCGCATCGTCTCGTCAAAATCGGCGGCCACCTTGAACAGTTCGGGGAATTCGGGATCGAAGGCGCTCAGCAGATAGTAGAGCAGCGGCTCGCCGCACAGCACGACCTTGACCGCAAGCGGGACCGGCTCGGGATCCAGCGTCACGGTGCTGACCAGGCTCATCATCTCCCCCGGCGATTCGATCTTGATCTGCTTCGCCTTCAACGCACGTTTCAGCGCTTCCCAGGCGAACGGTTGGGTCAGCAGTTTTCGGCAGTCGAGGATCAGACAGCCGCCATTCGCCCGGTGCAGCGCCCCGGGCTTGATCAGCGTGAAATTGGTCTCCAACGCTCCCAGATGCGCCATGTGCTCGACCCGGCCGACCAGGCCGGCCAAGGTCGGATGGTCCTCTTCGACGACGGGCGCGCCGGTAAGGTCGCCGTTGTCGACGATGAGATTCACCTCGTACCGGCTGAAACCGTTCGTTCGTCCTTGCGCCTGAAGGTCCAGGCTGTGTTGGCCCGCTTGCTCCGTCCCGCCTGAGTCTGCGCGGATGAGATCGTGGACATTCTCGATCAGGTCCAGCTGCACGGCCGACAGATAAGCGGTAATGCCGGGAAGATCGTCGAAGCTGTGTTTCAGCTCTTCGATGGGGTGACCGATCGTATAGGCCGTGACCTCCTCGTTGAGTTTTCGAAGGGCGTCCCGTCTTTCCTTGTTCAGACGGGGGATCTGCTTGATCACCTCCTCCAGTTCCGCCTCCAGCGTGCGACTGTCGGCCTGAATCCTGCCTTTTTCGTCCTCCGGCAGTTCGTTAAACGCCTCGGGCGCCAGGATGTTGCCGTCGCGCATCGGGGCCAGGGCGAAACCCATGGGCGTGCGAACCAGGGCGATGCCGCGGTCTCCGGCTTTGGCGCGCAGCGCTTCGAAGGCTTCCTGCTGGCGCTGTTGGAATTCCTCCTCGATTGCCGTGCGGCGGTTCTGATAGTCCTCGGTTTCGAACGCGGCCGGGATTGCCGTGCGCACGTCCTGGATCAACGCCCGCATGGCGATCAGCAGTTGCTTGCCTCGACCTGCGGGCAGGCGCAGGGCCTGGGGCCGATACGCGGTTGCGAAATTGTTGACGTACACCCAGTCGTCTGGCGGCGTCTCCTCGGCCGCCTTGGCGTCCATCACCTGGCGGACCGCCGTGTTCTTGCCTGTTCCCGCCGGGCCAAGGACGAAGAGGTTGTAACCGGAACGGTCGATCCGGGCGCCGAACCGGATTGCCTCCAGTGCGCGTTCCTGGCCCAGGATAGAGACCGGCATGTCGACCTTGTCGCTGCGGGAAAAGCCAAGTCCAGCAGGGTCGCAGGGCCGATACAGCCGTTCCGGATCAAGCCGTTTAGGTGTCATGCCAGGTGCAATCCGCAGGGTCAGATCGATCAGAAGGTCAAGATCGGGGATTGTCAACAAACTCCGGCGTTTCAGGCATTAACCTGCATTGCCAATTGTCCGGTCCGGACGCCCACCGTATCCTCGCGGGCTTTGGCGGGGCGCCTGGGAACATGGCGACGCTTCAATGGGGAGTGGCATGGCAAACATAGCCAACCGGATCGATATCGAACTTTACAGCGACACCCGGACGAAACCCACTGCGGGAATGCGCGCGGCCATGGCCGAAGCGGAAGTAGGCGACGAACAGGCCGGCGAGGATCCGACGACCAACGCGCTTTGCGCCAGGATCGCCGAACTCCTTGAAAAGGAAGCGGCCGTATTCCTTCCGTCGGGAACGATGTGCAACGAAATCGCGCTTGCCGTGCACTGCCGGCCCGGCGATGCGGTTGTCGCCGACCGCACCTGCCATATCGCGAATTTCGAAGGCGGCGGGCCGGCCGCGCTGGCGGGGGTAACGGTGACCGGGGTTGATGGCGAACGCGGCATGTTTTCGCCCGA
>Ga0056115_1000778_pt1 | contig 14288 bp, 8 predicted proteins | sample WorMetOlspDAHAB1_FD_77007 | JGI IMG/M metagenome (GOLD analysis project Ga0056115, IMG submission 77007) | Marine gutless worms symbiont microbial communities from Max Planck institute for Marine Microbiology, Germany - Olavius sp. DAHAB.1 ...
ATACTAACCTACGCTGTAAAGTTTCTAAACATATTTAATTGGCTTAGGCTATTGTAGTTACTTTTGCATTTATTCATTTACTTGTAATGAAATCGTACAAGTAGTACACAAAAAGTACGAAAAATATTTTTAAAATGTAAAACACGCCGTTAAACGGTGGCTGTTAAAATACAACACAATCAATTTCAGTCCGAGTTAACGCGTTACAACTGTTGCCAGTACTGGGCCTATCCGTCAGGAATAACAATAAATTCTCGTATGAACTGAGCCACACATAGGCCTATCGCTTAAAATATAGCAAGCGTAACAACACAAAGGCACAAACTGAAACATTGTAAGTTGTAACAGATAACAAACGTGAACAAAGGCACAAAAATAAACTGAACAATATGCATGCAGAAGAGGCTATCCTAATTTTGCGGTGCGGCATATTTTGTCGTACTAACTAAATTGCGCATTTGTCACGTTATTAATTGAGTCAACTGCTATCGACATGTCCGCTGTAACGGATCTAGTGGTAGCGCAGGCTTATATTGAAAGCTGCAGAATTAAGCCGACCGCATTACCTTGTTGAGAGTTGCATGAGCTGGTAACAGAACAGAAGGTAGGCCTACATTTGGAGTAGTTTTTGATCAAGTTGTTTGATTTTATCGAGTTGTGTATTCTCATGTACTATGTAGGGTATAATTACTGTAGACGGTTGGTTTGGCTTAGTGGTAATTACAGCGTTGGCCACATCAACAGAGTTGAACTCGTCGTCGATCGAACCATGTAAGTACTAGGATTGGTGACCTTCAGTGGGCACCATCGCGGTAGTCATCCAGGCCACTCAGCTTGCTCATCCCTCCATACTTAGGTGAAATGAATACTGCCCGTCCCCTGTGAAAAAATGTGAATAACTTACACGAATATTCATCTAAAACATGGTTTAGGAGAGGAATTCATAGCCTGTTTAAGACGAAAGGATGCAAGAGGAAGCGCTGACACCGTTTAATTTATTTGATGCACATCGGAAGTCTAGCGGCTCTCGATAATCCGATAATTGAGCTTAATTACGTCACGCATTAATGCCAAATGATAATATAATATAATATAATATAATATGATATTGCCTGTTTGACACTTTAATCTGACGAAAATCTTGTCTCACTGATAGGCCTCTTGACAGTGTGTTTTGTTTGTAAGTCGGTAGTGACTAACTTTTTGGACCACCCTGTAAATAAGTAAACTGAATAACAAACAGGACATCAATGGACCAACATTCGACCTAACATAGCCAGCCGCAACTCTAATAATCGGTGTCTCGTGCGTGCGTCGCCCATTAATATCGCATCATATAATGGCTTTGTTGTAGTCACTCGTCACCGACAAAAAGCTATCATTATTAACAAGCGTGTGAGTACGTCCGCGGTGGCTGAAACGATAACCGATAATGCCGACGATCACAATGATCTGTTCAGTATTGTGTGGCAGTATAGCCTGGCCTCCTTTGTTATGTTACGCTTAAACAACATTGATGTTATGATTACTATAAAATTACAATTTGGCCTAATCGCAACCACTGAAACATAATAATTAGGCAACTTGTGAGACGTAAAAGTAACAATTAAATTTTGTTGCATTATTTAACGTGCTAGTTGTCTGCTGGTATCTTTTCGGTGATTTTGTCTTCATATTTTTTATTCTGGAAGTCGGGATTTAGAATTTCTTTCGACATCCGAGTTTTTCTTCTGTTGGATTTGAGCGAGTTCGTCTACGTGATATGTCCGTTCATTTTTAATGACGTTTCTTGACAATGTTAATGCACATTTTCCTGCAACGTGTTTTTTGTTAACGAGCTCTTTGACGTCACAGCAACGCCGTCGATTAAACACGATTTCATCACCGTCATCACTGTCGTTAACTGTAGAGCTGACCTAGCTCCTGCGACCTTGAAGTATGTTGCTGGTGACCTTTACCGTGACCTTGGCGTCGGTTGTCATCTGCAGTCGCGCAGTCGCAATCAACTGTTCCTGTGTAAGTTTGCTCGGCTCATACTCACGCGTGTTTTGTCAACAAATTAAATATTTCGCCACAAAACTATTCGACTTCATTAGCTCCGCCTCGTGTGACTAAAAACGAAAAAAACAATGTGCGTGCGTTCTGTGCATTGAGATCTGCATGAGCTTTCTGGTGCGCACCTTCCAAATGTGGTATACTTTAGGTATACAGGTCCCCGTCAAAAATTTCCAACGAATACTAGGGCCTATTCGACTGGACTATATGCCTATGTCTGCTATGCAATACGAGCTGACCTATAGTCGGTTTTCTGCATGTTGCACTGGTGCTCAAACTGCCAAAATGGCGATCAATCATTCATTCAATGAATAATTAATTTTTAGAGTGGCCTACATTATATAAAATGCTGCTACAGTGTGCAGACACAAAAAATGTTGCGACGATGTTAGCTGTGCTGCAGGCGTGCTGTTGTCTCGGGTACGATTCGGTCGAGTGTCAATTCGTATCTGATGAACATTGCTCGATGTGTCATCACTGCAATATCTCGCGTCACACAACCCGGAACAGCTTACGTCGCCCTTCAGGTATAAATCAATATACCGCCTTCGAAGTGATAGTCCAGCGTCGAAACGCACGTTAAACTCTGCTCGAAACTAACTTATTGATGGGCCTAGCGGCTGTGAGCTAGAAGATACCGTAATGAAAAATAAGCATAAGCCTACGTTTTACCGTGCTGAAGGACATATGCATGTATAATCTGAAATCTGGTAATAAGATGTGACCTGACTGATTACTTTTGCAGCTAAGTTATTCATTGGCCAATCCTTCGTACATAGTCCTAGGCCTACTGACCATTGCGTTGGAATACAAAAATGTTTATTTTTAAATGTCGGCAATTTTATGTTAGACCCACGCCACGCGCACGGGAAAGTTTTCTTTCGATAATTTCGAAAGAAAACTGTCCCGTGTGATGTGTCCAGGGATGGAAGAAAGAGCTGGGAGAGAAAAACGTAATTATGAAAACGTTTCAGGCAAGAAGTGGGTGCATGACCAAAAATGACATGGAAACATCGCCGGAGCAGACTGAAACATCCACTCATAGCTGTATAGCCTAACCCGGTTTTAATTGTCGAGTGTGATCACTGAAAAACGGCGTTCACCTTGAAGGAGAAGTTGAAGGTCATTTCAATGACAGCGACTGCATTACGGCGTGTGTGCCGTTCGAGTTCAACTGCTCGTCACAGCTGATACTCGACGCTGATTGGTCCTGGCTGCCTCGGTGGGCGTGGTCGTGGTACACCATCGTTGTCGGGTCTTCCTCGATGTTACTGGTCGCCATCATCATCATGGCCACTGTCTGCAGGTCAGCACCATACTGCCATCGTACCGTGTCATCATGCTTGTCTGCTTGCTGTTATTATTGGCCACGAGCTGAGGCTTTCAATGGGGCCAAAGCTCAACCCGTATAATCACATAACAGTATCTGTGTATGTGTCCGCACATGGCCGAGGTGTTGTGTGCAGCGTGCAGTCTTTGTCCAGTTTATTTTAGTTCGCCACCCACACTGACTGCCAAACCGTCCACAACCACAACATGGCCGTCCATTTTCGTAGATCCAGATGTAGATCAGTGAAGTCGCGTTCCTACCGGCACAGCGGTCGAACGGAGAGCATCCATGGCTGCTGTTATGAATGCCACCAACGGTCATAGTTTACACAGGAAAATGCCGACCGAGCGAATCCTCTTCCCTGCCAGAGATTATCTCCTCACAATCCTGCGATATCCTTCGATCCTTCACAGCTCACCCATTTCCAACATCCGCACCCGTGTGGATGAAGCTCACGACAAAACTGGAGTGGGACACCACAGTGTGTGGGTGCAGTAGTTTAAACACTAGGCCTATACTTGCGTGCGTATGACAATATTGTTAAATCCGTTGCCATAGCAACCGATCGTGTCACGTGATACATGCTGAGCAGGTGCGCGCGCGTACGAGGCAAAGCGGTGCGACGAAGGAACGACAACAAGCGAGGCAGACGACTTCCGACAGTAAGTGAGATTGACGGAACGTCGACGAGAAACGCCAACGTCGATCATGATCTGCATCACACTTCGTCACAACCAACCAACAACGACGGCGACGACGACGATGATGACGATGATGATGAAATCTGTCTTTCTCTGAGTTGTGCGTGGTTTATGTTTTAGTCTTGTTTCAGTAACTAAATTTCGGCGACTGCTTAGTCTGCTATACGTTTTGAGTTGATTATGTATATAGTGTTCATAAATACGAACGACAAAATTGTATTAGGTAGTTTGTACTTAGTTTGTGTATATACTTCCTTCTCCTGTAGGCCTACTTCTGTTAGTCTATCGTGTTCAAAGATTGACAAACATCATTGTGCAAACAATGACTTACTAGGCTTATCTACATACGGCGACAGCGCGCCCTTCTTCTATGGCAGTAAGATGGACAGGCGATCGGGAACCATTTTTTTCAACAGGGAGGTTAAGGTGAAAAATCAAGTTTTACCCCATCCCTTGAAATCGTGCTGATTATTAAATAGGAAGGGACGTAGATATACATAAGATGAACGCACTTGTTAAGACGCAACACAAAAATAATTATATTTAGAAAAGACTAAAGCATGCTTTCGCTTGGAGGTTTCAACAGCTAAGCATACCTCTTTTAACATGTTGCTGCCAATGAAACAGTTACTTGCGTGGTACACAGATACCAATCGGCCTGTCATAAAAATAAATTTCTGATCTCAGCCCCTGAAGATGGATCTTGCCACTCTGGTAGCTCACCATAACGTTATAAATATTGTATTGCTGACTGTTTTGAATGCAAAATAAAGTTCTTCCTCATCAGCTGGCCAGTGGCTACAACGAGTCTGAACTGATATCGATTCTCGACCTTCTGGCTTCTGACGCTTTGAACCTTGTCCTTTATCGGACCTCATGGCGAGCAGTCGAAACGGTTTCCGGACTATGTGATATGCATGATGATAATGATGATGACAATGATGATGCTGTAACTGCGTTTGCAGATCGGCAAGAGACGGAGAACGGTAAAAGCAGAGCGGGATTCGGAACCGGACGATTTCCGCCCGAGTCGGCGAGCCACCAGCTTCGTTCGGTGGATCTGATGAGAGAGCTGAGCGAAAGGCTGGAGCACAGACGCCATCAGATACAAGCGACTGATGAATCAAGCCAAGCTTTTCCGTCACGAAATGTCCGAGTCACCAGTCTGAACCACTCGAACAGCGACGACGAATGTGACGACTACATGAAACCGTCGACCTGCTTCTGCGAATCACACGATTACGAGAACTATCGTGATGACGACGCCGGTGATGATGATGGTGCGGAGAGTGGTACTAGCGACTCCGACACTAAATCTCACGACTACATCAATGTCTTCACTTGTCGCCTTTAGATGCACGGCGGTTCTTGCCTGAGCTTCGTGCTCGGGGATCTGTGGTTGCGCCGCCTGTGGAGTCCACTGAGGCGGATTCGGGCATTATCGAAACAGGGTTGTGTCTGTTAACTAATTCTAAAGAATGAAATAAAATGAAATGAATGAAGGGTCGAATCAGCAGACCACAAGCCCACCGACGTGAAACTGGTAATATCATCATGAATATTAAATTCACGTTTTTGTTTTCACTTGTGTTGCATGCACAGCCTATAGTCGTAATATCGAAGCGGCAGCCGGATATAGCTTGTGCGTCATACTGACGTTGGTTAGAAACAGAGTGTGAATATAGTCATAGTGTTAGTGACAGCATAATGAAACATTCTTCAGTCACAGATGTTTCGAGTTCACTGGGTGCTTGTTACAAGTTCGAGTACGAGGACACTGCATACTAACTGTTCGAGTCAAATGGACTTAGAATTCAAAATTGCGAAAATATCGTTTTTCTCTGGTAATTAATTGCTGAAAGGTCTCCGGAATCAAACGGATAATTACAGTACGCTGAACTATAGTCTGTTTATCTAGAAGCGGTTTTCAGCAATAACGCCTCCGACAACTACAGCGTTGAGTGGACGCGATATAAAAATACTGTCTGTCAGGAAGGAAGCGCACTGTGACCACTCAGGTCAATAAATGTTAATGTACATGTTAGAAATACAGCGTGTTACAAACATTTCGTCAGTAGACCGGAAAGGCAAATTGTGTCATAACAGCGTGGTGACTCGAAAGAAACTTCACGGTGAACGCTGCAGATGTTACTGTCACACACGCTGCTGATAGCAGGGGTGTCTAAACCCAATTTATGCGAGAGACCAACCCCCGCCTTCCCCATTTTGTTCCCTTTATTTTATTTCCTTCCATTTTCCCATCTCTTCCTGTTTCTATTTTTTTCTTATCTTTCCTCAGTTTGTTCTTAATCTTACCACTCCCAGGCTCCTCCTGTCAGGGCATATGTGGGAGCTCCATTAGTTTCCCGAGAGGGGCAGGGATGGAGCCTCAGTCGAATTTTTAATTTGGTGCACCATACACGCATACAAAATTATAAGCGGTTTTACAGTTCGTTAGGCCAGCGGTCTTTTGGTATTTCTGGCCAATGCAGCGGCCTGAAATGATATGCATGCAGCATCAATTAGAAGCAGCGACAGCGATCAGCCAAACATTTGCTAAATTGTTTTTTTCAGAAAGTTACAGTACGATGTCGCAGCGCGCGCCTTTGTGACAATTTTGTTTATGTAAATTGTGCGTTTTAAATTTATGTTCATTAAACGAGATCCATATTGTAACCGTACGATATTGCGTTATTCTGATGACGATACTGCTTGTTTGAAAAGTACATCAGCTCCTGTCGAATAAAAGCCAAATTGTTGACTTAACTCGCAAAACTGAAAACGCATGAGATAGCCATCCCACTCCACACTTAATCCCACCTGTATACAGGGTGGCCCAAAAAAGTAAGCCACTATCACGAATCATCATTAAATCGTATTAAAACCCGCCAGTAAGGCTATAGTTTTCATCAATTTCGACTACAAATGAGCACAATAATATAATAAGTATGTATTAAATATTCTATGTGTGACCTAATTTGTGACGTCATCAATTGCTATGTTTGAAGCTGTGATATGAATAAAATCAGCACCTGTGATAAAATCGTGTTTGAAAACCAGAAAAAGAGAAAATGTGGAAATAAAAGAAATGTTTACATAAATCACCATCTAAAAGATCGTTTAGACACAGAATTCACAGCTTGCTAAAGCGCGCTGCTGCCAGATGAAGCGCTGACATCATTTACCGTATATGACGCATATCGCTATATTTGCGCGTCAGGCATAGTTATTGAGGTCAGAAAGTAGGTCACGCACAGAATTTCTAATACCAACGAATACTAATTACAGTGCTTGATTCATTCTTAAATGTGGCAAATAAATCTAATCTCATTGAGAGGCTTTAATACGATTTAATACGATTTTTTGATCATTTGGTATTGGCTTACTTTTTTGAGCCACCCATGCATTCCCGTTGGCAGGTGCCCCTGCCGACGACGACGCTGAGAACGATGTCCACTGAAGTGTGCTGGGTAGTTTTACCAAAGAATATACATGGCCGCGCAGCGCGGCTATCCATATTCTTTGGTTTTACTATGCGATCCAGTGCGACTTGACTCCGCTGACTCCGTTGATCTCGAACCGACTGTAGCATGGTGGCGGTGCAGCTCGAGGCCGAAGTTTCGTGTAGTCGGGCAGATCCGGTTTTTCGACGGGCCGCTCGAACGTTATCCACCATCGACGAGGCGGCTGGCAACGCCTGCAAGAATATTCATAATATTATTATTATTGTGGAACTTGTACGCCATTGTCTGTTGAGCGAAGCAGTCACAGAGTCATTACGTTACCACGCTGCATGTCGCACGACGTTAATAACGAGCGAACACGAATGTCTTAAGATATCGCCTAAAACAGCAAAATATTGTGACGAGTCTCGGATATATTCAATGTAATTAAGATACTGAGATTATTTTCCAATCACGTTTATTATTAACGTTACTAAAATATCTTTCAGTTACAGTTAGGAGGAAGGGAGCAGTTAGAGATAAGTTTTTCAGTTAATGCTACAGTTCCGTTACTTTTCTCAGTAAACTCCAGTTTTATTTAACACATTTGATATTACAGGAAATAATTAGCAATTTATAAGCACTGTTGCATATGTTAAGTAAAAATGTCAGTATTTAGCTTAGTTTATAATCTGCCACCTATTTTAACTCGAGTACATACATGCACTACTGAACAAGAGAACCAAAAGAAAGACAAACAGAAGGGAATGAAACAGCCATACTGATAATACATGCTGGTAATGTTGTTTAAACCTAAATTACATCAAAAGTTAGGCTCTCTGGTGCGTCATGATTTTGACATTATGGCATGTGTATATTGCACATTTTCTCAGTTATGTTCCTGAACATTAAGTTAGCTATTTTTCAATTACTAACAGTTACCGTCCACAAAGAATTTTAACAAAACAGTTAATGTTACACTTAACTGATTCGTTATTTATTTGCGGCGTTTCAGTTACAGTTATCTAAGAGCACATTGCCTGTAGTCGTCGTAAGTCGGCTCTAGCTGCACAACCGGGTCATGAACGCGCTGTAGGCTGAGCGAGTATGCGTTGTAGTAGCACGGCTTGTCGCGCGAGCAGATCTCGAGGTTTCTGTCGACGTTCAGGTACGACATGTCGATGACGGGTGGTCGCGTGTAGCATCCACAGCCAGCGCATGTGCTAATTACATCTTCAGCGAGGCTTGAGCCCCAACGCTTGCACCACGGGTTCGGAAGCAGGCCACGCACTGCATCACCTGGCACCTGCACGCCACAGCATTTTATTCATTCATTCATTCATTCATTTAATTTTCCGAAACGTAGGCCTATAACAGACGTATGCCTACGTGTTGCGTGCGAGGTCAATAGAGCAATAAACCGATTTACAGGATCAAGGAATTTGCGTAAGGGAGGCCGGTCCCTCGCTTTTCCCTCCCCTTTTCCTTCTTCCTCCCCTCCCCCTTAGAAGAAGGCCCCTTAAACCAGCTAGGGAGCCTGGGGAGCGCCTGTGAGCTCCCCAGCGGAGTCTGGGGCGAAGCCCCGCCCGAAAACGAATGTGTTGCACTCTAAATCTGCCAGAAAGCCACCGGTGGTAATCGTTTTAAATATTCTGAATACCACGTTTTACAGTAGAACGATCAAAAATCAAAATTTAGCATTAGCTAACATGGCCATAGTGCGAATGACAACACGATGACTGCACTCCATTAGACTGATGATGGTTGTCCTGCCTGTACCGTGACTTATACATGTACAGGTCTGGAGTCAGTATAGACCAGTGAAGTTGCGTCCCTACCGGCGCAGTGGTCGAACAGACTATCACTACTCTTATGAAGGTCATTATATTAAAGGCGTGTGATGACGTAACCTTGAAGGGCGGCAGTTTGGTTGAGATGGAGACGGATGGGTCCGGCTGGGCAGAGCGCCGACGAGGCACCCTCAGACTTGGTGGGTCTTCGCCATATTGAGCGGGCATTTGCAGGTGCGAGTTGACACCAGCCGGATTGGGACGATATCCGAGCTGGGTGGTCGCTTTGCCGTAGCAGCCTCCGCTGTGTGGCCAGTGCTTGGCCTCCATGAACTCATAGCTGAAAGGCCGATGGCGTCGTGGTGTGGCCTGAACAACGCTCTCCCCTCGCTGCGATATCCAAAATGGATCCACCACGTAGTCCGGGGGAATGCTGCTTATTACCTGCAGCAAGTAAGTAAGCAAGCAAAAAGAATGACTATAGCGTTTAAAAGCCACTAAGTTACTGTGCAGTGGGGACTGGAAGAGGAACTATTGAAGAGACGTTTCCTGCAAAGCAGCCAATGACGGCCGCGCCGACGTGACAAGAGTTCTGTGGCAAAATATTGCACGAAGCCAGGAGGGCAAAGACTGGCATAGCCCGGTCGCCAATGGTTTGAAGGTGCGTGCGACGGGTAAGAGATGGATATTTTCCACTAATTTAGCATGCAGGCTCGCTACATTGAAATGTCTGCATTAAAGCTGTCAGTTCAAACTTTCAGAAAACTTTCACTTTCATTGAAACTTGTCCGGAATATTCTTCGTCAAATATAGGCTAGCTTCAAGAAACTTCCCATAACTACACCGCACTTCATCGTAGTCCGATCCTACCTAGTCTACATGCAGCTCAGTTTGTCCCTCATAATTCCTATATTCACTTCTCCAACCAGTCACACTGGTTCCACCGCCGCATTCTGCACTAGTCACATTACTCCACACAGGCCTAAAATCACCAGCGCAGTCTTGAACTGCGTATGCGTAATCAAAACAAGGTGCAAATACAATGTTTTACACTTTACTGCAGGCTGTACAGAGAAACTGTAATATGCAGAGTCTAACGTAGCAAGTTCACTGTTGAAATCGAACGAGGAGTTATTTTTAAAGTAGTGATTTCTTAAACAACCAAACCTATTTGTAGCTTCATACCTGAAAGAAAGTGCCGGTGTCCTCAAACTGCATCTTAGCCGGTACTTCAACCCTATCAGGAACACAATCAAAATAAGAAAGTAAGTAAGTAAGTAAGAAGAAATTTCTCATAAGAAACATAGGCCCACATAATATTATGCAGTTGAAATAGCAACGATAACTTGACGATAAGGTAACATAAGACTAACAGTCAATGCAAACATAAAATATAAACCAAAAAAAACATGGCGATGAATTCAAGCCGCCACAAAATTACAATTTTATACAAGAATGCATGCTGATAATTAGCATACGTAACTGTCTTTGCGCGATATCGCACAATGACGACTTTTAGCGTAAGTTTTCTCGAAGAAGGCTTAGTTCCCTATAGGGCGATGTTACGGTTTTATTGATTAGCAACCTATCCGATAAAAGCAGAAGAGAACAATATGGCAAACGACCTAAAGCGTGGCACATCAGTAGGCCTACGTTTACCACATAGCGATCAAACAAGCCAAAACATACTCGCAGTAGGCTATCATTTAGGTTAGGACCAAGCGTGATTAAAGATTCCTATACGTGATGTGCACTGACTTCGTGTTCCAGATCGCATAAAGTTCCGCTTGGCTGTTCTAGTGTTCCACTGCCGCAACAGACAGCACCTGAATATCTGTCGACAGAACTACATTGGGCCGTCTATGACGAACCGAGACGACGACTGCGGTTTGCGTCGTCTCAGAGACTGATCGTAAGTCGAACTCGACTTAGAACAGCCGGCGACCGTGTTTTCGGCGCTGCCGTTCCTCGCCTATGGAACAGTCTATATACCAGCCGACGTTGTCACTTCACAGTCGCTGGCAACTTTTAAGGAACGGCAAAAATATTTTTGTTCAAACAGTCACAGAACTGACGACCATAGACTGTCTGTCACCTGCCTTTGCAGCCATCTAGGCTTACGACAGGCTAAATATTGTCGAACTTACTTACTTACTTAAGAATAAGGTAAAGCATTAGAGTTTAAGTTAGCCTCGTATATAGGCCTATTAGACCTACTTTTATCGGGTAGGTTAGTGAACTTCGAGATAAACTTACGTTTCTTCGGAAGAATGATCTTGCTTATCGGGCGTACACATGACTTCCGTTGACTCTGACAATATCGGTCGGTTCGTTGACAAAAAATGAGAATTTTATACAGATGCACAGCTAGACGAGTAACGATGAACAACGCTGGACGATGACCTGCTGGCAAGTCTATGAGCGACGTGACGAAATGTTCAGGTCTAGTGTGTCGCTCAATCTGCTTGCCGTAGTAACGTGACGTCACAATTTGCCAATTTCCATCACCATCGAACACCTGACCATGCAAAACGTCTTGACCGAGGCCATTGATTTCTCTTCAGAGATCGACATCGATATATTTAAACCGACACGGTCACTTCATACGCGAACTTTACAGCTCATTCTACAAAAAAAAAACAGTGGGTTTACAACAATAGCTTAGAGAGCGACATTGCGACAAAACATAACGCAAAGACTTCAAACAATTTGTCAAACAAAAAGACGCAACGCAATTATTTTCATGGTTCGGTCGCAGTCTGCAGGCGTACAACGCAGCTGTAGTTACATCACAAACAACAGTTGACTGCACACATACCGGTATGTGTTCGTTTCTGAACCATTTTTTCACAATAACACACCTCCCTGTTTTTTGCGAGTTCAACGCCCACTTTCACGTAACGATCATGAGTAAATTAACAAGCATAAGTAATTCTAATTATTGGTGATTAACCACAAATTCGGTAACATTCAGCAGCTGGTGACGTAAACGAAGAGCGGGGATAGCTGACAACAATTTTGGAGAGGAACCTTTCGGATGATTTTGCCCGACAAAAACCCACTGCGGTTCTCGTTATCGTTATCTCGTTATCTCGTCACCTGTTTCAGCTGTCGTTCGCTAACTTAACGTTATTGATAGGCACATCGTACTTTTGTAATTTTGTAAAGTGCCCCAGCAGCATGCATCTTGCAATGCGTCACTTAAATCAGTACTTTTGTAATAATAATAACAATACGAAACAGGTCGATGTTAACGCGGCACTGCAGCCTGCTTCGTGCTAGGCCTCGACAACGATCTACGTCAAGTTACGTCATTTTGTACACGAAACCTTTCCGTCGCCACTGGCCATTATTCGTTCTATTTGAATATAATGGACGATTGGCGGACGTAAAATAAGTCCGTAGGATGCATTCCGCATCTTCCAAGCTTGTACAGAGACTGTTTAGAGTAAGCCTGTACAGAGTAACAGCATCATTACAAAATTATTAGGCCTACACAGCTCGGTCGGACTGGCGGCCGATTGGTCTAAATTGGATATGCGATACATTTCGCTCGAGTAATTGCGCGCGGTGGCCGCATACAGGGTGGCACAAAAAGGAAACCACTACCACGTTATCAAACTATCGTATTAAATCGACTGCCAATGAGATTAGATTTCTTAAATCAAGCACTATAATATTATACGTCGATATTAAATATTTTGTGCGTGACCTACTTTTTGACGTTAGAAAACTATGTCTGACGTGCAAAGTAGCGATATGCGTCACATGCGGTAAATGATGTCAGCGCCCCCACCCAGCCCACTGGCATCAGCTCGCCTTAGAAAGCTGTTAATTTTATTTTTAAACCATCTTTTAGATAAAAATTTATGTAAAAATATCTTTTATTTACATATTTTCTCTTTTTTCATGTTCTGAATCACGATTTTATGATATACATTAATTTTACCGGTATCGTAACTTGAAACACAGCAACTGCTGACTGATGACATCAGATTAGGTCGCCATATAATATTTAATACACACTTATAACATTTTTGTGCTCATTTTATAGTCACTTATGGTTTTCGAACCGATTTAATGGTGATTCTTGATAATGGCTTACTTTTTGGGCCACCCTATAATCATAGTTCTGTGCAGTGCCATGGGACAGCAGATATCTGACGCTGAGTGAATGGATCTGACAGCAGCTGTCACATCCAGTCAATTAGTCTCATTATTCAGCGGATCATGATTTGGGCTGCTGATCGAGCAGTAAATGTTTTTGAGCGACCTCCAAGGTGCATACCCAGTTTAACAATTCACTGGAAACAGAAAACAACTGCTGCCGTTTCCGTGGTTCAGCAGTCTTCTTCGTCATGTTGTGTGCAATTGTGACATCTAGTGTGGAACACACTGTAAACATTTGCCTACTTGACTTTAAACTGACGTTCACTGGTCTACAATACAGCAAGCCCACACTGTATCCGGAATTTTCAGAGTTCTACTTGCGAGAACGACCAGCATTACCACAGATGTAATAACACAGACGACAGTTGCATGTTCAGACATCAGTTTCAATCGCTTCGCGAAGAGTTTGCTGTCAGCAGTTTGAGAGGGAGGCAGTTCCACGCAGCAGAAACGATCAGAGTTGCAAAAACCATTCACGCTCAAAACAACGATGAAGCCTCATAAGTCACTGACAGTGATGAACGAGTGACATCAGGCCCAGAATAGTTAGCATGTCAATGGCGCCGACTCCATGGCGCACGGGGGCACGTGCCCCCACTTTTACAAATGGCTGGGCACTGGGGGCAGCGTGAGCAGAAAATCAGCAAACAAGAAACTGACCAAACTGTACTGACCACCATGAAAGCGTTCATCAAAACGACTAATTGTGCTTTTAAAGCCAATAAGTGGAGGAGCACGACCACAAAAATTTTTCCCGACGCTTTGCGCCGGATCGGTGCCCCTCACTTTCGCTCCGCAC
>Ga0056115_1000779_pt1 | contig 14268 bp, 9 predicted proteins | sample WorMetOlspDAHAB1_FD_77007 | JGI IMG/M metagenome (GOLD analysis project Ga0056115, IMG submission 77007) | Marine gutless worms symbiont microbial communities from Max Planck institute for Marine Microbiology, Germany - Olavius sp. DAHAB.1 ...
AAGGGAAAGGGAGGGGAGGGGGAAAGGAAGATGCCGTCGCTATACTGTATTGAACAATCGTACTCGCTAGTTGATGCCTTTCCGCGCAAAGCTTGACATACAAACTCGACGCCGCGCGGACTGGCAGGCCGCAATATTCGACGATCTCGCCAATAAACACATAAATAAAAGTGGAATCGACGGAGTGACTGACTGGTGGCAAGTGTGATGAGCGCACACAATTACGAAGGTGCCGCAGCGCCCGACTCTTCATCATTATCGACGTCGTCGTCGTCCGTGCTGATGATGTTGTTGTTTGGTGAGTGACTCACTTCTACGACTCAGTGTATCGACGCTCGCCCAGCGCGACAGACAGCTCGCCGATCGGCAGACGCGGCGCTGCAGATCTGTTGACATGAACTCAGGACATGCACTTAAAAGCACCGTCACTGTGTCTGTCATTTCCATGTCACAGTTGATGCGTCCGGACACTCCTCGTCGACGGTTTTTAATACTTTTTAACTCGATAGCGGTCTTCTCTCTTTGGGCCACCGTGTACTTCCAGATTCTTTTTACAAATTTAAAAGTAACCTACACTAAACTAAACTCGCACGACAATAACGTTATTCCCCAACATTTTCACATTGACGATTAGCCTGTATGTACCACAAAGCACGCGTTTTATATTTTGTTCATTCAAAACAATTAAAGAAAAGTATAGAAACTTCTTCAAAATGTGACGAATTGTTTGAGATATACATAATATCTGAGAATTAATAGGAAACGATGTGATTTCAGAAATTGGCTAAACTGATAATTTCTATTCTATTGAAATTCCGCAACGATAGCCTGACCGTGATGTGATAACAACGCACTTGTATCATGTGCATGGTACTTTTTTGAGTTTAGGAGCGGCTCTGGCTGGTTACACAGTATGACGGAGTCAAGTACTGACTGCGTTTGTAAGAGTTCGGCGGGCGACTGAAAGGGTTAATGCATCAGTTCGGTCGGTCGGTAGGTCGGTCGATGGTTGAGTCTTCAAGAAGTCGATAAAATAATTCAGTTCCGCAGCATGCAGTCGGCTGTGCTGCGACCGAAGCCAAGTGGACGCATGACCAACACCGACCGTCTCAACGTGTCAGCGTGGGAAATACAGGCTAATCGTCAATGTGAACCTGGCCTCTCTTTCTCTCTCTTTTTTTCGCTGTCTCTCTCTCGCTGATCATGTAATCGGCATCAGAGCATCACCACGAATCACGATGACGATGGCTGTTCCACTCGCTAGCTGCGTACTTTCGCTATCTCTGCTACCTGCCTTCCTTGACTCTGCCATTGGTGGTTTTCGAGATATATGTATAGTGGCGTATTCGTGTGTCTTTGGACCTTCGTCTTGATCTGGAGATTTGGCTGCAGAGTGCAACTCTATATCGGCTACGTAGACGTCGCTTTAACTGCTTCATCTTCCAATGACAACGCCTTGCGGACGTCCATAACTAGATGTTGTCATTTCTATGTCATTCGCTGTCTAATTCCTCTTGTTCTTCTCAAACCCGTCTTCATGTGGATCGTGTCAATGAATCAAAACATCACACACAACAACAGCAAGCGCATCTGAGTAGAGTGTCATAGTGAACTGTAGTTTGGGGATATACTTGCTATAAAAATGAAACATTCACATGATGAGCGTCAGTTTTTCGGTGCAGAGTCGTTCGTGGAAAGTTATAGTTTCTAGTTAGTCGCAAAGTCGTCGCCACTGTTCGTGTGACACCATGCAGCATCATGCGCCACCCACGTCGCTTCGTCTTCTTGCCACGCTCATTGTCCGCATATATCATCATGGCTAGTATACCAACGCGTCTCACGCAATAGATCGCAGCAGGCACCATGTAATGTCACGGGGCGACTGAAAATGCAGGAATGGAAAACAAGAGACGGTCGAAAAATTATACTGGAAAACTCGCTATTGGAAAACTCGGGAAAACGTGCAATACTGGAAAGGCAATATGTCCTCAATGAAAAGCCAAAATGCACTTATTTGTCTGCAAGGGTCTATGTGTGTGAGTGCAGTATATCTGTCTCTTCGAGAATTCGCGTTTTCTTCTGCCGCTGAAACACTGGTTCCAAAGTTAGTAGCGTATCCTCCAGTCAGTACATCCTCTCATTTTTCAGTTTAATGGGACAGTTTTCCTAAACTTTGAGAACACAAACATAATATTTTAAAGTATTAGTTTTATATAGTTTTTGAAACCCGTCGCTCATGGCGTGACCAATTTCTCTGCTTTATTCTCTTCTCGCATAATGTTCGCGTTACTTTTTTAAATTTCAGTATAAGTTGACTTTTAGATTTAAAATCCATTTTAGTGTTAAACTCCATCTAGGAGACGGACGGACGTCTGTCTCTTAGATGGAGTTTCACAGCATTCTTTTGTTTGGTCATCAGGTAGGCCTAGTCTAGTGCATGTGTTTTAACAAAAGAAACATTGTTTGTTCGCCACAATTTAGTTCGAGGTCAACGGATGCACAATGGAGTATATATAGACGCATGTGTTTCATGGCGTCTAAACTGCTGCTAAGCGACGCGACCGCAGCGCTGTCATCGCGCGAAACGACGACAAAGGCAGACAACGAATACAGCGAACAAGCGACTACTACGACCAAGACAATGTGGCGGCATGCGCGTTACGACGACAGACGTTTGATGATCGACGTCTCTTCGTGGCTGGCAACAACACGCTCTGCTAGCTACTGCTGAGGCGTCTCCGTCGGCCATTCTGGTACTGCGAATGACGAAACGTTTATTCAGCAAACCTCAATTCATTCGTCGCTGTTTTTGCTGGAGGACATTTGTAATGCAACTGTGTTGTAGCGCTTTGGAAATTCCCAAATGATGATGACGGAAATAAACGTAATAGGTAAAATGCGACTGGCGACTGTAAAGTCGCTTTTCATCTGACACAGCGAAGAACGTTCTCATCGTCGTGTCTCGCTCGGGTTAGGAGGCTGAGTTGCATCAGCACGGATTCAGTCGATTCGCAACTTGTTCGTGTTTACACGAAAAAACGTCAATGCCGGTAGTGTACACCAATGAACTCGATTTGATTGTGTAGGTCATTTCAGTAATGGAAGCACTGAAAGACTCGGACTGTTACGACGCTGGTCACTTCGTATAGTAAGTCACGTGACACTGACGCCATATTGTAAGTCATCGTCATCGTAAGTAAGAGGCACAGCCACGTTGTTTCATACGACGTCACACGCAGTTGGTGCCACTCAGTGTCGGCGCTCGACAGAAGAGACGATCAGCGACTGACGACGACGACGTCGCCAACGATGGCCCTGTGGCTCAACTGGGCCACTGCGTTCGGTCGGCGCGGCGCATCGAGCGAGTGCCGCAAACAGGGTGAGTGAGTGAGTGAGTGAGTGAGGGTGTGTCTGATCGATCGCCGCTCGTGGTCGGTTCGCCTTAATACCGGACCGAACAGGAGGCAGGCAGGCGCTTCACGGCCACCGACCGACAGACATGGCCGCTGGGCGCGCCGCTGATGCCATTGGCGTCGTCACACGCCTCGCCCTCGTCCTACTCGCAGACCTTCTCCTCGTCGTCGTCGTCGATAGAATTGTCGCTCGCTCTGATCGGTCCGTCGACCGGGCCACGCGGGCGCTCGGTCCCTTCGGGCGCCGCGGCCCATCGCAACTCAGCCGCCGCCGCCGCCGCAGTTGCAGCACCGGCCAGCGTTGAAACCTCATGCGCTCTCTAAGCTCACTGCCGTACCGCTATAGCAGTGCCACTGAGTACAAGCACTAGCACTGCTCCAAGTTCTGGTTGCAAATCTGTCGCAGTTTGTGATGAAGCGATTGATTGAGACAATTGCTATAATCACAGTATAGTAACTGAGTGCCGAGCTTTTGCTGCATGCGAGGTTTTATCATTGCTCAGCTGCATGAGTTTGCATGCGTTGGCGATGAATGCTAGTTTCTGCGTAGCCACTGCTGACCGCTTGCGAACAGAACAGCATCGGACCACGTAGAATACGTCAGTAGCGATTTCGTTTGATTGACAGTTTGACAGCATGGGTCGACATGTATCGCAAATCAGACTATCGAGCAATTGCTTCATTGCGCGTTTCTGGTGACTGCCGAATGACCAGGCTGACCTCATCAAAGCGCAGAGGAGCACATCACGCTCGCATGTGCGTCACATATTACAACGGTGCACTCACTGTTTGTTAAATTATTACTAAAAAGTTTATGTGGCAATCGTTAACTCGTGAGCTTGCTGATACGTTGACAAAGTATGGTGACGACGGTGCATCTGCCGCAGTCGTCCGAGATGAACTACCGCGCAACTGACACATCGTAGCGCCATTGCGTTTTTGTGGCGTGTGAATTGAACAATTATGTGCTCGTTGTGCTGTGCAACCAATCGCTGCTTTTCGTTGCAATTACGCTCCTGCTGTACGACGACGCTCGTCGTCACACAGCCTTAAAACGCCCGATGCCGAGTCATTCTCGTGTTTCGTTTTTGACGCTTTTTATGAACACTCTTTCTCTGCATGACAGCCAACAGTGTATCACTTTTGTGTAAATTAATGCGACCAAAGTCAACTTTTGAACGACTCACCTCATCTTCAACACTCTCAGTTTATTCGTGTCTGGGACCAGATCACAAAATAGTCTTACCACGAAATTAGTGATGATAACAACGCAGGCCTCTAAAATGTTTAACCAAATTACCAACATTTTCTCTCCCTAAACACATTAATGTGCTTTACTTCAACTGATTCTCTGCTGTAATGTGCAATTTGAATTCCCGAAAGCAAAACACATTCCACTCGAGTCTAGCCTCACGTTTATACAGTTCGCCAGTGCGTATGTGCGTGCCTGTGTGTGTGCCTGTGTGTGGTCTATCGATTCTCCTGCAAATGCACATGTGCAGCTGTCCTCATTTGTAGAAACTGACAACACAACACAAAGTGTATTCTACGCAAAGATGTCAGTCTGAAAGCTGTTGTACAAAAACTGCTGACAACACAGATCTAACTCGAAGAAAACTCATTATGCGGTAACGGGTGATGCTTAGAGGCAGCGTAAGGCTCTTATCTGAACAAATGGGGATGACAAACTAACACGAAAGTAACAAACAGCTTAACACCAATCGACGAGCCCAGTTCAGTATTATATCGTGTAGGAACTCAGGGCCCTGACATTCTCACGACATTCAGCTGCAAACTGGAAAACAATGACAAAAGACTCGCAAATCCACTGCATTATTGCTTTACAGCAAACACTGTGTGACAAGTTCCTCACATGGAGAATGATCAAGTGCCAGGCTTTCACTGAATTGGTCGTCACTGCGTCAGGCAGGACAGGATTTGTTTTGCTTCAACCATTTTGTCGAGACCCGGCAATAGAGCGAACATTGAGCTCTGTATCTGTGACAAATCAATATTAAAGTTCTGTGCAAACGACTTGATGAATTAACTGTACAAGAGACACCATTTATATAGTTAACAACAGAAATAATGTCGAGTTTCAGAGACAGTGAGTACATTTGCTAAAACCTAAGCAACAACTCACGTCACACAACTGTTCTGTTCAACTGGAGAAACAGTTTCTTTGTGTTCATAAATTACAGTCTGTCAACCGTTGTCCATTAGCCTAACTCTTTAACTTCATCAAGATAGTGACGGTTGTTATAGACTATTAACAGCACATGAGAAAAAAAAATGGAAAACTTGATACAAGTACATAATACTACGAATAAAACAGTGAAAAAGTCTAAAGAGAGAAATATACAATACAAAGACGCCGCGAACAAAGCAAGAACAAATTCAACATCGACATCCACACTGTTTGGCACTTCGCTTCATGCTGTCGCCGATCGCAACCACCATGCATGTAACCTGCAAACCTGGGGTCAAATTTTCGAAAAATCGTAAGATGACCATCAAATAGTCACAAATTCGTTATAACTTCGTCGTAAAGTTATGATCGTAAATAAGAATAGCAACCAATCACAAGCTCTGAAACTAGTTTGCTTACATATGTGTTACATCTTTTTTACTTTTTCATTACTTACGAGAGCTGGCAAATGCGACATGTGTGTTTGTTTATATTTACGTTTTGCGAAAACAATCGTAGTCTAAAGTTATTTGTGACCATAACTTAAGATCATAAAATCGTCATAATATATTTATGAAAAAGGCATATTTATGATCATAAATTCGTCACAAGATTTTTCGAAAATCGGGCCCTTGTAACCAATATTCAATAATCAGCTTGTGCACAATTTGTCCACTAAACAACTGCACAGCGGCTATTTGTGGCAACATCGATTCTGCCGCATGTCCTGTGATACGCCAGCATCAACTTAGCAAGTGGTGCGACACCAAACTGTTACTTGTTAACTCGTACACGCAAACCGAAACAGTGCAGTCATCTTAACAGAAGCAGCAAGTGATTTGGTTTCGACTTCGCTTGCTCCGGCACACCTACTACAGTCCATCAAAAGAAGCATTTGTTGGAAGCTGTTGACGACGAAGCAAAGAATATCAAAACGACAAGACAGCAGTTCGTTCATTACATACTTACTGTGTGAAACCGCACAACACGTGGCGCACTGAACTCGCCTAATAACATTAGCAAAACAGCGGCGATTATGTGACCGACCGGAAGATGTTGTTGGCATGTGCCAGTAGAACACGGTTCAATACAACATGCAGGCAGTGAGACACTTGCTCACACTGGATTGTAAATGACGCTGGGCAGATTGCAAGGAGCAGCAAGTAGCGCCAAGTTGCGCTGTCACAACCATGCAGTGTAACGAGTGCAACGGCTGAATGTTGGCAGATGACACGTGTTGAGGTGCACTTGTTTCGTCAGCGAACGGCTAATGAAGCGTTGACAACTGGTTCCTATCTGACTCCGATCACAGAATCTGCTGTCTCAATGTGTCGTGCCCGAATACTGTCTGTTGACTGTTGGCAGCCATTGGCAACGGTTGCCGTGATAACGTATGACGTCATCATGCGATCGATGGCGGCGCGCAGAGAGCGCGCTGCGTCTAGGCGCATGCGCAGTATTCCGGTCATGTGATCGACCGACAAAACGGGAAGTGAAGCACCGCGCACGCCAAACCGCTTGAACGTCTGCGGACAACAACCACAGCAAACCTTGCAACTACATCACAGCGTGCCGCCTGTGGCGACAACAGCATTCGGGTTTCTTTTGAAAACGACCAAAGAAACAGTGTTTTTCTGCTTTGTTTTGCTTGTGCTGCTGCTCGAGTGCGAATAATACTGAATACAGAATAAGCGAACAGCCATCAAGCTCATACGTTAACACGCCTTTGCACTTTTAAATACACATATTTTGTAATTCACCACTTTCAGCAATGCAACACATCCAACGTCCTATGGCTGTTATACACAAAATTACTGAATATATAAACACTGTCAAATTGGTTCTGCTTTAAACAGATGGTCAAACAGCAAACTGCTGCTGGTTCAAAAGCTGCAGCAAACTCGAATCGTTTTCAACGTTTAAATGATAACTTCACTGGCCGATACCAGAATTGTCGGCAATACTCGCGGGCAAAAAGTGAAAAGTATGTAATTACCTCAGCGTACGTTTGACATCCTGGCACTTCCGAGACAAACTCGATGACGTCACGAACACTCCAGCACAGAGGATTGTCATGGTCGTCATGGCGACCAGTTGCCATAGACACCGATGACGCCGACATCGATGATTTCCGGCTGTGACGGCGACTGCGTGACGCCCAATCTATTTCCGGTCTGAGTGATGACGTCATCAGCGGTGGTGAGAACGAGGCTGCATCTGGATGGTGTCGGCCATGACAGCTGAGATCGAGCACCAAGTCTGCTGGTGTTGTGCTGCGATGAGCAGTGGTAGTTGGCGTGGCGGCGGTGGGCCTGCTGTGTTTCGTCGTCAGATCCAGCGCTCCACACGAGTCCAGTGAGTAGCTGGTCGTCAACGCTGGGTTCCAGATGGTTGCCTGTGCTGACGGTCTCAGCTTGGTTGGAATCGAAGACCGAACAAGGTCAGGGAGCTCCTTTTTCGGAAACGCACCTGCAGCTGCCTTGCTACTGGCCGCCGAGGCTGCCTGTTCATCGAGGTGACTGGCTCGGCTCGCATCAATCTGCTCCACCAGTCGCTTCTTGTAGTCGCGTAGTTCGTGAATAATGTGCGTTAATGTTGCGTCTCGGTCTTCACTCAAAATCGCTCCACGTATGCTACACACACATACACACACACACACACACACACACTCTTCAGCAAACCGTTAGTTTCTCTGTCCTTTTCAGTGTTTACGTCTACCTCATCTGCTCGTCCACAGTTCTACTGCGCTTGTATAATATATATTCTTCGCATAGCAGACGCAATACTAGTGATGTCTATATGATGATAAAGATAAACGACCATTTTCCTTTTGTGCCAAACCATCTAACGAGAATATTATCGTCACTACACTCAACCACAATTTTAAAAAAAATCAGAAACAGAAATGAACAGAAATGTCTTTCAGCCATCAAAGGTGCATGCCTGCAATGCTACAGTATACGCATGCGCACTGTAACGGCTGAACTCAATAGATGCTTCTGTTTTCTGCTGTCAACTTAAAATTGTCTGCACATGCACTGCCCATTTACGTTCTTCACAGTCCATATAACTGACTTTTAAAAATCGTGTTTTTGCAAAGTAACTAAATTACGTGCAATAAGGTGCTGCATTCCGGATCAAAATGCCAAAGTTCAAGGGTCACAGGACAGAACAAACGCAGTCAAAATTCAGGCATGCAGTCAGCGTCAGAATGCGACGAAGGCCCATATCGCTTCGACGCTGAGACCGCACCTTCAAAGACCTTCGTGACATCTACATAGCAACACAGCAGTATGCGTACCTGGCAGCAAGTGGATACAGTGCGCCGTCGCCGCCAGATGGCACTGCTGATGTTGTGTCGATGGCGGCTGCCATGCGCACTCCATTGGCCCATGTCGCTACTGCTGCTGTCGACAGCCATTTCCGGTCCGTGTCACTATCAGCCTCGTTCTCGTCCACTTCCGGCGGCGCCGCCGAGGCTGCTGTCAAACCACATCCGCCCCGTTGAGAGTCGTCGACATCGTTTCCCGCCAATGAGTCAACTGTCGGTTTGCGTCGGGGCTGGCGTCGCTCATACGACCTGTAGACGTCGGTGAAAGAGCATGCTGCTAGCACATTCAGCAGCGACGACAGGCCACACTTTTTCTCCACCTCGTCCGAGTCCTCTTCGGCTTCTTCTCTGTTGTCGTCGTCGTCGTTGTCGTCACTTTCTGTCCGCCGTCTCTTGCGTCTCTCATACAGAAGGTCGCTGCCATTCCAATCTGTCGCTATTTCCACTTCCGCTGTCGTCGGCGACTCAATATGGAGAACGGAAGCATCGCGTGCGCTCAAACACAGTGACGTCATCAGCTCAGCCTTGCGTCGACGATATACTTCCGGTTTCTCGTCCATGTCGTCACGGTGGTTGCTAGGCAACGGTGGATCAGCGCAGCCAATCAGAGACAAGTTCAGGGCACTGTGATCTCCATTGACAACATTCTACACAGACACAGCCACAGCAAACCAACATATTCACACAACGGCAGTGAATAGCGTAATCATTTATCTCGTTGTCTTCTTAATACTGCCTGTCTCATCACTTGCCTTGCACTCACATTTCTATTGCTGAAACAGTTAACGTAACATATACGCTTTTGACTTCCTATGTTTACAATGCAGTCGACTGTTACATAACGAGTTGTAACGCACTGAGATGCTTCATGATTCTGCACTACACTGTATATAAATTCACGATTGACATTGACATTGACATTGACATTGACTCGATACATAAACAGCGAAGACCACAAAAGCCAGAGCTTGTAGCTTGTTCGTCTGGGTCTCATCTGCAGGTCATGAAGTAAGTCAGTTTTTACGTCGTTTGCCGTTGTGTATCATGCTCAACGAAAATGCTCTCAAATCGGAATCCATCAGACCAAGACAAATGTGTGACATCAAAAACGACCACTCTGCAGGTGCTACCGCGATGTGGAACAAAATCTGGACAACACGTCGAGATGTTTTTCATGACGAGTGTCACACGACACAGTGCTTTCACACAATGAACTTGGAGGCGGAAAAGTCGAAGTGCCCGGTCGACGACGCACTAATTGGCACACTAAACCGTCACACGGCGCATTGTCATGTCGTTGGCAGAGCTGAAGTGGGCGTGTGTGTCGGTCGAAGACTGCATTTCTGCATGGAGTTTGTGACCACGTGACACGATCGCTGACTGATCTGCTCACTCCGTAGCTGCATATCGTAACGCGACGGAAGCAGCAGCAGCAGCAGCAACGATATTGTCACTCAACGAGTGGACTGCAGTCAGTGTGCGAAGCAGCTGCAGACTCGATGTCGGACAAAGGCAGCGACAGGCGGCGGTCACCAGCAACCGGAAGAATAGCCGACGGCGCAGGCAGCGCGGGACGGCGCAACACAACGGGAGCGAGCAGAGGAAGGGCAAAAGGAGCGAGAGAGGGAGGGAGCGAGGGGAGAGGCAGGACGCGGCGACGGGAGTTCATGAAGCGAGCGACGGAGCCAAGGCTAAGTGAAGAGCGTGCAACACAGCGCAGCGGCGTGCGTCGCGTTATTGTCGCGTCGTGCTGATCAAGTTGCAGCGCCTTCGCTCGCCTCGCATGCCACGCAGCCACTCAGCCAGCCACACAAGAGTTCAAACCAAGCGCCACTGCCTCCATCGCACCTCAGCCCGCGTTGTGCCCTGTCGCGCCGCAAAGATCCTCATTGTCACTGACCAACGAAACCAAACGATCCGTCTACTCAACGGTCAAGACTGACCACGTCATCGTATTCGATCGACTGATACTACATTTCATACCGATTTCTACGTCAACAGTTCTATCGCAAATTCTTCAATGTTAAAAAAAATATTCGAACATGCTTCACTATCTCATTACAACTACAGCCGAGTTCAGTTAATGAAGAGTTAATATTCATTATAACAGGATTAATTTTAGATGCGTAATTAATAAAGCCAGTGGTAATAAGAATGAAAATGAAGCGTTCTTTCGTTTTAATGCGCCATACTGAGTGTACACAGTAGCATGGTGGAAGCGTGCTTTGTCAGTCAGCGCGACATCCGTCCACATCACGTGACGCACGTTTGCGATGGATGTGCACAACTTAAGCGTATTTGTCAAACAAATTACTCGTGACATAGTTTCGACCACGAAAATGTTCCAAGTATCGTGCATGGTGTGACTGCGATGGCTAGAAATGGCTTTGTAGCTTGCAGCGCACGTCACATATTCAGCAGGTGCGTTAGCGACGACGCACCAATGTAGTCATCTGCAATATCAAAGCGAGCGCCTATCACTCAGCCCACCCACATAGCATAGCATAGCACTGGCCGATACAACTGCAGTAGGGCGTGCGCGTATCAACAAACACATGCCGTCAATTAGTTGGATCAGCATCGATCGCAAGCTATACAAAATAAACCAACAGAGGCGACTACTGCATACAAGCAGCAAGCAGTGTCGACGCGGCACGTGGCACTATGACGTTCAGCATTGTCACAACGCGTGGCATCTACAGCACCCATCGCAGGCAGCAAAGCCGAAAGATTGTCGCAGCATTATGACCTGCGATGACTTTTGGGACATCGCAATTAGCCCCATCATCTCCAAGGTGTTCGAATACTGTCTATACTCGATACCTTCAGTGATGTTTTCTCTACCGCAGACAAACAGTTTGCATTTTAAAAAGAATGTTTTATATACCCGTGCTATATGAAAATCTTTATTCACCACATATACAATACAACATATACAATACGACAAAAAAGTAATGGAACAAAAAACAAAAGAAAAAATACAATGGCAATGCAATGTCAACACAAACGAACGTACTATTTATGAAACTATTTAACACAGGTAATATGGTTATTGTGAAACATTGTCAAGATCGATTCAACTTGACACTGCCCAGCGTTGCACTCGATCGTCGCCGCACGAAATTCGTGCACAAACTTGGTTTCTTTCACTCAACGTTGCTCACGCCGTTGTTTGTCGTTGTTACACTGACACTGATATTGTAAATTGTAATGTCATTGTGTCTGATGATTTTTTGTTGTTGTTGTTCCACTGCTATTATTGTGCTACCTTGTGGTGAATAAAGAGTTTCATTAGACACTATACGGCTTACTGTTGACGACCAACAGTGACCATGTGGCTGATATTTCTTTTCCGAGGTAGCATGGTTGGTCAGGCGACCTTCGCCATCGAGTTTTTCCTTATAGGCATAGTACTGTAGTTACATATCTAACATGGCCAACCGTCCTGCCAAGTTTGGGATTCCTACGCCCTTTTCTTTCCATTATGGGTCCCAGACAGGGAGTCCCCAGGTTCTAGGAATGGAGGGTCCACATAACAAACTTGTTATTCGATGGCATGCACATAATAGCAGTGAGACGAACGACGTGTCGTTGGCCGTTGGTTGATGTGCCATTGCAGCCGGGACAGCGACAACGTGCAGGGTCCACTGTCAGCACGTGGCTTGAGATGAGCGACTTGAGGCTTGTACCATGATGCTTGATTGATCGTTTCCAGTCCCTGGCAGTGCCACGCCCACTCGCCTGCTGAAATTGATTCGGAGTCATCCACGAACCTAAAGAAGAACAACGTCAGCATATGCAACTCAACAATCGGACCAATCACCACAAACATCTGAACCAACCAACCAACCCAGAACACAACCAACAACACAAGACAACTTGTCAATCGCCGGCGACTTGCGCAATACACCACAATCGACTCGCTCCGAAATTTCTTTTCAACAACTGCGACTCCACTGATGTGTACAATTATGACAGCGACAAACAGCCAGTTGTGAAATATAAGCTACAGCAAAAAACACATTTGCCGAAAACTAAAAACGTCTTTGTTGCCAAAAAGGACGGAAAACACAGCGTAAACATTGAAGCATTCGTGTTCTTAAGCAGCAGTTGTTGACTGTCAACATTTTTTCTAACTTAAACAATCCATGATACCCTTTGACTAAGCCAGTCTAAATTAGGCCTACTTATGTAAACCAATATGCATCTAAATGTAAACAACCAAACATATAAAGCTCACCACGCAGTGCTCGACTTTTGATCTCGTCTTGGCCTAGTTCTTTACCAAGTTCGTCTTGGTCTGTCTCCATGTAGACACACGGTGTCTTGCTGCCATTGCGGAGTCCGTCGACACGCAGCTTGGCCCGATTCACACCACACACTACGTCAATCACCAGCTGGCAACTGACATCATCATCAGCACCACGTGACCTCGCATCTGCAGACAGCTCCTCGCTGCTGGCCACGCCCACACCTGGCAACGACGTACCGGAACCGGAAGCGACGCTTGATCCCCGGATGACAGCACGTGACTTCCGGTTGCGTTTGCGCGCAGGTTTGGCCGCCGCTGGCGCCCGAGCCGTTGCTTCCGTGTTTCCTTCGTTCATTTCGCTTAGTTTACTTGCTCATGCAACTCCGATCGCTTCAGCAATTCACCTGCAAACATTTCACCATGCGACAGTTAGTCCACTACTGTACACACGTCTAGTGTAGTGACATGGTGTTCGTTCCGTGTAACAGAAGATGCGAAATAGTGTGCGCTCTGCTCACGCTGCTTGTGGCTATACGACGCTTTCAGCTTTGGATCACGCTGGCTTGCGCGCATCGAATCAGGAGATGCTGACGACCAGTTGTGGAAGACCACCAAACATGGCTACTGAAGCTGAGTACGGATAGGCCTAACTCTAATTAAATTTCGTGCAGTCGACAAAAATAAAAACATGCAGACGACGAAAATGCAACTTGGTGCGGCAAACTGTGCATGGCGAACAGAGAATCACAAAGTCGCAGCAGCAGCATCGTTGGTTAATCTTACACATTATCGCGAAATGATCGGTGCAGTCAGTGACCTGTCAACAACATGTCACAGTTTGTCATTATAACTGGAATGATAAGTTGGATAACCAGCGCTGACAACACTGTGACCCAGACCGGCAAACCAGCGCACACATTGCGTCGTAGACGGCAGCGGTCACTCAGTGGTCATCATCATACCACAGTGGCGTCGCCTCGCTTCGCAGTCCTCATATCAGTCACAACAAGGTGCGTCTTCTCGACTGCAGTGCTGAGTCCGTCGCCTGTTATCGGCCGGTCGATCGGTCGCCACAGCGCATGCC